>Ga0265780_10003696_pt1 | contig 20011 bp, 14 predicted proteins | sample P1T30metagenome_FD_192432 | JGI IMG/M metagenome (GOLD analysis project Ga0265780, IMG submission 192432) | Plant litter microbial communities from East Loma Ridge, Irvine, California - P1 T30 | ecosystem: Environmental > Terrestrial > Plant litter > Unclassified | place: USA: California...
GCGGGTTCGAATCCCGCCCTCTCCGCAACCGTCTTTTCTCTATAAAGAAAGATACCAATTCGGGGTGTAGCGTAGCCCGGTATCGCGCCACATTTGGGATGTGGAGGTCGTAGGTTCGAATCCTGCCACCCCGACAATCAGTTTAACTGATTATATTGAAATATTGAAAAAAAGGTTGATACCAATTCGGGGTGTAGCGTAGCCCGGTATCGCGCCACATTTGGGATGTGGAGGTCGTAGGTTCGAATCCTGCCACCCCGACGATTAGACTTCTAAAAGTCATCAAAACCCCTTAATTCGTATGATTTAAGGGGTTTTTTATTTTATTTCAATTCAATTTATTCAAACAAAACCAAGAAAAATGAGACCTATTCGGTTACCCATTTTTATTTTTTATGTTTGGTTACTGAAAGTATTATAACATATTGATATTCAATTATTTGATTAATATTTTTTGAACTGTTTTGCACTGGTTTATAGGCTTTCTGTCTTCAAAGGGAAGCCTCAATAAACCTAAATATCTGCAAACCACTTCAAATGATGCTTTGAAACAATTAAAAGATTGAGATATGAAAACAGTAAACAACACTTTCGGGGTAACTTTCTATTTGAAGAAACAAAAGGCTACGCAATCGGGCAAGGCTCCCATCTACGCGCGCATAACGGTAAATGGAAAACGTTTAGAGATTTCGGTAAAACGTTTCATTGAAGATAAGAGTTGGAATCCCGTTAAAGGCATGCCAAGGGGAGCAGGGAAGAAATTACAAAACTGAACCAACACCTTGACCAATTCAAGGCGGGCATTGTTGAAAGCTATCAGCAACTTGCGGTACAAAAGAAGCTCATTACGGCTGAACTTTTGAAGAATACATTTTTGGGAAAAGACCAACAAGATTTTACTATCTGTAAACTAATAGCCTATCACAATGCCGAAGGGGGAAAAAATCTGGAACGGGGGACGATGAAAAACTATATGACCACCCAGAAGTATATCATAAGTTTCTTGAATGAGAATCAAAAGACCAGTGATAAGTTTCTTTCTGAACTAAACTTATAAGTTCATTACATACCTAGAACACTGTCTAAGGCAGGTTAGGGACAAGAAGGGTAATCCTGCAATGGTGAACAATGGAGTGATGAAGCATTTGGAACGCTTTTGTAAAATGGTCAATCTGGCGGTTAAGCTTGAATGGCTGGAAAAAAAACCGTTCCATGCCTACCAATTGAAATTTGACAAGGTGGAACGTGATTATCTTATAAAACAAGAACTTGCGAACCTCGAAACAAGGACTTTCGCAATACAACGTCTACAGTCAGTAAAGGATATGTTTATCTTCAGTTGTTATACTGGACTCGCTTACATAGATGTGTTTAATCTGGCTCCGTCAAACATAGTCGAAATTTCCGAAGGAGAATTTTGGATTAAAACAACGAGACAGAAAACCAATACGGCCGTAACGGTTCCTTTGTTGCCAAAGGCAATGGCAATCATTGAAAAGTACAGGGATAATCCACAATCGGTTGCAGATGGTAAGGTGCTGCCCGTAATATCGAACCAAAATTGAAAGAGATTGCAGATATATGTGGTATCACCAAACCACTTACTTTTCATATTGCTAGACATACTTTTGCAACCACAGTTACTCTAACCAATGGTGTTACCATAGAATCGATTAGTAAGATGTTGGGGCATACTAAGCTTAGCACAACGCAGATTTATGCGAAAGTAGTCGAGAGTAAGTTGGGTGCCGATATGGCAATACTTAGTGGCAGATTGGCCAAATAACTATATTTATATATTTAACTAACTTCATCTTTTTTTCTGGTGTAAATATTTGTATGTATTGTAATACTTCACGTATGTGACGCTATATGGATGAATTATCCAAAGTCATTTTAGTACTGAAAGGCGATTTGGAATCGTCTTATAGTTTCAATCGTCAGATTGACAACTGTCTAGATTAAGACAGCGATATCCCAACTTGTTATCAGTATATGCGTAACTAAAAATTTCTTGCTAGATTGTTCTATCGACTGCAGTATGAAGGCGCGAATTTTTGTGTTACAGGTGGATAAAATCACAGATTTTAATAGTTACGGGAAACCGTAATTTTCAGAACTATAAATATTATAATTTTAGGAAGTTTAAATACTAGTCAAATTAAAAAATAAATGCATCGAATAAGTAGATAGAAAAGTTCTGAACTTTTACATGTTAGGTTTTGTCAGTTCAGGATATTACATTTATATAAAATAACTCTCACATTTAAATTAACGCATGAATAAACCTTCGAATTTCTCAAGTCCTCCGACAATCTTCTTGGCTTAAACGATGAAAATTATCCTGTAAGTGAGGATATTCTATGTTTTTAAGTGAGCATGATATGGTTTAACAAAATAATTAGAAACAAATAGAGCTCATTAAGAAGTACGCTATCATTATTTGAGCAACTAACCAAATAGAATGCTATCAGTTTTGGTAATATTTTTTATGGGTGAATTATAAAGTACAAACCTAAAATAGAAACCAAACAAATGGATAGGTCAATATTAAGACTCTAATAGTGTATTCTTTAGAACCGCATATTTCACAAAGTAATTTTTCCAGCTAATTGACGGCATATTTTGTTGGCATAGCATAAATAAGAATTAGATAAACTAAACAACAATATATGAGTAACATTACACCATTTCAAGGCGAAACCCCAGAAAATTTTGACACCAGATGCCTTTGTGTACTGGTACTAGATACTTCCTACTCAATGGAAGGTGGCCCAATTGATGAGTTAAACAAGGGGCTGCTTGGGTTTGGAGATTTTCTCAAATCGAAAAATTCAACAAGATTTTCTGTCGAAGTTTCTATTATTACTTTCAATTCGACTATTGAATGCGTGCAGGAGCCAGCTCTGGTTGATGGCATGGATACTACTGATAAATTTCCTTTAAAAATAGCAGGTTCAACAAAATTGGTTGACGGTGTTAGAGCCGCAATCAAAAAAGTTGAAGACAGAAAGCAATGGTACAGAAAAAATGGAATTGGATTTTTCAGGCCTTGGATAGTGCTTATGACAGACGGATATCCAGACCCTGGCCAAGATATCGACAGCTTATCAAATGAAATTAAAATTGGACACAGTGGGAAACATTTTGCTTTCCTGCCAATGGGAGTTGAGGGTTCAGATCAAAAATTTTTAGCAAAAATATCAACACCAGAGTTTCCACCACTACCTATTGACTGGAGGAAATTCGAGGCTGTCTTCAAATGGTTGAGTAATAGCCTTGATAAAGTAAGTCAATCTATGGAAGGTGAGGCCGTAAAATTTGATTCTGTACAAGACTTCACTCGAACTGGTTGGGGTGGTGGTGACTTTACTCAAACACCAATTTAATAATATGTACGGTAACTGGATAATTGCAAGAGGTAGTTCAATTGGCGGAAGGCACATTGAAGAGAATTTGCCTTGTCAAGATTCAAATTCTGTATATTATGACTTGGTATTGGATTATGGAATTGCAATTGTCTCTGATGGAGCTGGCTCCGCCAGCCATTCAGATCTAGGTTCCAATATAATTGTCGATAAAGGTATTTCATTACTTAGAGATAAATTTTGTAAAGTCTCCTTTCAAGACTTGATTCAGAAAGAGCAAATAGAAGTTGAAAACTTCTTTATCAATTTTTATAAAACGCTTTACAAGCATTTTGAAGAATTTTCTTTGAAGAATGATTTGCCTATCAAATCTTTAGCTGCTACATCTATAATTGTCATATTTAATAATTCTGGCATTATTTGCAGTCATATTGGAGATGGAAGAGCAGGTTATCAAGATTCTGAAAATAGATGGCATTCAATTTTAGAACCTTTTAAAGGAGAAGAGGCGAATCAAACGATTTTTATTACTTCAGACATTTGGGGGAAACCAAATGAATTTATTAGAACAAAAAAAATTAACGACTCCATTCAGTCATTCACTTTAATGTCGGATGGGTGTGAGTCAGCAACATTTGAATTGAATCGCTTTAATGACGAAACCCAACTTTACGAAAGATTAAATAACCCATATCCGAAATTTTTTAATCCTAACGTAGTAATTCTAAGGGAACTTGCCACAGCGGGAAAATCATCAGAAGAAATTGATGGTTTATGGTTGAAATTTCTTCATAATGGTAACTCTAAATTTGAATTTGAAATTGATGACAAAACTTTAATTCTAGGAACTCTAATAAATATAGATACCAATGCCTAAGAATTTCAATTTACAGAATGGAGCAATTTTGTTTGTTGCAGACAATCCACTTGGCGAAGGCGGCGAAGGGGCTGTTTATGAAATTTTAAGTCCACCAAATTATCGAAATTCTGTCGCTAAAATTTTATATCCTGATAAGAGAACAAATGAAAGGCGATATAAAGTAAGATACATGGTGGATAATCCGCCGACAAATATTCAAGACGCCAATGGACATAATTTTCTTATTTGGCCTCAACAAATATTATTAGATAATAATGATTTTGTCGGCTTTATAATGCCGAAAGCGGAAGGTATTGATTTAGAAGAGTTATGTAGGGTTAAGCTAAAACCCGAATTGGGTTCAGAATGGCAGAAGTTTTATCGAGACAATTCAGATGCAATGATACTTCGCCTAGTGTTATGTAGTAACATTGCTAAGGCGGTAAATGCACTTCATGCAACAGGGCACTATGTAATCGGAGATTTAAAACCAGAGAATATAATAATAAAATCAAATGGTTTAGTCTCAATACTTGATTTAGATTCTTGTCAAATCTCACATGGTGGTCAAATTCGTTTTCAATCAAAAATGAATACACCCAAATATAATCCGCCTGACAAAATAGTTGAACATAAAGAATTTTCTTGGGACTTATTTATTATTGGCATCATCTTTTATGAAATTCTTTGCGGTATACATCCTTTCATTGGAACTACTAGATCTCCATACGAGAATTTAAATACGCCCGAACAAAAAATACAAGCAGGATTATTTCCTTTTGGAGCAAAGTCCAATTATTTTGAGGTAATTGCAGTCCCTCATAACAACTTCAAAAAAATACCCGAACGTGTTCAAAAGTTATTTCTACGTTGTTTTGATCAGGGGATAACAGATCCAGCAATAAGACCAAATACGACCGATTGGCTTAATACCTTGATAGCAAAACCAGAAATAATTCACTTTAAATCTGACAGAGAAGCTATTATTTCAGGTGTTGAAATCACATTGAATTGGAAAGTAGAAGGAGCTGACGATATTGAAATAAGTGAAGGGATAGGAAAAGTAAAAGAGATTGATTCAATAACGTTAAAACCGAATTCAGAGCGAACCTATAAAATTATTGCGACAAACAAATTTGGAATTGATGAACGGCGGATTCGGATTTTAGTCTTTCCTACTCCGGTTCTAGAAGTTTTAAAAATACCAATGCCTGAGTTTACAAGTAAAGTCAACTTGAATCCGATTCAAATTACATCTCCTAAAATTGATGTTTCAGTAAACTTAAGTGCTTTGTTTAGCGATAAGCCAACTTTCACTGAGCAGGCCAATGAATTAAGGACTTTGAAACCACAGTATAAATCCAAAACTGAATTAAACCTTTCGAGTATATATGAAAGCATTAGAAGAAAAATATCAAAATTATAATGTTAGGAAGCCAAGCGGATTGCAAAACTTCTTTATACTTTGTTCAGGGGCAGATAAGGAAATTTTAAAAGACTGTCCAACAGAATGGAATAAGTTTACTGGAATTGGTGCTACTATATTTTTAACGGCCTGTCTTGCTTTGTTAAGTGGTGCTTACGCGATCCATTTTGTATTTGACAACACCCTTGTTTCAGCACTTTTTGGTTTTTTCTGGGCGGTAGTAATATTTAATCTAGATAGATATATTGTACTTAGTCTTAGGAAAGAGAAAATACCAACTCAAACAGACATAAAAAGAGAATCTAATCCAAATAAGAAAGATGAACTTAAATTGGAAAGAAGCAGATTATTTCGAAATCAAATCTATATGGCTTCACCCCGCTTTTTCATAGCTTTAATTATTGCGGTGACAGTATCAAAACCAATAGAATTAAGACTTTTTCAAAACCGAATTGATAAAGAACTTGAAAACACTGTTAAAGCGGAGGACTCAAAATTCGACAATGAAGAAACTAAAAGAATAGAAAATCTAAATAGCCAACTTACTGGCATTAATAAACAAGAGGAAGAAGATAAAACTGCCATATTTTCAAATAATCCAATATATCAGGATGCAAAAATAAAAATTCCGAAACTTGAAGCGGATCGTAGGACTAAGGAACAAACTATTACAACAAATAGAAAGGTAATAGAGGCCAATAAGTACAAAGTAACTAGATATAAAACTAATGTTGACCCAATAACCAACGAGACTGAAAAGATACCCTACACAGTTTGGCTCGCTAATCCTACCGCGGTTGCGAAAATTAATGAAAATAAAAATATTGAAGTAGAGATCCAAAAATTAAATGCGGAATTGACAGAACAAAAGGGAAAACAAAGGATTGTTGAAACACAATTAAGTCAATCTGCTAACTCAGTTGCCACAAAGTATGAATCAGCAAAAAACAACATCACTAACCAAATTCAAACTTTAAATAAGAGCTACCCACAACGTAAAGTTGATTGGGTGAATGCAAATAAAAGAAGTGTTGATTTACCTGCTAGACTTGAAGCATTAGGTAATATCTCTTCATTTGGTAATTCAATTTGGTGGGCGAGCTTTGTGATAACATTGCTATTTATTGTCTTGGAAACTGCTCCTGTAGTCGTTAAACTTTTGACGAAGCGAGGTCCCTATGACGAAAAACTTGATGCTATTGAATACCAGATTTATATCGAAGAAAGCAAAAAAGTTGACATGCTCAATCGCGAAGTAAACGAGTATATGAGACTTGCAAATGATGCTGCAAAACTAAGCGGTTCTATTAGACTGGATGCTGAGAAAGATAAACTAGAAGTCGAACTTCGTAATAACAAAGAACTTCTTAATAAACTTGCTGACTATCAAAGAGAGCTTGCAAATATTTATGCTGAAGCTTGGTATCAGGAAGAAAAAGTAAAAGCACTTGCGCAAGTAAAAGGAATGTATAATCAATCGCATCCTTTGAATATAATAAATGAACAGCCAAAGATTGAAGAGGCATTTTGGAAACAAAAAGGTTCTCCCGATAGAATTGAATACCTTTTCAGAAATGGCACCTTGACGGACAATGAATTATTATACTTTGAAAACGATCAATTAAACAAAGGAAAATGGAACTATAATTTATTAAAAAATGAAGTTGAAATAGATTTATTGGGAAATAAAATGAACTACTCAATTTCCGAATTGACAACAGATAAATTAAAACTGACCGACAAAATAAATAACGACATTTTAGAATTTGAAAAAGTATAGTAGGTGAACATACTTTTAACTAGTGGATGTTAGATATTTTGGCCAATCACCGGCCAGTTGCAAAATTTCCAATGCCACGCATGAATACGTGCGGTTCAGACCAACGGACGACTCGCAGCTTCAAACCCTGATTACGTACATGGAAGACAGGGACATGGAATTATTCGATACCCCTGTAGATTATCAGGTGCTTGCCGAAGGAGATTACTATCAGGACCCGTCTATTCCGGACGAACAAATTACGTGGCAGTACTGTGTCGTACCTAAAGGATTTGTCTATCCTTCCGGTATTCAGCGCGAGTTGATTGCAAACATACATATCCCGGAAGATGACTTTTCGGCTGTTGAAACTGAAGCAGAGAGGCTGGCTGAATTAGGCGGAGGCCCAATCTATTCCCGCATTCCACAGTGCCTGGAGGGGTACCATTATGATGCAATTGCAAAAAAGTGCGTTCCTAATAATTGCCCGGGTTGTGGCCAGGCGCTGGTTTAAAACATCACGTGGCTATACGGACAGCAACGGGTACTTCAGTCTTAGTAAAAAATTCAAGAACAAGGTTAAGATAATCGTTAAATTTGAAAATAACGATGCGGAAGTACGCGCACTTCGCGGTGCCAGGTTATGGCAGGTGTTTTTCCCGGTGAAGAAAAAGATTGCGACAATCTCTCGCGGACAGGCCAAAAATAATATCAGTTATACCTTTATGACAAACACAGATCGTGCCTCTAAAGGTAACCGCTACTGGTCGGCAGCGACTGTGCATAACTCCATACAGGAATATAAACAATATGCGGCGGCCGAAAATATCGGCCAGGCACCTGGAGGGATGAAAATATTTATCAGCACATTAACACGATCTGGTGCTGCGCCTATGTTCAACAAAAGGTCAGATGATGGCATACCAAGACAATACTTCGACTATTATTTGTTGTCCTCCATTACAAGCGAAGTGGGGAGCCTGCTTATCAATAAGTTGAAACGGGAAGTTGACATCATGGTTAGTTACGGAACTTTAAATTCAGATAGGATAAAGGAGACTATGTATCATGAATTGACACATGCTGCACATTATAATAAAGTGGGAAATGGGTGGTATGGAAATTTTGTAAGAGCTGAAATTGCCGGCATTATCAATACAATCCTTGACGCTAACTACGCACCATATGGCCGAAAGACGGATAATGATGCCGGGCTAATTGCGCTCGGAGAAAGTTGGGCGTATTATATGGGGCACTATATGACAGATAAACATTATAACTTTCAATCATCCTATGTTTCGGAGCAGACAATCACTTATTTTAATAACTGGCCGGTAATCGGTCTAAGTAGTCATTTGAATTTATTAGAAGATTTCAATCCCTATAGAACGGATGATCCTTTCAATTGGATTCCGCAAGGACTCTACTACGATCTCAGGGATAACGGGAATGATGCCAGTGTTTCTGGACGAGTACCGTTAAATGATGTAGTATCGGGCTTTAGCAACAGTCAGCTTTTCAATGCTTTACAATCATCCACGACATCGGTGCCATCTTACCGCCAGAGTTTAGTTGATCAAAACGTTGGAAACCAGACACAGGGCTTGAATAATATATTTACGTTTTATGGATATTAAGAAAGGTTTTTCCATAGCAGCAGGTATGATCATAATTGTTGCTACAGATAGTTGTGGCTTGCGTGGCGATGATTGTGCAGATACAATGTACAATTTCGAGATTGGTATAAAAGCCTATCCTGATAAGGAAGTCCTCGCCATTGGTGACACGTTATGGCTAGAGGTGGCTGCACCAACCGAACTTAAAGATAAGTTAACCGGGCAGTCTGTAGACTTCAGTGGCTCAAAGAACTTAAGCTCTGTTGTCTCTTTTGCTAAACGGGACGAGAACGAAGACTTTTTGATCAAAGCCGCAAATAAGTTCAACTTGCTGCTAGTGAAGGGAAGCTATGCAAGTTCTGGTGATCCCGATTCATTCTATGAATACAGGCTCACCGAATCGGATGGTTTTTATAGGTTTAAACTAGGCGTAGTAACCACAGAAAAAGGAATTTTTAGAATAGCTTTTTCAAATGCTACGAATGTTTCAAAAAGCCAGAAGCCTTGTATAAAGGCTTCCTTTGAAATAAACTTTGTTGATACCGAGGTACATTACAATCTCTTCCCGCACTTCGGCGGCGATCCGACAAAACCTGGTGCATATTGCTTCCGGGTCGAATAAGGCGGTTGAGTATAGATCGAAATGGATTGCTAATACTGGGGAGATAAATGCAACGCCGATTTTAGTTTATTGATATCAGAAAAGTTTTGGAACAGCAGCAGGTGTTTTTTCACTTGCTGTTATGAAGGCTACCGTTTACTTGGTGACGATTGCGTTGTAGCCATGTACAACTTTGAAATAGGCGTAGCCGCAAAACCGTAGATACGATTCTTACAACTACTGCAGCATTCTGCATAAGATACGTTTTAAACCCTGTGCTCCTTTGTTAAAAATGCTGGACAGAAAGATCGGCGAATTTAATCAGGAAACGATTACAGGAAGGGCAGCTTTCGGGAGGAAGATTACTGGCTGTATTCCCGGCAGCATGCCTATCGGTCAGAATAACGAACGTAATTCTTTCTGGATTTTACCGGTAGAAGCAGCAGATCCCGGCAGGCTGATCGACATATTAAGAAGGGAAGGATTTGATGCCACAGCCAAAGCTTCCAGTTTGCAGAAGCTGGTGCCAGAGGGAAAGAATGAGGAAGCGGTGCCCGATGAGCTATATCTCCGGAATTTGGTATATCTCCCTATGTCTCCCCGCATGAACGAGAAAGACATACAGAAACTCTGCAGCCTGATCGCAAAACTGCATGTGGTAAACAAAGATCTGAATATTGAAAATTAAACGTTTTTTTTCCGGGTTTTACAATCTGCTTGTTAACTTGCCGCTTCCAGATGAATTCATTGAATACTTTTACTGCCATAGATTTCGAGACCGCACAGGGAAAACGTCATAGCATTTGTCAGATCGGACTGGTGCGTGTGGAGCAGGGTGTAGTAACGAAAACGATTTCCACGCTTGTACGTCCGCCGGAGAATCTTTATTCCCACTACAATACGCTTGTTCACGGCATTACTCCGGATATGACCAGAAACTCTCCGGGTTTTTACCATGTATGGCCGTACATACAGGAATATATCTGTAACCAGGTGATCGTAGCACATAACAGCGCCTTCGATATCAGCTGCCTGAAACAAACGCTTACTTATTACAGGCTGAAGATTCCGGAGTTTAATCCTCATTGTACTTATAAGATATATAAGCAGAAGCTCAACGTATTGTGTAGCACTTTCGGGATAAAGTTAAATCATCATGATGCTTTATCTGATGCGATGGCCTGCGCACAGTTATTTATGCTTCATAACAATAAATAGATCCTGAAAGTAACGTTTATTCGTGTGCTTCAGATATCATTTGATTCTTCCACTTTCATTATCCAGTGAGGAGTTCCTGCTTCTCGGTCCTTTTATCTGGCTATTGGCGAATTTATAAGTAAAGTTGAGGCGTATCTGCCTGGATTCGAAATAGCCATAGTTGCTGGAATAGAAGCCTTCAAAACGTTGTATGGATCTGGTTCGGCTTCCCTTATAAATGTCGTTGAACGATAATCTTACAGTAGCTTTATTATCCAGGAGTATTTTTTGCAGTCCCAGGCTGATCTGGCTCGTTGGTCTTACAAAATTGTTAGCACCCGTAAGTTTACTGGTGTTAAAAGCTGAGACAACTTCAGCGCTTAGCTTAAACGGCAGTTTTACCGTTTGCTGCAGGTTTAGCATGCCGGCCAGCTGAGTTAAATTCATGTTCCTGTATTCATCAAAAGCTATATCGTTCCGGAGATAATACATCGTACCGTTAAACATAAGATCCCAGCACTTAAGGGGCGACAAACTCTGGGTCAATGAAAATGACAGATTTTTCTGCGTTCCGACATTTCTCGTTACCATGACCACCTTTTCCTGTTCGAGAGTGTCTGTAATATTGGCGCTGAAACGGTTGGTAAGCGAATAATTCAGCATGATAACAGTTGAACTTTTACGTGCATACTGCAGGGAGAGCTGCTGCGTTAGCTGAGGTCTTAAAAACGGATTACCCTGCCAGAAAGATAACTCATCCAGAAGATATACAAAGGGGTTCAGATCCTGGTAGGCAGGACGCTGGATGCGACTGGAATAGGAGAGGGAAAAGCTGTTACCCTTCCCGGGGTTTACGCTCAGGCTGAAAGCGGGGAATAAATTCGTATAATTCCTGTTGATACTATTCAGAGAGTCGGCAGTTGAGGTTCTGTAGTGTAAGGTTCCTTCCGACTTTGTGTTTTCAAGGCGCAGGCCTGCCTGAAAAGTCCATTTACTTATTATCTTCTTATAACTAAGGTAAGCACTGGCAATTTTTTCGTTGTATATAAAATTATTTGAACGCCGGTTATCAAGGCTGTCGCTGTTACCGCCAACATGCAGGAACCTTGAATCGTTGGCCGATCCGACAGATGAATATTTGAGCCCTGACTCAAGTTTTCCTGTCCATAAATTACTGCTGTAGTCGACCTTCAGTCCCTTCATATCAATATCAATCTCGTTCAATGTCCGGTATAGATTACTGGCTAAAAGAACGCTCTGCGGGTCTCTATATATATTAGACTGCAGGTTACCGTTACCTTTGGCGAAGTCTCCGTAATCTGCATCAATGTTCAACATCCTGCCGAGGGAATCCTCATATTTATAGTTTATGTTGAAATTGTATCTGTTTGTATGCTGACTGTAGTAGTCGTTGTATCCAGAAAGGGTTTGCTCAATAGAATTAGAAGTAGTCCCGATATCAGTGTCGGTGTCTGTAATTCCGCCTCCGAATAAAAAATTGCTGCTAACCAGCACTCCTATTATATTTTTCTGATTAATGGTATAATCGAGGCCAAGCCTGGCTGCCATTTTCTTTCTCTTGTCTGTATCATCTGTATCACTGTTATAGGTTTTATCATTCTGCATGCGGTCTGCGCCGTAGAGGTACTTGTAATTACCGAGAAAATGACTGTAACTTCCGTAAAGATTGAGCCTGTCATTTCTATAGTTCAATGAGAGATCGGTATTCTGTTTAGCGGTAACTCCATAAGACAGCCCGGTGGTAATTACGCCGTTAAAACCCCTGACCTGCGACCTGTTGGTCTTAATATTTATAATTCCGGCGGTTCCGGCAGCGTCATATTTAGCCGAGGGGCTGTTAATGATCTCTATAGACCTGAGGCTGGAAGAAGGGAGGGATTTCAGGAAGTCGGTCATCTCTTTGCCAGACAGGTAAGTTTGTTTGCCGTCGAGCATAATCTGAACGCCCTGTTTGCCATTCAAAGTAATGTTACTTTCATTTTCTATATAAACCCCGGGTGCCATCTTCAGTGCGTCGAGACCGTTAAGTCCCTGTCCGTTTATCGTTTTACTGATGTTGTAAACTATACTGCTTCCGTCGAGTGTAAGCGTTTTCTGCTTTGAGTTAACCACCACGTCTTTAAGATTCGTAACAGAGGAAGTCAGTATCACAGAACCAAAATCTTTGTCAGACAGCGGAAAAGGTTCTGACCGGTAACTGTTATAAGACAGACTTGTTATCCAGAGTATGTAATCCGCCTGTTTCGAATAGCGGAAACTGAACCTGCCTGCAGTATCTGTAGCAACTTCTAAAAGTATATTATTTTTTTCGTCTGATAGTGAAACAGTGGCCCGTATCACCGGTTTCCGCTCTTCATCAAGCACACGCCCCTTTATAGTTTTAACTGATGATTGCCCGCTCAGATCATTGTTTAAAATGATGATAAAAAATACCTGCAGAAAGAAAACAACAGCTTTGATATTGAAATAATTCATAGATAGCTTTAACACCCTGAGGGGACCTCTCTAATATGCGATTATTTTTCAATAAGTTTAAAATGCATGTCAGCTATCGCTTTCGGCTGTTTCGTTCAGAGATTGTTATAAGAATGCAGCTCTGTCTGCTCTTTTTTGACGCTGAAACATCTGATTAATAAATTACATACCTCTGTAAGCAATTTTCAATTTAAAATTGTCCTGTTAGCGTTGGAAAGAAACCGCAGAACGAAAGCCGGACAATATCCGGCCTCCCTGCAAGTTTCCAGGACTAATTTACCGCTATGATATTGAGACCTTTCAAAATTACCTTCGTACTTCTTTTTCTTAGTTTCTATGGTGCTAATTCTTTGTTTGCACAACTGAATGTACATCAGCAGTCATCCTTATACGAGTGGCCTGAAGATCCTTTGGTAAAAAAGAAGCTCGACAAATGGCAGGATCAGAAATTTGGCATGATCATTCACTGGGGCTTATATGCTGTTCCGGGAATGATAGAGTCATGGGCGCTGTGTTCTGAGGATTGGATAGAGAGGGACAGCAGCATATCTTACGACGATTTTAAAAAATGGTACTGGGGGCTTAGCAAGGACTTTAATCCGGTCAGGTTTAATCCTGAACAATGGGCAAAAGCAGGTAAAGATGCAGGTATGAAGTATCTGGTGTTTACTACCAAACATCATGACGGCTTTAACATGTTCGATACCAAACAGTCTGATTTTAAGATATCGGCAGGGCCTTTTGCTGGCAACCCTAAAGCTGACGTAGCAAAACATGTATTTGATGCGTTCCGGAAGCAGGATTTCATGATCGGCGCTTATTATTCAAAACCCGACTGGCATTCAGAGTATTTCTGGTGGCCCAAGTATGCTACGACAGACAGAAATACAAATTATGATATCAGGAAACATCCCTGGAGATGGGACAAGTTCAAGCAGTATACCTACAACCAGATCAGCGAGCTTATGCATAATTACGGGTCAATGGACATTCTCTGGCTTGACGGCGGATGGGTGCGGCCATTGGAGACGGTTACCGATGAAGTAAGGGCCTGGGGGGCGGCAATTCCTGCCTGGAGCCAGGATATTGATATGCCAAAGATCGCTGAAATGGCAAGAGCGGCACAGCCCGGGCTGCTTATGGTAGACAGGACCGTGCATGGCCCGTATGAGAATTACCAGACCCCCGAGCAGAAGATTCCCGACCATAAACTTGACAATCCCTGGGAAAGCTGTATGACCCTTGGCGGAGCCTGGGGATATGTGCCGAATGACCAGTACAAAACACCGGCCCAGGTAATACATTCTCTGATCGAAGTGGTGGCAAAAGGAGGGAGCCTGCTCTTGGGTGTTGGCCCGGGACCTGACGGAACTTTGCCGCCGGGAGTGACCGAAAGGCTGGAAGGCATAGGGCGATGGCTTAAAGTAAACGGAGCAGCTATCTATAATACGCGTACCAGCGATATTTACCAGGATGGGCAGACTTATTTTACGCGGAGCAAGGACCGGAAGTGGAACTATGCTCTCGTTTGCCTTAAAGAAGATGAAGCCGTTCCGGCGGAAATTACCTGGAAAGGAGCAGTCCCGGGAAAAAACTCCAGGCTCAGACTTCTTCAGACCGGCGAAACTGTAAAATGGAAGGCCGAAAATGGCAGTGTGCTTATTAAAACACCGGCCTCTTTGTCTAAGGAGAAGGGCGTATACCCTGCATTGGCATTTGTTTTCCAGGAATAGCGTAAAAATCAGGGTAACATAGCAGGTGTTCAGGCGGGAATAAAGATTTTTTAAAAAATATTCATAAAGCTGTAAGCACTTTTTCCGGAAAAGTTGTCCTTATATAAAAACGAGGTATATACCTTTAGGGAATGATGAATGACAGACTGATAGAGCTTCTGATAAAGGAATTAACAGGAGAAATTTCCGGAGAGGAGCTCGTTGAACTAAAATATATTATTAAAGAAAATAAAGCTTATGCCAAAGAGGCCGAGTTATACCGTTTGTATTGGAAGAAGAACAATTTCAGTAAGGTTAATAACGATGCAGTTTTTGAAAAAGTTAAATCTAAGATAAACGCAAAAGGCGGGGCTTTTACTGAAGAGGAAACAGTGCCGGCAGATATAAAAGAAGAACCGGAAGCAAGGAATTTATATTTCGGCCTCTGGCTCAAAGTTGCGGCTGCATTGGTGCTGTTATGTAGCTCTTATCTGATATTTGAAAATTATACAAATTCAGAAGGCGGGCATAAAAAAGGAGCAAACTGGCTGGTTAAAGAAACGGCAAGAGGAGTAAAATCTGTGTTTATATTAAACGACGGTACCCGGATAGCATTGAACTCGGGGAGTAAGCTTGAATTTCCAAAACATTTTGAAAGTGATATTCGTGAAGTCTACCTTACCGGGGAAGCATTTTTTGATGTTCATGAAGATAAACTCCGGCCTTTCATTATTCATACCAAACAGATCAACATAAAGGTTCTGGGCACAGCTTTTAACGTAAAATCGTATCCGGGAGAGAGAACCAGTGAAACAACACTGATAAGAGGGTCTATTGCAGTTACCATGAACGACAAGCCTGATGAACGCATAGTATTGAAGCCTGATCAGAAACTTGTGGTCGACAATGAGAGAGAAAGCGGGTCTTTCAACCATCCTGCGGATGAAAAGAAAATACTAAAACCCGAACTTACTACGATCACATATTTCAGGAATGACGACACTACCATCGTGGAAACCTCATGGGTAAATAATAAACTCATATTCAAGAATGAGGATTTCGGCTCAGTAGCCAAGAAAATGGAAAGGTGGTATAATATCGATTTCCGCTTTAAGCAGGACCAGGCAAGGCAGTTGAAGTTTACCGGAGTGTTTGAAAAAGAAACAGTGGAAGAAGCCCTGAACGCCCTTAAACTCACCGAGAACTTTGAGTACAAAATAGAAAATTCAGAAGTATATATATTCTAACTCTAACGCAAACTAAATGAAGAACTATGGAAAAAGAACAACCTGTATGAGCGTAGAAAGAAACGGGAGCTAATTAGAACTTAACCCCCGTTTTTAAAGATGAATAGTAAACATAGCTTCCTGCCAGAAGCTAATTATTAAACTTTAATCCTTGTAAAAGTATGAAATTTTTTTTACGTCCACAAGACGTCCGGGACCGTCATGGGTTCTTTAAGTGTCTCCTAATAATGAAATTAACACTCGGGTTACTACTTTTTTTTAACTTTAATGTACTCGCCGATGTTTTTTCTCAAACGAAAGTTACGCTGAATTTAAAGTCTGTTGATTTTCAGAAAGTACTTTCGGAGATTGAGGCGAAGACGGATTACCGTTTTGTATTCAGCAACCGCAATATACCTTCGGGAAAAAGGGTTGATATACAGGTACAGGATGCTGAAGTTTCGGGCGTCTTAGACAAGGTGCTTGATAATTCCGGCTTCACATATAACATACTTGAAAACAACCTGATCGTAATCGTACCTGAGGGCGATAAGCTAAATGCCGTCGCTATAAAGGGCAGGGTACTTGACGAATCGGGGCAACCCCTGCCCGGTGCTTCCGTAAAGGTAAAAGGCCTGAACCAGTCTACCTCAACAGATGCAAATGGTATGTTTTCCCTCAATGTTGCAGATGATGCCACGCTGATTGTAACCTTCGTAGGTTATGAAACAAAGGAAGTGGCAGTAAAGGGGCAGGCTTCTTTGACTATTACGTTAAGTCCCTCTGCCAATAATCTTAAAGAGGTTGTAGTAACTTCTCTTGGGATACAGAGGGCGCAGAAATCCCTGGGTTATGCTGTAAGTACGATCAGCTCAAAACAACTTACTGAATCGGGCAATACAAACTTCGCTTCTGCCATGTATGGTAAAGCTGCCGGCGTGCGTGTTACCACTGCACCAGGAGGTGCGAGCAGCGCGGTGAACGTACAGATAAGGGGGGTCAACTCTCTTCATTATAACCAGCAGCCTTTATATGTGGTAGATGGTGTAATGATCAGAAACAACCAGCAGTTCGGGTCGGCAGGAGCAAATAACAATAATTACTGGGACGATCAGCGTATCAGGGGAAATGGTATCCTCGATGTAAACCCTAATGATATTGAAACCCTCACCGTACTAAAGGGGGCTAGCGCTACGGCACTATATGGTTCTGATGCGGCAAGCGGCGTCATTGTGATCACTACCAAAAAAGGAGTGAAAGGCAAGGGTATGGGCGTCGATTTCAACTACTATGGTACTGTTGAAAATGTGGCTTTCCTGCCGAAGTTTCAGAATGTATACGGACCTGGTTATGACCGGGCTACCAACCTGGCAAACGGTGCTACGGAAGAAGGTTGGATACCAGGAGCACCGGCTGAACTGAACGGCGGATTACGGCCTTATTTCAGAGCTTACGGACAGTTCGGTCCGAAGATGGAAGGCCAGCAGGTTCAATGGTGGGACGGTTCAGTGAGGTCTTACACAGCCCAGGAAGATAACTACAAAGACGTATACCAGGCCGGTTACAGCTCAAATTTTAATCTGGCGCTTTCCAACCAGTCTGATAAGCTGAACTACCGCTTGTCTGCTAACCGTCTTGACTACAAGGGCACACAGCCAGGTAACAAGATGGAGAAAAATACCTTTAATTTAAACAGTACATTAAAACTTGGTAACAAAATCAGCACAGATATCGTAGTAAACTATATCAATACTATAAATCACAACAGGCCGTACCAGCTGGGGCAGGTACTCGGCTCTTTTGGCGGTTATTTCAGCCGTGCGGAGGACATGTCGTTACTTAAGCAGAAATCGCAGACCAGCGATGGTTACAAGTATGTTACGTACGACCACCCGGAACGTTCATCTGAAGCATTTATATACAATATCAGGGCAACCAATCTGATGGACTTTTTCTGGCAGCAGGAGAGGAATACGTATGACGAAACCGAGAATCGTTTGTTAACCAGCGCTACTGTAAACTGGGATCTGGTTAGAAATTTCAAATTAAGGGGCCGTATCGGAGGCGATTATACCACTCTTAACACTGAGAACAAACAGTACAATGAATACCCTGTAGCTTTTAATGCAGGTCAGAGTACCGGCGGTTACAATATTGCCAAAGGACAATATTCTATTATCTACGGCGACGTACTTGCCACTTATTCAAACAAAGTCGGCAGCGACTTTACTTACAGCGGCAGCGCCGGATTTCAATCAAGATCTGAATATTATACAGACCAGTATACTGGTACATATCAGGGACTGATCACCGAGAACTGGTTTACGCTGAACAATTCATACGGACAGCTGGATAACGGTACCGGTAATCCGAACAACCTGTTAAGCAAAAGGCAGGAGTTATTGAAGTACGCGTATCTTGGTATGGTAAACTTAGGATATAAAGACTTTTTATTCCTTGAGGGAACCGCACGTCAGGAATATTCTTCTACACTCCCTGCAAAGAACAATAGTTATTTTTACCCCTCAGTAAATGCCGGTTTTGTATTTTCTGATGCATTCAGAGTACCGAAATTTCTTAGTTACGGAAAGTTAAGGGCATCTTACGGTGTAGTAGGAAATTCTGCTCCGATTTACAGAGCCAATACCGTTTTCGCGCAAACGCCTTTACAAACTGTGAATGGCGCGGTACCGTCGATGCTTTATGATGGCAGTTATGGTAACGGAGACCTTACGGATGAAAAGAAATACGAGCAGGAGATCGGCCTGGAGGCTAAGTTTTTAAATAACCGCCTGGGCGTCGACATCAGTTATTACGACAACAAAGTTAAGAACCAGATCTTCGATCTTTCTTTACCCAGTTCTGTTGGTGCGGTATCTCAGATCGTTAATCTCGGAGAGATTGGCAGCAGGGGTATTGAACTTGCCCTGAATGCTACGCCTTTATCCGGTAAATTCAGATGGGATACCAGGTTGAATTTCTCTACAAGCCGCACAAAGGTTAACAGCCTGCCTTCGGGTGTGAATGAGATCGTGTTTTATACGGCAGAACAGAATACCGTAAAAATTGTAGCCGGGGCTGGTGACAGGCTTGGTAATATTTACGCTACTAAACGTGCGCAGGATGAAAACGGTAATTACATCATTAATGATGATGGTTTATACGTGATCGATAAAAGCAATTATGTTAAAGTCGGAAATGTGCTTCCTAAGGCAGTTGGCGGTTTCTCCAATACATTAGCTTACAAAAACTTCTCGCTGGATTTTACTCTTGATTATAGTTTTGGGTCTAAAATGGTTTCGGCACCTACCAAATACATGACTGCCGCCGGTATGTTCGAAAGCACAATGCAATACAGGGATGCTGCTCACGGCGGTTTAACTTATACTGAAAACGGAAAAACATACGACGACGGAGTACTGCTGCAGGGTGTAAATCAAAACAGCGGCGATGCCAATTCAAAGATCATTTCTGCTGCAACCTATTACTTCAATACGTTTAACTGGGGCGAAGATACCTGGAGCGAAAAAGGATCTGTCTATGATAACAGCTATATTAAAATGCGGGAAACTGTACTGAGTTACAGACTTCCTGCCTCCATCTCTTCAAAAATGCATGTGAGCAACTTAAGGCTCTCTGTAATTGGAAGAAATCTCTTCTATGTATGGAGAACCCTTGAGAATCTTGATCCTGAAGCACCATTGGGTAATAAATGGTGGTCGCAGGGTGTAGACGTAGGTTCTACAGCAGC
>Ga0265780_10003697_pt1 | contig 20008 bp, 17 predicted proteins | sample P1T30metagenome_FD_192432 | JGI IMG/M metagenome (GOLD analysis project Ga0265780, IMG submission 192432) | Plant litter microbial communities from East Loma Ridge, Irvine, California - P1 T30 | ecosystem: Environmental > Terrestrial > Plant litter > Unclassified | place: USA: California...
GAGCCGCGGCGGATATCCAGCGCGACGTCATACACCTCGCCCTCCAGCACGCTGACCAGCTTGCCCTGGGGCCGCGGCCACTGGTAATGCAGGCCGCGCAGCACGCCCTTGGCCGAGGTGGAGACATTGCTCTGCACGAACTTCGTAGGCAGGCCGTGCTGGCCGAAGCGCTCGGCATTCCAGGTTTCGAAGAAGTAACCACGTTCATCGCCGAAGACGGCCGGCTCGATGACCACGCAGCCCGGCAGCTTGGTTTGGATGATCTTCATACAACACTTCCTCGAACGGCGAGCGCATGCAGGTACTGCCCGTAGCCATTCTTGATCAGCGGCGCGGCAAGCGCCTCCAACTGCTCGGCATTGATCCAGCCATTGCCAAATGCGATTTCTTCGGGGCAACAGACCTGCAGGCCCTGGCGGGTCTGGATGGTTTCAATGAAGTTCGAAGCCTCCAGCAGCGACTGGTGGGTGCCGGTGTCCAGCCACGCGTAACCGCGACCCAGTGGCTCCAGGTGCAATGCACCCTCGTCCAGATAACGCTGGTTGAGGTCGGTGATTTCGAGCTCACCGCGCGGCGAGGGCTTCAATTCAGCAGCGTACTCGCTGGCCTTGCCGTCGTAGAAATACAGGCCGGTCACAGCGTAGTTCGAGCGCGGTTGTGCAGGCTTTTCTACCAGCCCGATCACCTTGCCGTCCTTGTCGAATTCGGCAACCCCGTAACGCTCCGGGTCGTTGACCCAGTAACCAAAGACAGTAGCGCCATCGGCGCGCGCATCAGCGCGCTTCAGCACCTCGGTCAGGCCATGTCCGTGGAACACGTTGTCGCCGAGCACCAGGCAGCTGGGCTTGCCGTCCAGGAAGTCGCGGCCGATCAGGTAGGCCTGGGCCAGGCCATCCGGGCTCGGCTGGGCGGCGTACTGGATGTCCATGCCCCACTGCGAACCGTCGCCCAACAGCTGCTGGAACAGCGCCTGCTCGTGCGGGGTGTTGATGATCAGCACTTCACGAATGCCCGCCAGCATCAGCACGCTGAGCGGGTAATAGATCATCGGCTTGTCGTACACCGGCAGCAGCTGCTTGCTGACGCCCTTGGTGATCGGATAAAGCCGGGTGCCTGAGCCCCCGGCAAGGATGATGCCTTTACGCTGCGTCATGGATATGTGGTCCTTTGTGGGCTCAGGCGGTGGTGCCGATGCGCTGCAGGCGGTAGCTGCCATCGAGCACGCCGTTCACCCATTCCTGGTTGTCCAGGTACCAGTCGACGGTGAAGCCGATGCCCTGCTCGAACGTGTAAGCCGGCTCCCAGCCCAGTTCGTCCTTCAGCTTGGAGGCGTCGATTGCATAGCGGCGGTCGTGGCCCGGGCGATCGGTGACGTAGGTGATCTGGCTGCTGCGGGGCTGGCCGTCTTCGCGCGGACGACGTGCATCCAGCAGCGCGCAGATCGCCTGCACGACTTCGATGTTCTGCTTTTCGGAATTGCCGCCGACATTATAGGTTTCGCCGACGCGGCCCTTGGCCAGCACGGTGCGGATCGCTTCGCAGTGGTCGGACACGAACAGCCAGTCGCGCACCTGCTTGCCATCGCCATACACCGGCAGCGGCTCGCCGGCCAGCGCCTTGGCGATCACCAGCGGGATCAGCTTCTCCGGGAAGTGGTACGGACCGTAGTTGTTGGAACAATTGGTGGTCAGCACCGGCAGCCCGTAGGTGTGGTGGAACGCGCGCACCAGATGGTCCGAGGCCGCCTTGGAGGCCGAGTACGGCGAGTTGGGCGCGTACGGCGTGGTCTCGCTGAACTTGCCGGTCTCGCCCAGCGTGCCGTAGACCTCATCGGTGGACACATGCAGGAAGCGGAACGCCACGCCCTTGTCGGCCGGCAGCGCCTTCCAGTAGTCGCGCACCGCTTCCAGCAGGCCGAGCGTGCCGACCACGTTGGTCTGGATGAAGGCGCCCGGGCCGTCGATGGAGCGATCGACGTGGCTTTCGGCGGCAAAGTTCAGCACTGCATCGGGCTGGTGTTCGGCCAGCAAGCGCGATACCAGCGCACTGTCACCGATATCACCTTCCACGAAGACATGGTCGGGATTGCCTTCCAGACTGCTCAGGGTCTTCAGGTTGCCGGCATAGGTCAGGGCATCGAGATTGATGACCTTGACGCCGCGGGCTGCTGCTTCGAGGACGAAATTACCGCCAATGAATCCGGCGCCGCCGGTGACAAGCCAAGTGGGCACTACCTGTTTCTCCTGTAATGGGATGAATGTCCAGGCCTCCAAGGCGCGGGCGATTCAGTCGCAAAGGATACAACGGGGCTCCATGGAAGGCCTCTTTGGGGATGATATGGACTGCGCCATGCCGCGCTGCACCATCATCTACCTCACCATACGCATTCGCATGGCCGCCAATCGCCAGTTAGAATCGGATCCCACCCCCGAACCGGTTGCTGCTGTCAGGACCGGACGACCCCCGATAGTGAAGGACCCGTACCAGATGAAAATCCTCGTCGCGTACAAGCGCGTGGTGGACTACAACGTCCGCATTCAGGTCAAGCCGGACGGCTCCGGCGTGGTGACCGACGGCGTCAAGCTGTCTCCAAATCCTTTCGATGAAATCGCGCTGGAAGAAGCCCTGCGCCTGCGCGACAAGGGCATCGCCAGCGAAGTCATCGTCGCCACCATTGCCCCGGCCGACGCCCAGGCGCACCTGCGCAACGGCCTCGCCATGGGTGCCAATCGCGCCATCCACATCGTGACCGACCAGGCCATCCAGCCGCTCACTGCCGCGCGTGCCCTGCTCAAGCTGATCGAAAAAGAACAGCCGGAGCTGGTCATCCTGGGCAAGCAGGCCATCGATGACGACGCCAGCCAGACCGGCCAGATGCTGGCCACGATCTGGGGCCGCCCGCAGGCGACATTCGCCAGCAAGCTGGAAATTTCCGGAGAAGCGGGCGCCGACCGCAAGGCCACGGTGACCCGTGAAGTCGATGCCGGCTTGGAAACGCTGGAAGTGGACCTGCCGGCCGTGGTCACCACCGACCTGCGCCTGAATGAGCCGCGCTTCATCAAGCTGCCCGACATCATGAAGGCCAAGGCCAAGCCGCTGGAAACCCTGCAACTGGCGGATCTGGGCGTTGACGCCGTGGATACCCTGAAGACCACCACCTATGCCGCACCGGGCAAGCGCAGCAAGGGCGTGATGGTCAAGGATGCCGCCGAGTTGGTGGCCGCACTCAAGCAGAAGGGGTTGCTGTAATGAGCACGATTCTCGTCATCGCCGAACACCACGACGGCAAGCTCAACGCCGCCACCGCCAAGACCGTCAGCGCAGCATCCGCGATCAGCGGCGCCGAAGTGCACGTGCTGGTGCTGGCTGCCGACCCCGCCGCGGTTGCGGCTGAGGCGGCAAAGATCAGCGGCGTCAGCAAGGTGCTGACCGTGGCCAACGCCGCCAACGCGAACCCGATCGCGCAGGTGCTGGCGCCGCAGATTGCCAAGGCCGCCGCCGGTTACAGCCACGTGTTCGGCCCGTCCACCACCTTCGGCAAGGACCTGATGCCCTGCGTGGCCGCCCTGCTGGGCGTCGCCCAGGTGTCCGACCTGATGACCGTGGAAGGCAGCCATACCTTCAAACGCCCGATCTACGCCGGCAACGCGATCATCACCGTCGAGGCCCCGGCCGACCAGACCGTGGTTGCCACCGTGCGCAGCGCGTCCTGGACTGAAGCCGCACAAGGTGGCAGCGCCAGCGTGGAAGCGCTCAGCGTGGACGTCACCTTGCCGACACATACCCGATTCATCGGCCTGGCCGCCGCCAGCAGCGACCGTCCTGACCTGCAGAGCGCCAAGCGCGTGGTCTCCGGTGGCCGCGGCGTCGGTTCGGAAGAGAACTTCAAGGTGATCTACCAGCTGGCGGACAAGCTGGGCGCCGCCGTCGGTGCCTCGCGCGCCGCAGTGGATGCCGGCTACGTGCCCAATGAGCTGCAGGTCTGCCAGACCGGCAAGATCATCGCGCCGGAGCTGTACGTGGCGATCGGCATCAGCGGTGCGATCCAGCACCTGACCGGTATCAAGGATGCGGGGACCATCGTTGCGATCAACAAGGATCCGGATTCGCCGATCTTCGAAATTGCAGACATTGGACTGGCGGGTGACCTGTTCACGATTTTGCCAGAGTTGGAGAAAGCTCTGTAGGGCTCATTTGTGGAATAGTAGGCTCCGCAACGTCGGCCGCCCTGTGCGGCCGACGCTCTTCCCGTTCCAACTATTGGATTCTTCACCCGCGTGTCTCCAAACTCTTCAACATCCCTGTCATTGAACACTACGGATCGGACTGGCACACGGGGTCTTCCGATTGGCCTGGAGGTGTCTGTGGTCGTTCCTGTCTATGGATGCGCGGGCTGTCTTGAAGAGTTGACCGAGCGCATATTGGCCGCCGTTAGCGGAATGGGCCGGACCGTCGAGCTCATTTTTGTGGACGATGACAGTCCAGATCAGGCTTGGAGCAGAATCAGCGAACTCTCCGCGCTTCACCCTGCAGTGCGCGGCCTTAAACTATCCCGAAACTTCGGCCAACATGCGGCGATCAGCGCCGGGATAGCGCAAACGCGCGGCGCGGCCGTCATTGTCATGGACTGCGACCTGCAGGATGTGCCTGAAGAAATTCCGGCGCTCCTAGAAGCACTTACCGACGATGTGGAAATTGTCCTCGGGCAGCGTACCGAGCGACGTGACACTTGGTTGAAGCGCACCGGATCCCGCGCGTTCTACCGCACCCTTGGCTGGCTGACTGACACAAGCTACGACCCTAGTACTGCCAATTTTGGCGCGTACAGCCGCAAGGTCATCGATGCAATGAACGCGATGCCGGAAACGGACCGATTTTTGCCTCTTCTTGCCCGGTGGACCGGCTTCAGAACCGCGCGCATTTCCGTGGAGCACGGAAGACGCACGGAGGGCAGAAGTAGCTACACATTGCGCAAGCTGCTGCAAATGGCCACGCGGATCGCCTTGTCTTTCTCCGACAAGCCGTTGCGACTGGTCATGTCCGCAGCGTTCGCACTGGCCGGTGTCGGCCTGTGCGTCGCTGCGTTTGCTGTCTACCGCTACCTCGTGGGCGACATTCGCGTAGCAGGCTTCACCAGCATTCTCGCTTCGGTATGGCTAGTGGGCAGCTTCCTGATGGCCAGCATTGGCGTAGTGGGCCTGTATGTTGGACGTGTGCACAACGAAAGCAAGAGACGACCGCAATACATCATCTGGCGCGACTCATGGAACGACGAGAATGAATGAATCGCCGCTGCTCAGCTACTCTCCCCTAGATTCAAACCGCTTCTCCATTCGCGTGGAGCGCGCCAGCCTGGGCCGCCACGTTCAGGTGGCAAGCGCGATCAGCGCGATCCAAGCCTCTACGGCTGAGTTGATCATCGCCCGTTTCCCCGCAGGCGATTGCGCAATCCCCAACGCGCTTGTCCAGCGTGGCGAAGCCCTTATCCATGCCGATACGCTGGTCTACTATGACGTGGGCTTGCCTGCGCCGAGCGCCAAGGCAGCAGCCAACGTACGGCTTGCGGAGGTCACCGATCTCGAAGCGATCCGCAGCATCGCTTCCACGGCGTTCAAAAATTACCGCGCGCATTATGCTGCCAACCCGTTACTGCCTGCGGCGCAGGTTCTTGATGGGTACGTCGAGTGGGCGCAAAGCCGAGCCGATCCCTCCGACCCCAGCAGCGATACGTGGCTGGTATTTGACGACGGCGTTGCGGCTGGTTTTGCCACATGCGACATCAAGGATCGCGGGGTGGAGATCGTACTGAACGCAGTCCATCCTTCTTTCGAAAGAAGAGGCCATTACGGAACGCTGCTGCGTCACCTGCTGCACCACTATGCAGAAACCGGACTGGGCCGGTTGAGCATTTCCACGCAGATCTGGAACTACACCGTGCAGCGGCAATGGTCCCGTGCAGGATTACTGCTGGAAAGTGCATACGACACCTTCCACATTGATCGGCGCATCGCCGCGCAGCGGAGCACATCATGAACTTTTCCCCGACACTTTTTCCCTGGTCGATGGTTGCCGCAACAATCATCCTGACCAGCTATGGCCAGCTCGTCATCAAATGGCAGGCGACTTCGTATCAGGCAACCACGGCAGGGTGGTTGGGCAAACTGCCAACGGTGGTGCAGCTTCTTCTCCAGCCTTGGGTCGTATCGGCCTTTTTTGCTGCTTTCGCCGCATCGCTCTGCTGGATGTTGGCGGTGTCGCGTCTGGAGCTCAGCCGGGCATATCCGTTCATGGCGCTCAACTTCGTAATCGTATGTATTGCGGCAGTACCCCTGTTCGGCGAAGCATTCACTCCATCCAAGGCGATCGGACTGGTGACCGTTATTGTCGGACTGGTCATAATCAGCCAAGGCTGATTTTACTTAATCGCATCGCAAAGAGACCTCATGATTCCGTTCAATCGCCCGTTCATGACTGGAAAGGAACTCCCCTTGATCAGCCAGGCTCATGCCAATGGCCATCTGTCTGGGGATGGGCCGTTTACCAAGCAGTGCCACGCCTGGTTGCGACAGCGCACCGGAGCATCTACAGCCTTGCTTACGCATTCCTGCACCGCGGCGCTCGAAATGGCCGCTCTGCTTCTGGATCTTAAACCGGGCGACGAGGTGATCATGCCTTCGTTCACTTTCGTATCTACTGCAAATGCATTCGCACTTCGAGGCGCAGTTCCTGTCTTTGTCGATGTGCGATCCGACACGTTGAACATCGACGAGTCACTGATCGAAGCGGCAATTACGCCGCGCACTCGGGCTATCTGTGTTGTCCATTACGCTGGTGTGGCTTGCGAGATGGACATGATCGTTGATATTGCGCAGCGGCGCGGACTGGCCGTTGTCGAAGATGCCGCACAAGGCATCATGTCAACTTACAAGGGGCGAGCGCTTGGCACGATTGGTGATCTTGGTGCTTTCAGCTTCCACGAAACAAAGAATGTCATCTCCGGGGAAGGTGGCGCGCTGCTGTGCCGAGATGCCTTTTATGGAGAGCGCGCGGAAATCATCCGCGAAAAAGGCACCAACCGCAGTAGATTCTTCCGCGGGCAAGTGGACAAGTACACGTGGGTCGATGTGGGCTCGTCCTACCTCCCAGGTGAAATCATCGCGGCATTTCTGAGTGCTCAGCTGGATGATGCCGAAGAGATCACTGCCAGGCGCCTTGCAATCTGGGATCGCTACCATGCGTGGGCAGCGCCTCACGAAGCCGACGGCACCTTGCGGCGCCCGGTGATACCGGAGGCATGTGAGCACAATGCACACATGTATTACCTGCTGCTACCCAGCCTGGAAGCCCGTGCCCGCTTCATTGCCAGCATGAAGGCTCGCGCCGTTCAGACTGTCTTCCACTACATCCCCCTGCATTCTTCGCCTGCTGGAGAGCAGTTGGGGCGAGCTTCCGGCACGCTGGACGTCACCAACGACATCAGCAACCGGCTGGTTCGCCTCCCGCTCTGGCTCGGCCTGGAGTCGCTGATGGATGAGGTCCTGGACGCCGCCGAGGCGTCGATCCGTGAGGGCTGATGAAGATGACAGCTGACTTGCCAACGTCAAATGCGGATCCGGATCCGACCGGAAGCAGAGACGCATCCACACCACAGTTGTCCTGGGGACATCGTGTCGACGCAGGCCTGTTGCTTCTGGTGTCCTACGCCGGCTTTTTCCTTGCGTCGAAGATGATCGGGTTCACTCCAGGCTATGGCCTTGATGACTACGGCATCATCCGCAGGGGCGCCGGCGAAAGTCTGGTCGATTTCTTCTTGTCACAGGGACGCTATGGCAGTGCGCTGATGGACGTCGTGCTGCATGCCAGCAACCTGACCATGGCCAGCTTTTCGACGATAGGGCTGGCTGCGACCGCCTTTTTCAGCGGACTGTTCTTCAAGGACGCACTGGATCTCCCCAAGCGATCTTCCCCCATCCTTGCGGTCGGCATCGGCGCCCTCCTGGGCTCCCATCCTTACTACGCAGAGTACGTATCGTTTCGTCAGGCAGCATTGCCGATGTCGGCGATGTTCCTGAGCCTGTGGGCTGCGCTCCGGCTGTATCGCCTCGCATTGGAGCAGGAGGAAGCCAGGGTATTCAACGTGCTGGCGAGTCTTTTCGCCATGACACTGGCGATGGGATTCAATCAGTTGGCCGTTTCATACATGTCTATCGCTGTGTTGTGCGTGCACATGCAGCGACTGCAGATGGGCATCACCCCCACCTACATGGGAAAATCTGCTGGCAGTTGGGCCTGGCTTGAGCCGATCATCAGGGCCATGTTGATCGGTGCAGTACTCATCGCCACCAGTACGATTGTGGCGAAGATGACCATGCTCATGTTCGGCCTTGAGCCCACCCAACGCGCGGAGCTTATCGGGGCGGATATGCTTGGCCAACGCAGCGAAGCACTGATGGGCCTTGTGCAGGTTATATGGGCCGATTCGGAGACCGTCGCCGGCTGGCCAGCAAAAATCCTTGCACTGGCAGGGTTCTTTGTCTTGCTTGCGTCCTCTTTGCGCGGGTACCGGCGAGCGGGATGGCTTTCGCTTGTAACGTTCTTGGCGGCTACAGCCGCTGCACTCATACCGACGGCGGCGTCGACGATCTGGTGGCCGGTGCCACGTACACTGATAGCTGTTCCCTTCGCCTTGGCGGCCGCCATTGCACTGCTTGCGGCACGTGGTGGCCGTTTGGCTACACTGGCAGGCGTGCTGCTCGTTGCCAGCGCTGGAATTTTCTCGGCGCACAGCACTCAGATTCTTTCCAACCAGCAACGCCTCAACCGCTGGGACCAGATGCAGGCCCGTGACATTACCCAGATGGCTGCGGGGAAATTCTCCGGGCAGGCATCCAAGCTCGCGCTTGTTGATTCTGACTGGGGACACGACGTGGCGCGTGAAATCGCCCAAGGCGATCTCAATATTTCCGCATTGAGCGTTGCTTGGGCACTCGATCCGCTGTTTGACGAAGCCACTGGCAGTGATCAAACGGTTCGTCTGGCACCTGAATTCAGTGAGTTTTGCTCGACATCGCCGAAATATCCTGACCCTGCCTCGCTCCATCTGGAAAATGGTGAGGTTGTCGTATGCATGCAATGAGAAACCTGGTCACCACTGCACCTGCCTTCCCACTATCTCAGGCCCACGTCTACATATGAAAGTTCTGGTAACCGGAGGATCCGGCTTCATCGGCTCACATACCTGTATTGAACTACTGGCAAGCGGCCACGATGTCGTGATCAGCGATAACCTAAGCAATAGCCAGGTTGACGTGCTTGACGCCATTCAATCCATCTCAGGGAAGAAAGTCGCGTTCACGCGTTGCGATGTCCGCGATGGCGAGGCGATGAAGACGGTCCTGAGGTCGCACTCGATTGATGCAGTCATTCACTTCGCGGCGCTGAAGTCCGTTGGTGAGTCGTGGCGACGCCCGCTCGATTATTTCGACAATAATATTTCCGGAACGATCACCCTCCTGCAGGCCATGGAGGAGGTTGGCGTACGCCATTTCGTTTTCAGCTCGTCGGCGACGGTATACGGCGATCCTGACCACTGCCCCATTTCCGAGTCCGCCCCGACCCGCACCACCAATCCCTACGGACGCACCAAACTTGTCTGCGAGCAGTTGCTGTCTGACAAAGTCGCTGCAGACCCGCACTTCCACGTGGCCTCACTTCGCTACTTCAATCCAGTGGGAGCACACCCATCTGGATTGATCGGCGAATCGCCCAATGGCACGCCCAACAACCTGATGCCTTATGTCTCCCAAGTTGCCAGCGGACAACGCGAGTATCTTCAGGTATTCGGTAATGACTACAATACGCCGGATGGAACCGGAGTTCGGGACTACATCCACGTCGTGGACCTGGCTGTCGCCCACGTTCTGGCACTCGATCACATCGTCGGGAATGGTCAGAGCATGACGGTGAATCTGGGTACTGGCAACGGGTACAGTGTTCTGGAGGTGGTTGCCGCGTTCGAGCGCGCCAGTGGTCGCAGCGTCCCGGTGCGCATTGTTGATCGCAGGCCCGGTGATGCAGCCAGCTGCTTCGCAGATCCGACACTCGCGCGAGAAGTGCTGGGATGGCGCGCCATGCATGACCTTAACCAGATGTGCGTGGATGCCTGGCGCTGGCAAGTCCACTCCGGCGCGACCCTCACCTGACCTGGATCCAGACATCACCAATGCTGCCCCAGATCTCAGCAGTCATCACTTTCCACCGCGAAGGGCTATTGGCCCACAAGAGTCTTTTGTCACTTCGCCGATGCATACTTGCTGCGGAGCGGCGAGGCATTGCAGTGGAGGTAGTCGCTACGCTTGACAATGCCGACAGTGAGACGTCGCGCATTGTTGCTATGCACCGCGACACAGGACTGATCGACCAGTTGCTAGAGGTGCACTGCGGCGATCTCGGACTTTCCAGGAATGCTGCAATCCTGTCAGCGAGGGGAACATGGATCCTGATCTGCGATGGTGATGATTACCTATCTGCGGGCTTCATCACCCGTTGCTGGGACACTGCGGCCGGCGACGAGCACGTTATCCTGCACCCCGAATTGATCGTGACATTCGGCGCAGAGACCGGAATCTGGTGGCAGACCGGCAGCAATGCCGCAGAGTTCGACGCCAACTGCATGCTGGTCACTAATCCTTGGAATTCATGCAGTTTTGGTGCCAAGGACATCTATCTGGAAACACCGTACGTACTGGCACGTCCAGGAGAGTCTGGATTCGGCTTTGAAGACTGGCACTGGAACTGCCAAACGCTGGCGTTGGGCCACCCCCACCTTATAGCGGAAAAGACCGCTCATTACGTGCGCAAGAAGGAGTCGGGGTCATTGAACAACGCCCATGCGGGTAACCGTGCACTCATCCCACCAACTCGCTTGTTCGCGCCTCGCCCGTGACTTCCAGAGCCTTCATTCGCCGCATCTACCATCTAGTGGATCGCCTGATGCTGTCCAAGCTTCAGGAAAGCACGCAGCGCCGACTCCTTTCCCTCATACTTGCGATGATCAGGCGTGTCTGCCCGTCTGCAGGCGGGTCACTGTCAGTAGACCGCCTTCTGGCGCGCAGGAACCTGCGCGAACCGGCAAAACCGATGCGCACACTTCCTGCATGGGCGGTTGATGATATGCGGGGCCTCGCCGTGGAAGTGGACACGCTGCTGTCACCTGGCGCATTCCTCCAATCAGCTCCGGTAGCCCGCTACGCGCCCACGCACTGGGTGGACGCCGGCGCGGCGTATCAGCGCATCCTGGACGAGGTGGGAAATCGTCGCTTTGACACGATCCTGTTCGTGCCGTGGCTCAAGCGCGGTGGCGCCGATCTGGGGGCGCTGCATCACGCAAACCTTTGCCATGGTGACCTGGGGCAACGCACCTTGGTCATTGCCACCGAACCTGGAGACTCGCCTTGGGCTGGTCGCCTCCCCAGGGATGTCGCGTTCATCGATGCAGGCGAGGAAATGGCCGCGCTTAGTGGGCCAACGCGGGAGCCGGAAATCGTGCTCGCCAGGCTCGTGCTACAACTTGCGCCGGACCGCATCCATATCATCAATTCGCATACAGCCTGGAGAATGCTTGAGCAGTTTGGTTTGGCTTTACGGCAACAGACCCGCGTCTTCGCTTCACTGTATTGCGATGAATTTACAGTCGACGGCCGGGTGGATGGACTCGCACAGCGGCATCTCCCCACTACGTCTCACCTGTTGGATGCCGTGATCACAGACAACAGCGCTTCTCCAGAGAGCTGGAGCAACATGTTGGGAATCAACCACGATCTTTTCAAGGTCGTTCATTTCCCTGCGCCACACATGACACGCGCGGCACGTGCGGCACGTGCGGATGCAGCAGGCAACCGTGTATTGTGGGCCAGTCGTCTCGAACGCCAGAAAAGACCGGAGTTGCTGCTGCAGCTTGCATCCCGCATGAAGCACCTGCACTGGGACGTCCACGGAACTGCCCTGGCCGCCGACGATCAGGTGCACAAGGAACTGCGCCGCTTGAACAATGTCACGTTGCACGGGCCGTTTGACAGCTTCCGTGACATCGTTTCTGCGGAGCATCTAGCTTACGTTTACACCAGCGCCTGGGATGGTCTGCCAAACGTGCTGCTGGAAGCCGCGCAAGCTGGCCTTCCTATTGTGGCGCCAGATGTGGGTGGAATCCGCGACCTGGTGCCTGCGCGGTGGTTGCTCGCCGCGAATGCCGACGCTGCGGACTATGTACAGGCTCTCGAGGGGCTGCAGGCCAACAGCGATAGTCGGCAACAGCGCTTGCGTGAGCAGGACGAGCGCGTCGCCCTGTTCACTTGGCAATCATTTGCCAATGGCATGCGTCGGATAGAGGGCTACGCGGACATGTGACAGCGGCTGCCGCAGTAGCTCAGCTCCTGCGCAGCTGTCTAAGCCATCCGCCAATACGCGTCCTGAGTGAGGAAGCAATTGGCAGGCGATTCCCTACCAGACGCGCCGCTTCGAAAAGCCCGACGTTCCCGGAGGCGTCAAAACGACGGGTTCTTGCGAAGCGGTTAGCCACCCGCAGCGGCCGTGCCCACCGCCAGGAACGACTGGCCATGATCTCCTGAAGGAGCTTGGTGCTGGCCTCGTCTCTTGCCCTGTGATACACGCTCGCGTCATGCTCCGCTTCGGCCTGCAGACGGTAGCGGCGAGCCTCGAAGCCGACCGCGGTGAGCTGCTCGTTGCACGCCAGAAGACGATCCTCAGTCATCCTCTGTTGCTCGAGCACATATCGCCGGACCTGGTCCAAGTGGCCAAATCGTTCGCCGGCGGGCAGCGATGTGTCAAACAGACGTTCCAGGCGGGCGCTGGCGTCGGCGGCAGCGGCATTGGCCGCTTGAAGCGCCGCATCCATGGTCTCGCAACGTTCGCTGGCAGACTGCAACTGAAGCGAGAGCTCATCTCGACCCTGTTCCACAGCCCTCAGCGTCGCATGCATCTGTGTAAGCTTGGCCTCCAGTTCCTGTCGCTGCTCTTCCTTGAGCAGGCTGTCGGCTGAATCCGCAGCATGCTTTTCCAGTAGCTGACCCTTTTCCTCCTGCAACTGGGTGACCGTTTGCCAACTGTCACCCAGCAGCGTCTCCAGGCGGGGCTCTCCCTTGAAATGGAATTGGCGCCGTCCGGGAGCGATCGCTTCCCACATCAACACTCCTCCCTGGCGATCCGCGCTGTCGACTACGGCATCAAGCTTGCCGAGCCACCGGCTTCGCGCTTCCAGATTGGCTCCATGCTCAACCAGCGGAAGTGTCTCCAGGAAGGACTCGAAGCTATTTTCCACTCCCAACGACCGGCGCTTCTGGTCATAATAATTGTTGCTGCCACGCAACCAGCAAGGAATGCCGTTGAGCTGCAACCACATGGTGACGTGGTAGGAACAGGAGTAGCCGAACTGACCTACCAGCACGCGCGGCTCCCGCGTTCCCGGCGGAGCCAGAATGGCCTCCACGAGCAGCGCAGCTTGGACGCCGGCAAATGGAAATGCCCGTTCAAGCCGCTTGACCGTTTCCAAAGAGTCGATCACCTGTTCGCGACCATCCTGGAACGCCTGGAACAGGACAGGCAGCTGCGAGCCGCCCATACGGGCGGATACCAATGAGAGATGATGCGTCATCTCCAGCAATGCGGTGTCATTACCCGTGTAGCCGGAGGAGTTGAGGTGAAGGAAAGCCCCCTCCCCCCGGCGAAACTGATACAGCCTAGAGAGCGATTGCAACTGCTCCACGGCATCGTCAAAGGAGAACTCAGCAGACACGCCCTGCTCCTGAACGTTGCGCAGGGAGTCGCGGTCGCGCACACCTACGAGACGCGGCCTGTAGGTCGCGACATGCTCGGCTACTCGTTTTGAATAGCCGGCAGCGACCTGTTGCCCCGAAATAACGTAAGTAGTCCCAGGGAGCTGGCGGAGGAGTTCCTCGGCAATGCTGAGAGAGAAATCGCCCCACATCTCGTTGAGGAATCCCCCGCCATACAGATGGACCAGAGAAACGGCGTTGACCACCAGCACCTGGTGAAGCCCCAAGCGCGCCAGATCCTCGTCGTTCAGGGGCTCGGTCGCGACGAACATCAACGCATCGACCTTGTAAACCCGCCTGAGCGCATCGACTCCAACGAATCTGGAGATGGCCTCAAGGGCGAAGATCGAAACCAGATCCAGCGCCGACGTCTGCTGCAAGTGCGAAACCGCACCGACGTGCTGTAACACGTCGCCGAAATTGCCATAGCCAAAGTCGCTGCCGAGCAGCACCGCCTTGGGGCGACCGGATCGCAGAACTTCGATACTTTCCGCGTCAGCGTAGAAGAGCATTGTCGACATCAAGAAACCTTACGGGAGTCCAGCCAGCCGAGATCGAGGGCCCCGGCAACCCTTTCTGCAAAAACATCCGCGCCGTGCTGCGCAGCGATCAGTTCGCGCGCCCGAAGCCCCAGTTGCAGCGTAGCCTCCCAATCGCCGTAGATTTCTTTCACAGCATCGACATACGCGGCTATCAGAGAGGCCTCATCAACGCTGTTCACCAGTTTTCCGGTCACGCCGTCAATCACCACCTCACGGATACCGCCAATGTCCGGCGCTATCGCAGGCAGTCCAGCGCCCAACATCTCGAGCAGCACGTTCGGAAGTCCATCAAAGTCGCTGGTGTAGATGAATGCGTCATATTTTTCGATAGGCAAATCCGACACGGACGAGAAACCGCCACGATAGTTCACCTTAGCGCCAACCAGGCCGGTGCCCGAACCAAAGATCGCCTTCACATCAACGCCCGCGTCGGCCGAGCCAAACGCGTCGATCTCGACATTGACGCCGGCGGTCTTCAATGCTGTGGCGATCTGCAGTAGACGCTCAGGCCGCTTCTGCACATCCACGCGCGATGCCCACAGCAGCCGCTTCTGTACCGCCCGCCCTGCGTCTACCACGCGCGGTACGTCACATTTCGCATAGACCACCTCGTAGCTGGGAAGCGGGCCGAGAAAGCGTTGATCATCGTCCAGAACGGCGTTGCAATCGGTCACGACTTTCCAGAACCCGGACAAATGCTTGCGCATCACGCTCATGCCCCAGGGACCACGCCTGATCTTGCCCTGCCAGCTGTACGTGCCATCACAGAAACGATAATAAACAATCCGGAAACTGGCACCCATTACCGGGCCGAACGAGTCCAGCAGCCGATGCGCAAACCCAGAAGATTTCAGGTGCAGACGCGCGCCGTCGGAAGACACCGCCAGCAAGGCTCGGATGGTCATGGCATCCCGCTCGACCTCGTTCAGGGCCGGGAACGCATTGCAGATATCGAGGAATACGCTCCCGGCCGGGAGACGTGACACCCATTCGTGCCGCGGCGCGGATTCCCCCGCAACGACCAGCAGACGCGAATCAGGCGCCTGCTCGGCAATCCTGTCCAGCACCTGCATGATGTATTTTTCGCCACCGCCTGGACGCAGCCAAGGCAACAGCACGATATCGGTGAAGGTCTCCCCCCCGATCATCCGGTAGAGATTTTCCAGCTGCATTCCCCAATGTGCCGGGCTCCACGGCATGGGGCTATAGCTTCCCGCCGACTCGACCCGGTACGGTTCGATCTCGGGCTCCAGTTCAACGGCGTCGCGCAGATAGCCCATCAGCTTTGATGAGGAAGTAAACAGTGCGGTATTGTCCGCCGAGGCGATCTCCTGCCGCTCCCGCACAAGTTTCGCCCAATCTCCGCCCTGGGAACGCGAACGCTGGACGTCGGCAAGAAACACCTTGCGATCAAACAACGGGCCGTGCGGGATGAGGCGTGATGACGCGGCATCCGCCTGCCGGAGCAGACTGCCGTTACGCTGCCGATAAAAGATGACCGTGTCGGGCGCGACCACCATATCGTAACCGCGGGCACGAAGATTGCAATTGAGATGCCAATCCTCATAGGCGAACCCTGACGCCACCCTCAAATCGTCGTAGCCGCACTGGTCGAACGCGGCCCGCCGCACGAAAATACGGGAAATGTAGGGGTGATGAAGGGCGAAATCCCCTGCAGTGAGATATTTCGAGTCGAAGTATCGGACGTTGTGGTACCGGTCGCCGAAGGCACAGAGATATTCAATGAAAACGACCACGTCCGGATTTGGGTTGTTGCGGGCGGTCTCCAGCAAGGCGACGATGGCGTTGGATGAAACCAGGTCATCGGAATCCGAGGTCCAGATGTACTCACCCGTGGCTCGCTCGATGCCTGCGTTTCGCGCCAACCCAAGTGAGCCCACATTCACTTCAACCGTCTCGATACGGGAAAATCCCTCGAGACGCTGCGCGTTGAACGCCTCCCGGGTGGCGCCGTCTGTCCGGTCAAAAACCGCTATCAGTTCGACCGAAATCCCCGCTTTCCTGGCTTCGTGCGCGCACGCTTCAAGCGACAAAAGGGTAGGCGTCAGGAGTAATGACTCCCGATGCAGGTTCAACACCACGCTCACTTCCATACGGCTCACTGGCATTCTACCTTGAAGGGCATTCTGAATTTGAACCACATGGGTTCGTCGTTGTCTGTCAACACATCGAAGACCGCCGCCAATTCGTCGGCATAGATGACGACATTGTCGCTGCGGTCCCATCGGCTGACCTGATTGATACGAATCGCAACCGAGTAGGATTGCCCCCCTCTCAGCAGATTCGCCCCCCTGAATCTGACACGCAACAATTGACCCGCATGCACTTCCACGCCCTTGCGGAAGCTGTTGAAAATGCTTTCCCCCGTCAATTCCTGACCGAACTGATCCTTGATGAGGAAACCAATGCTGACGTTTTTCAATGCCTTGTGGAACTTGACGTCAATGGCCAACGAGAGCTCGTCCCGCTGTTCGATTCGATCAACCGGTTTGCCATCAGCGTTGAGTACTTGCACCGCCTGCACATGCAGAACGGCACCGTCGGAAGGCATTTCCGCATCGATCGGCGTTGCTTCTTCCTGAACGTTTGCAACAACCTGCGTTGGGCCTGCCACCGCTACGTTGTCGAGCTCATCGTGGATGGGTACGTCGTTTGCTTCAAGAATAAGCCTGTTATGTTCGACGAATACATCATTCATGTAGGCATTGGTCACCTCGGTGACATTTCCCTGCATTTTCAGGGTACCGCCATCGATCCAGATCGCGTAATCGCACAGAGCTCGGACCGCATCAATCGAGTGGCTGACAAACAGCACGGTGCAGCCACTCTCCATGAGCTTGCGCATGCGCGCCATGCTTTTATGCTGAAACCATGCATCGCCGACGCTGAGCGTCTCATCGACAATAAGGATGTCCGGGTCCACATGGATGGCGACAGAGAACGCCAGTCGCGCGAACATGCCGCTTGAGTAGGTCTTGACTGGCTGATGCACATGATCGCCGATGTCGGCGAAGGCGATGATCTGATCAAGCTTTCCGTCCACTTCGGCGCGGGTGAGACCCAGCAACTGGGCGTTCATGTAGATGTTTTCTATACCAGTGAATTCGGGATTGAATCCCGAGCCCAGCTCAAGCAGCGCCGAAACACGTCCAGCCACCCTCGCCTCACCTGTCGTCGCCGCCAACGTGCCACAGATGATCTGCAGCAGCGTCGATTTTCCGGCGCCGTTCTTGCCGAGAATCCCGTATACCTTTCCCTTCGGAATGCTGAAGGAAATCTCACGCAACGACCAGAATTCACGGTAGAAACGCTTGTTTCCACCACCAAACAACATCTGCATCAGACGATCACGAGGCGTGTCGTAGATCTGATAGCACTTGCTCAGGTTACTTACTTCAATGGCCTTCTCAGATGACATCTGCGAAACCCTTTCTGGTCTTCTGGAACCAAGCAAAGCCCAAGACAACCATCGCCAGTGACAGTCCAAGCATCTGGAACCATGTCATCCAATGCATGCTGCCATGCCATATGAGCAGGTCTCTTGACTGCTCAATGAAATAGGTCAGCGGGCTCAGGTAGAGGTATGGTCGGAACGCCTCGGGCATCGCAGCCACCGGGAAGAAGACAGGTGACATGAACATCATGGCGGTGGTGACGACGGCGATGACCTGTCCTACATCGCGAAGATACACGCCGAGCGAAGCAAGTAACCAGGAGATGCCCAAACACATCAACGCCAACGGCAGAAGCACGACCGGCAGCCAGAGGGCCTGCATCGACGGGACACCAAACAGGACACCGTAGAAAAGCAGCCATACCAGCATACTGACTGCGAAATGGAACAGCGCGGCACCGAGCGCTACCACTGGAAGTATCTCCAATGGAAAAATCACCTTTTTTACATAGTTCGCGTTGGACAGGATGAGTGAGGGTGCACGGTTCATGCACTCCGCAAACAAACCAAAGATCATCATGCCGATGAACAGAACTACCGCGAATTCTGTCTTGGAGCCCGAACCACCTGTCCAACGGGCCTGGAACACGACGCTGAAGACAAAGGTGTAGACGACCAGCATCAAGACGGGCGTAAAGAAGGACCACAGAAGGCCCATGACCGAACCCCTATAGCGGCCGACTACCTCTCGCTTGATCATATCCAGAATCAAGACGCGGTAATGCACTATTGAGCGGATCGCGGTAGTCGGGGCCAGGCTCATCGCTTGGTTTGAATTGAACATTCTTGACTTCCTGAATTGCTGGCGTCGCCCCTCCCAAACGGAGGGCGAGATACGTGGTTTCAACTGAACGAGAGCAGTCAGCCCGAAAGCGCCCTTTCCAGATCCACCATAAGATCCCCCAACTCCTCCACCCCCACACTCAACCGCACCAGCCCCGCACTGATCCCGAGCGTCTCCCGCCGTTCAACCGGAATGGAAGCATGCGTCATCACCGCAGGATGGTTCACCAGGCTTTCCACCCCGCCCAGCGACTCGGCCAGGGTAAACAGCTCCGTCCGCTCGCAGAACGCCTTCGCCGCCTCGAACCCGCCCTTCAGCACGATCGATACGATGCCGCCGTAGCCGTTCATCTGGCGCGTGGCCAGCTCATGCTGCGGATGGCTCTTCAACCCCGGATAGATCACCTTCTCCACCGCAGGCTGGGTTTCCAGCCATTGCGCCAGCGCCATCGCATTGGCGCAGTGCGCCTTCATGCGCAGCGGCAGCGTCTTCAGCCCACGCAGCGCCAGGAAGCTGTCGAACGGGCCCTGCACGCCACCGATGGAATTCTGCAGGAAGGCCATCTGCTCGGCCAGTTCCACGTTGTCACCCACCACCACCATGCCGCCGACCATGTCCGAATGGCCATTGAGGTACTTGGTGGCCGAATGCAGCACCAGGTCCGCGCCCAGCTCCAGAGGGCGCTGCAGCATCGGCGAGGCGAAGGTGTTGTCGACCACGATGACCAGGCCGTGCTTCTTAGCGACAGCTGCAACCGCGGCGATATCGACGATCTTCAGCATCGGGTTGGTCGGCGTTTCAATCCAGACCATCTTCGTGGCCGGGATGATCGCCGCTTCGAACGCGGCCAGGTCGGTCAGGTCGACGAAGCTGAAATCCAGGCCGGCGGTGCGGCGTCGCACGCGCTCGAACAGGCGGAAGGTGCCACCGTAGATGTCATCCATCGCCACCACGTGGCTGCCCGCATCCAGCAGCTCCATCACCGTGGAGGTGGCGGCCATGCCGGAAGCGAACGCCAACCCACGCGAGCCGCCTTCCAGTGAGGCCACGCAGCGCTCGTAGGCGAAGCGCGTCGGGTTGTGGGTACGCGAATACTCGAAGCCCTGGTGCTCGCCCGGGCTGCTCTGCGCATAGGTGGACGTGGCGTAGATCGGCGGCATCACCGCGCCGGTGCTGGGATCGGGCGACTGGCCGCCGTGGATGGCCAGCGTGGCCAGCGAAAGCGCGCGCTCGTGGGCCGGCCTTGAAGAGTCAGACATATAAGGGTTTCCTGCTGGGCGCCCAAGGTGGTCGCCGTTGAAGGTTCGGGAGTCTATCAGCGCGGCCTTAATGACCTTTGACCCTGATAAACGCGGAT
>Ga0265780_10003698_pt1 | contig 20008 bp, 16 predicted proteins | sample P1T30metagenome_FD_192432 | JGI IMG/M metagenome (GOLD analysis project Ga0265780, IMG submission 192432) | Plant litter microbial communities from East Loma Ridge, Irvine, California - P1 T30 | ecosystem: Environmental > Terrestrial > Plant litter > Unclassified | place: USA: California...
GGCCAAGGACCTCGGCAAGGACGTCGAACTGAACATCGAAGGCGCCGAGACCGAAGTCGACCGCGTCGTCGTCGACAGCCTGTACGACCCGCTGGTGCACATGCTGCGCAATTCGCTCGACCATGGCGTCGAGTCGCCGGAAGACCGCCTCGCCGCCGGCAAGCCGGCCAAGGCTTTCATCTCACTGAAAGCGTGGCAGGAAGCGAACAGCGTCATGATCGTGCTGCAGGACGACGGCAAGGGCATGGACCCGGTCGTGCTGCGCCGAAAGGCGATCCAGAAGGGCCTGATTTCCGAATCGGGCGCGCAGAGCGACGAAGAAGCGTACCAGCTGGTCTTCCTGCCGGGTTTCTCGACCAAGGAAGTCGCTTCCTCGGTGTCGGGCCGCGGCGTCGGCATGGACGTGGTCAAAACCGCGGTGGAGAAGAACCGCGGCGCGATCCATATCGAATCCTCGCTCGGCCACGGCACCAAGTTCGCCATTCGCCTGCCGATCGAGCTGTCGATCGTGCCGACCATGCTGGTCTCGACGTCCGGCGCGTCGCTGGCCCTGCCGATGGCGGTGGTCCAGCGCGTCGTCGAACTGCCGGACACGTTCATGGAAGTCGGCGGCGCCCCGGTGCTGAAAGACCAGGGCCGTCCGCTGCCGGTGCGTTCGCTGGCCAGTTCGCTGGGCTACGAAGCCTGCCTGGAGAAAGTCGGCATCGTCATCAATGCGCCGCAGCCGTACATCCTCGCGGTGTCGGCGGTGGACGGCACGGCCGACCTGGTGATCAAGCCGATGACGGCGATTGCCGTCGACGGCATCACCGGTACGGCGCGTTCGGCCGAGGGTGAGCTGGTGCTGGTGGTGGGCCTGTCGTTCCTGATGGATGGCTGCCGCGGCGTGGTGAAGCTGGCAGCATAAAAAAACGCACTTTTTCACGAAGTCGCAATAAGCCTGTGCCTGAAACGCACAGGCTTTTTTTATGTGAAAATCCTCATTTAAAGCCTAATATTATTCAGCTAGATGCCGATTCTTGGCAATAACATGGCAAAAAGCGGTGGTAGTGCCGCAGTGCACAAATATGGCATAATCAAAATCCCGCACTCTAGGCGGCCGCCAAATCTGGATAGCCCATGTTAAAAACGCTCTACGACAAACTCTGGGAGTCGCACGTTGTCCGTGCCGACGCCGATGGCACCACGGTCCTCTACATCGACCGCCACCTGGTGCATGAAGTGACGAGCCCGCAGGCATTTGAAGGACTGCGCGTGGCCGGGCGTCCGCTATGGCGCAGGTCCGCCAACCTGGCAGTGGCCGACCACAATGTACCGACCACCGACCGGCGCGAAGGCATCGCCGATCCCACGTCGCGCCTGCAGGTTGAAACGCTCGATGCCAACGCGAAGAGCTACGGCCTGACGTACTTCAACATGAACGACAAGCGCCAGGGCATCGTCCACGTGATCGGGCCGGAACAGGGCGCGACGCTGCCCGGCATGACCGTCGTCTGCGGCGACTCGCACACGTCCACGCACGGCGCCTTTGGCTGCCTGGCGCATGGCATCGGCACCTCGGAAGTGGAGCACGTGCTGGCCACGCAGACGCTGCTGGCGAAAAAATCGAAGGCCATGCTGGTCCAGGTCGACGGCGCCATGCCGCCGGGCGTCACCGCCAAGGACATCGTGCTGGCCGTGATCGGCAAGATCGGCACGGCCGGCGGCACCGGCTACGCCATCGAATTCGGTGGCTCGACCATCCGCGCGTTGTCGATGGAGGGCCGCATGACGGTCTGTAACATGGCGATCGAAGCGGGCGCGCGCGCCGGCATGATCGGCGTCGATGACACCACCATCAATTACGTCAAGGGCCGCCCGTATGCGCCGGCCGGTCCGCAGTGGGACCAGGCGGTGCACTACTGGCGCACGCTGCACTCCGACCCGGGTGCGCGGTTCGACCTGGTGGTCACGCTGAACGCGGCCGAGCTGAAGCCGCAGGTAACGTGGGGCACGTCGCCCGAGATGGTGGTGTCCATCGATGGCCGCGTGCCCGACCCGGACCTGGAAAAGGATGCGGTGCGGCGCGACGCGATGGAAAAGGCGCTGGTCTACATGAACCTGAAACCGAACACGCCGATGCAGGAGATCCGCATCGACAAGGTGTTCATCGGTTCCTGCACCAATTCGCGCATCGAAGATCTGCGCGCGGCTGCGGCCGTCGTGCGCGGGCGCCAGCGTGCGTCGAATGTGCGCCTGGCCATGGTGGTGCCGGGTTCCGGCCTGGTGAAAGAGCAGGCCGAGCGCGAAGGGCTCGACAAGATTTTCCGCGACGCCGGTTTCGAGTGGCGCGAGCCGGGCTGCTCGATGTGCCTGGCGATGAACGCCGACCGCCTGGAGCCGGGCGAGCGCTGCGCGTCCACCTCGAACCGCAATTTCGAAGGCCGGCAAGGGCAGGGCGGACGCACCCATCTGGTTTCGCCGGCGATGGCCGCCGCCGCTGGCGTGGCCGGCCATTTTGTCGATGTACGCGCACTCTGACTGTCATTGATTTACCGCGAAAACTGCACGAAAGGGCGCGAACACGATGGAAAAATTCACGATATATGAAGGCCTGGTGGCCCCGCTCGACCGTGCCAACGTCGACACCGATGCCATCATCCCGAAGCAGTTCCTGAAATCGATCCGGCGCACCGGCTTCGGCCCGAACCTGTTCGACGAATGGCGCTACCTCGACCACGGCGAGCCGGGCCAGGACAACAGCCGCCGTCCGCTGAACCCGGACTTCGTGCTGAACCAGCCGCGCTACCAGGGCGCCTCGATCCTGCTGGCCCGTAAAAATTTCGGCTGCGGTTCCTCGCGCGAGCACGCGCCATGGGCGCTCGATCAGTACGGTTTCCGCGCCATCGTCGCGCCCAGCTTTGCCGATATCTTCTTCAACAACTGCTACAAGAGCGGCCTGCTGCCGGTGGTGCTGGGCGAGGGGCAGATCGACCGGCTGTTCGACGAGGTCAAGGCTTTCCCTGGCTTCAAGCTGATCGTCGACCTGGAGCAGCAAACCGTCTCCACGGCCAGCGGCAGCCTGTCGTTCCCGTTCGAGATCGATCCGTTCCGCAAGTACTGCCTCATGAATGGCCTCGACGATATCGGCCTCACGCTGCGCCATGCCGACGATATCCGCGCCTTCGAAGAACGCCACCTGGCCACGCAGCCCTGGCTGGCCAACACCATCTGAAAGAGCCAAGCATGAAAATAGCCATCCTGCCGGGCGACGGCATCGGCCCGGAAATCACCGCGCAGGCGGTCAAGGTGCTCAATGCACTGGGCGAACCGTTCGAGATGGAGACCGCCGCCGTGGGTGGCGCCGGTTATGCCGCGCACGGCCATCCGCTGCCGCCCGCCACGCTGGCGCTGGCAAAGGCGGCCGACGCGGTGCTGTTCGGCGCCGTGGGCGACTACCAGTACGACACGCTCGCGCGCGCGCTGCGCCCGGAACAGGCCATCCTCGGTCTGCGCCGGGAACTCGGCCTGTTCGCCAACCTGCGTCCGGCGATCCTGTATCCCGAGCTGGCCGGCGCGTCCACGCTGAAGCCCGAAGTGGTGTCGGGCCTGGATATCCTGATCATCCGCGAGCTCACCGGCGACATCTATTTCGGCAAGCCGCGCGGCGTGCGGGAGTGTCCCGACGGCCCGTTCCAGGGCCAGCGCGAGGGGTTCGACACGATGCGCTATGCCGAAGGTGAAATCCGCCGCATTGCCCACGTGGCGTTCCAGGCGGCGCAGAAGCGCGGCAAGCGCGTCACCAGCGTCGACAAGGCCAACGTGCTGGAGACGTTCCAGTTCTGGCGCGACATCGTCACCGACGTGCACAAGGAGTACGCGGACGTCGAACTCGAGCACATGTATGTCGATAACGCGGCCATGCAGCTGGTGCGCGCGCCAAAAAAATTCGATGTGATCGTGACGGGGAATATGTTTGGCGATATCCTGTCGGACTGCGCGGCGATGCTGACCGGTTCGATCGGCATGCTGCCGTCGGCGTCGCTCGACGCACACAACAAGGGTTTGTACGAACCTTCGCACGGCTCGGCGCCGGATATCGCCGGCAAGGGCATTGCCAATCCGCTGGCGACGATCTTGTCTGGCGCGATGATGCTGCGCTTTTCGCTGGGCCGCGCCGCGCAGGCCGACCGCATCGAAACAGCGGTCAGGAAGGTGCTGGCGCAGGGTTTGCGCACGGCCGACATTTACGAGCCGGGCACGACGAAAGTCGGTACTGAACAGATGGGCGACGCGGTGCTCGCGGCGCTCCAATAAACTCAACAAGGATTGACGATGAAATTAGTAGGGCTGGTAGGCTGGCGCGGCATGGTGGGTTCGGTCCTGATGCAGCGCATGCAGGACGAGGGCGATTTCGCCGATATCGAACCGGTGTTTTTCACCACGTCGAACCCGGGCGGCGCGGCGCCGTCGATGGCGAAAAATGAAACCGCCCTGAAAAGCGCGAGCGACCTGCAGGCGCTGGCCAAGTGCGACATCATCATCTCGTGCCAGGGCGGCGACTACACCAGCGACATCTACCCGCAGCTGCGCGCAGCCGGCTGGAGCGGCTACTGGATCGACGCCGCCTCGACCCTGCGCATGAACGACGACGCCGTGATCGTGCTCGACCCGGTCAACCTCACCGTCATCAAGGATGCGATGGCGCGCGGCGTCAAGGATTACGTCGGCGGCAATTGCACCGTCTCGTGCATGCTGATGGGCCTGGGCGGCCTGTTCGAACAGGGCCTGGTGGACTGGATGACATCGATGACCTACCAGGCGGCATCGGGCGGCGGCGCGCAGCACATGCGCGAGCTGCTGACCCAGTTCGGCACCATCAATGCGGCCGTCAGGCCGCTGCTCGACAACCCGGCCTCCGCCATCCTTGAAATCGACCGTACCGTGCTGGCCACCCAGCATGGCTACTCGGCCGACGAGGTCAAGCAATTCGGCGCGCCGCTGGCCGGCAACCTGATTCCATGGATCGACAAGGACCTGGGCAACGGCCAGTCGAAGGAAGAGTGGAAGGCCGGCGCCGAGACCAACAAGATCCTCGGCCTGGGCGAGTCCTTCGGCTCGAAAGCGATTCCGGTCGACGGGCTGTGCGTGCGCATCGGCGCCATGCGCTGCCACTCGCAGGCGCTGACGATCAAGCTGACGAAGGACGTGCCGCTCGACGAAATCAACGACATCATCGCGTCGCACAACGAGTGGGTCAAGGTGGTGCCGAACACGCGCGAAGCGTCGGTGCGCGACCTGTCGCCGGCGGCCGTCACGGGCAGCCTGACGATTCCCGTCGGGCGCATGCGCAAACTGGCGATGGGCGGCGACTACCTGTCCGCGTTCACCGTCGGCGACCAGCTGCTGTGGGGCGCCGCCGAACCGCTGCGCCGCATGCTCCGCATCGTGCTGGAGAAGTAAACGGGAAGCACCAGCGCGCGTCACGGGTGACGGCCTGCATGTGGTCGTTCAGCTAACAAAAAGGGCCGCAGTCGGCCCTTTTTCAATCCCATGGTCACTCCGTCAATTCCGATAGCTGCGTGCCAACTGTGATAACTTACTGTTAGCAAAAGTACGCACAAACGCGACGGTCCTTGCACTGTTCACCACTTGCGGGGCATCAAGGCGGTGCCGGAGCTTGCATGCCTTGGAGCATGATGATATGTTGAGACGTCCGGGATACGCTTTTTTCCCCCAGCTAACTCACACGCCCAACTATGCATTTCAACCAACGTCCACCGATCCTGTCGTCCGCGCTGAAAACCCTTGCCGCGGCCGTTGCCAGCGCCGTGCTGTTGACCTCGGCAGCTCACGCAGCCGGGCTCGGCAGGCTTACCGTCCTGTCCGCGCTGGGCCAGCCTTTGCGGGCTGAAATCGAGCTGACGTCCGTTTCGACGGAGGAAGCCAACGGCCTGGTGGCAAAGCTGGCCAACCCGGACGCGTTCCGCGCCGCGAATATCGACTTCAACCCGGCGCTGCTGTCGCTGCGGTTCGCCGTCGAACAGCGCAGCGGCCGCCAGATCGTCCGCATCACCTCGAGCCAGCCGATGAACGAACCGTTCGTCGACATGCTGCTGGAGCTGAGCTGGAACAGCGGCCGCCTGGTGCGTGAGTACACCTTCCTGCTCGACCCGGCCGAACTGCGCGCGACGCAGTCGGCCCAGGTCGCACCGGCTGCCGGCGCCAACGGCACACGCCAGCGCGCGCAGCCGGCAGCGCCGCAGCAGGCCGCCTCGCCAGCGCCAGGTTCGGGCGCGCGCGCCGACGGCCGTCCTGATCGTGCCGAGCGCGCCGAGCGTCCAGCCCGGGCTGCCGAGGCCGACGCGCCACCTGCCGGCGCCAAAACGCTGACCGAATACCGTACCAAGCCGGGCGATACGCTGGGCAAGATCGCGGCACAGACCAAGCCGGTCGATGTCTCGCTCGACCTGATGCTGGTGGCGCTGTACCGCGCCAATCCGGACGCGTTCCTCGGCAATAACATGAACCGCCTGAAGTCGGGCCAGATCCTGTCGATCCCTGATTCCGACGCGCTGCGCGGCACCGGTGCCGGCGAGGCCCATGGCGTCGTCGTGGCCCATGCGGCCGACTTCAATGCCTACCGCAACAAGCTGGCCGGCCAGGTCGCCAGCTCGGCGCCGGCCAAGGAACCGGAAGCGTCGCAGAGCGCTGCCGGCAAGGTCACCGCCAAGGTGCAGGAACGCCCGACCGCCGCCAACGAAGCGGCCGACAAGCTGCGCCTGTCGAAAGCCGCACCGGGCGCTGCCGCCGGCAAGGCCAGCGGCGGCGTGGAAGACAAGATCGCCCGCGAAAAGGAAGTGGCCGAGGCCACGGCGCGCGTCAAGGAACTCGAACGCAACGTCAACGACCTGCAAAAGCTGGCCGAAGTGAAGAGCAAGGCAGGCGCCGACGCCGCCGCTGCGGCGAGCACGCCGGCACCGGTCGCGGCACCTGTTGCCGTACCGGCACCCGTGCCTGCACCGGCAGCAGAGGCCCCGGCACCAGCGCCGGTCGTGGCGCAGCCGATCGTCAAGAAGCCGGCGCCGGCACCGGCGCCAGTGCGCGAGACCAGCCTGGTCGACACGCTGATGGACAACATCACCTACATCGGTGCAGGCCTGCTGGTCGCGCTGCTGGCTTTGTTCGCCGTGGCCCAGCGCCGGAAGAAAAAAGACGTTGCCGATCCAGGCCCGTCATCGCTGCTAGGCGCCGCTTCGCAGCCGGCCCATTCGATGTACGACGAAGCCGGCGGCCAGAGCGTGGACACCAACAACAGCGTGTTCAACTCGAGCTTCTCGCCATCGGCCAGCCAGCTCGACACGAATGAAGTCGACCCGGTCGCCGAAGCCGACGTGTACATCGCCTACGGTCGCGATGCCCAGGCCGAAGAGATTTTGAAGGAAGCGCTGCGCACCCATCCGGAACGCATGCCGGTGCGCCTGAAGCTGCTGGAAATCTACGCAGCGCGCAAGGACCTGCGCTCGTTCGAAACCCAGGCCGGCGAGTTGTACAGCATGACGCGCGGCGAGGGCGAGGAATGGCAGCAAGCCGCTGCGATGGGCCTGCAGATCGACCCGTCCAATCCTCTGTACGGCGCTGGCGAGCAGCGCGTGAACGTCGGCGCCGGCACGACCTTGATCGGCTCGGCAGCTGCCGCAGCAGCCGTCTCGCAAAGCGACCTGGCCCAGCAACTGGCCGCGTCGTTTGCATCGAGCGGCGCCCAGCCGGAAAGCGCCCATTTCGACCTGCACGCTCTGGAAGACGCCGACCTGACGGCGCTGCCGCAAGCCGCATCCCAGCCGCTCGCGGACGACAGCGCCCTCGATTTCGATCTCGGTGGCCTTGACTTCGAGCCGGTCAGCGCCGCACCTGCCCCAGCGGAAGTGACCTACGCCACGCCAGCGACGGCCGCCGCGTTCGAAGCGACAGCCGTGCCGGAAGCAGTCGAAGCACATGCCTTCGACATCGACTTCGACATGAACTTCGACGCACCAGCCGCGTCGCCGGCGCCAGTGGCACAGGCGACGGAACTGCCGTCGCACGACTTCGACCTGCAAAGCCTGCCAGGCCAGCCAGCCGCGGCGCACGCCGCCAGCGAACCGGCATTCGACCTGGATGCGATGAACTTCGACCTGCCGGCGACGCCAGCGGCGCCTGCGGCTCCAGTCGAGCTGGCCAAGCCGGCACCGGTGCAGGACTTCTCGTTCGTGCAGGACGACCTCCCGGCGCTGGCGCCAGTGGCTGAACACACCGCAACGCCGCCGGCGTTCGACATGACCGGCATCGACCTCGATCTGCCTGCCAGCCCGACGCCTGGCCGTGACGACACCTTCGGCGTGGGCTTCCCGTTCGACGAGCCGGCCGGCGCTGCCGCGGCGGCACCTGAAGCGGACAACAGCGGCAACAGCGTCATGTCGTCCGCGCTGATGGAAATGGAAACCAAACTCGACCTGGCGATCGCTTACCAGGAAATCGGTGACAAGGAAGGCGCGCGCGAGCTGCTCGACGAAGTCATCAAAGGCGGCAACATCGAGCAGGTCAGCAAGGCCAACACGATGCGCGCCCAGCTAGCGTGACGCGGATTGCCCTGGGTGTGCAGTATGACGGCACACCCTGGAACGGCTACCAGAAGCAGCCGGACCGCAAGACCGTGCAGGACCAGCTGGAAATCGCCCTCGAGACGTTTGCACGCACGCGCCTGGCCACCACCTGTGCCGGGCGCACCGACACCGGCGTGCACGCGCTCGAGCAGGTGGTCCATTTCGATACCGACCTCGCGCGCCCGATGCAGTCATGGGTACGCGGCGTCAACACCTTCCTGCCCGACTCCATCGCAGTGCGCTGGGCCAGCGCCATTCCCTTCGATCCCGACCGCGATCCCCTGCTCGAATTCCACGCGCGCTTCTCGGCGCGTTCGCGCACCTACCACTACGTCCTCTACAACACGCCGGTGCGCTCGCCGCTGCTGGCCGGCCGCGCGGGCTGGATGTTCCGCCCCCTCGACGCCGACCTGATGCAGGAAGCGGCCAGGGCGCTCATCGGCACCCACGATTTCTCGGCGTTCCGCGCCGCCGGCTGCCAGGCCAGGACCGCCGTCAAGCAGCTCCATTCGCTCGACATTGTGCGCCGCGGCGACCTGATCGTTTTTACCGTCTGCGCCAATGCGTTCCTGCACCACATGGTACGCAACCTGGTCGGTTCGCTCGTCTACGTCGGCCTGAAGCGCGAGTCGCCGGAATGGCTGGCCGCGGTGCTGGCCAGTCGCAACCGCGACCTGGGCGCGCCCACTTTCATGCCCGACGGCCTGTATCTCGCCAAAATCGATTACGATCCGAAGTGGGGGCTGCCGCAAGAATCGGCGCCGCCGCTTCCGTGGTTTTAAGAGGTCAGCATGCACCGTACGCGTATCAAAATTTGCGGCATCACCCGCCTGGAAGACCTGCGCGCAGCTGTCGCCGCCGGCGCCGATGCGCTGGGCTTCGTGTTTTATCCCCCGAGCCCGCGCTATGTGAGCGTCGCCCAGGCGGCGCAGCTGGCGCATGCCACGCCGCCCTTCGTCTCGAACGTCGCCCTGTTCGTCAATCCCTCTCTGGAAGAGGTGAGGGCGGTGGTCGAGGCGATGCCGATCGCGCTGCTGCAGTTTCATGGCGACGAAACCGCACAGCAGTGTGCCGCCATCGCGCAAGCGGTGCAGCGCCCGTTCACGCGCGTTTTCCGCGTCCGGCCCGACACGTCGCCAGCCGATTTGCTAGAATGCGAACAGCGATACCGCGCTGCCAGTCCCTGGTTTGCGAGCCTCCTGCTCGATACCTTTGTGGATGCCTACGGCGGCGCAGGAAAGGTTTTCGATTGGTCCCTCATCCCAAAAGAGCTCGCGCCTCGGGTCGTTTTAAGTGGTGGCTTGAGCGTACAAAACGCGACTGACGCGGTGGTACGTGTGCGTCCCTGGGCGGTCGACATCAGCAGTGGTGTCGAGGCAGCCAGGGGCATCAAGGACGCCAGCAAGATCGCCGGTTTCATCGCCGCGGTCGCGAGCGCCGATACCATCCTTCAGAATGAGACACCCCATGAGCCACTATTTCAAGGAAGCGCCTGAGCGCGCGCCCGCAGCACCGCTGTTCAAGACCCCCGACTACAATTTCCCCGACGCGCGCGGCCACTTCGGCCAGTACGGCGGCAGCTTCGCCGCCGAGACGCTCTCGCACGCGCTGGCCGAGCTGACGGAAGCCTATGCCCGCTACAGCCAGGACCAGGCATTCCTCGACGAATTCCGCTATGAGCTCGAGCATTTCGTCGGCCGCCCGTCGCCGGTGTACCACGCGCGGCGCTGGTCGGAGATCGCCGGCGGCGCCCAGATCTACCTGAAGCGCGAAGACCTGAACCACACCGGTGCGCACAAGATCAACAACGTCATCGGCCAGGCCCTGCTGGCCAAGCGCATGGGCAAGCCGCGCATCATCGCCGAAACCGGCGCCGGCCAGCATGGCGTCGCGACGGCCACCATCTGCGCGCGCTTCGGCCTGGAATGCGTTGTCTACATGGGCGCCGAGGACGTCAAGCGGCAAGCCCAGAACGTGTACCGCATGAAGCTTCTCGGCGCGACCGTGGTGCCGGTGGAGTCGGGCTCGAAGACCCTCAAGGACGCGCTCAACGAAGCGATGCGCGACTGGGTCACGAACATCGAAAACACGTTTTACATCATCGGCACCGTGGCCGGCCCGGCGCCGTATCCGATGATGGTGCGCGATTTCCAGTCGGTGATCGGCGAGGAGTGCCTGGTGCAGATGCCGCGCATGACCGGGCGCCAGCCGGATTACGTCGTCGCGTGCATCGGCGGCGGTTCCAACGCGATGGGCATTTTTTATCCTTACATCGATGAGCCGGGCGTGAAACTCGTCGGCGTCGAAGCGGCGGGCGAGGGCCTCGCATCGGGCAAGCACTCGGCGTCGCTGACGGCGGGCTTTCCCGGTGTTTTGCACGGCAACCGCACCTACCTGCTGCAGGATGAAAACGGCCAGATCATCGAGACCCATTCCGTCTCGGCCGGCCTCGATTATCCGGGTGTCGGTCCCGAGCACGCGTGGCTCAAGGACAGCCTGCGCGCCGAGTACGTGACGATCGACGACGAGGAAGCGCTGCGCACGTTCCACGACTGCTGCCGCATTGAAGGGATCATTCCGGCGCTCGAGTCGTCGCACGCGATTGCGTATGCGGTGAAGCTGGCGCCGACGCTGGCGAAGGATCAGATCATCCTGGTCAACCTGTCGGGCCGCGGCGACAAGGACATGCACACGGTCGCGGAGAGGATGGGCCTGGATTTCAGCTAAAAACAGCTGAACCGCCCGTTCCATCGTCCTCCTTCCTGAATAGAAAGCCCAGCATGTCCAGAATCGCAACGACCTTTGCCGCCCTCAAGGCGCACAACAAGACCGGCCTCGTCACCTTCATCACCGCCGGCGACCCGCACCCCGGCATGACCGTCCCGCTGATGCACGCGATGGTCGCCGGCGGCGCCGACGTGCTCGAACTCGGCGTGCCGTTTTCCGACCCGATGGCCGAGGGCCCGGTGATCCAGCGCGCCTGCGAGCGCGCACTGAAATTCAATGTCGGCATGCGCGACGTGTTCGACATGGTGCGCACCTTCCGCGAGACGGACGCCCACACGCCGGTGGTCCTGATGGGCTACGCCAATCCGATCGAACGCATGGGCGCGGAGAACTTCATCGCGCGCTGCAAGGACGCCGGCGCCGACGGCGCCATCGTGGTCGACTATCCACCGGAAGAGTGCGAGGCGTTTGCCGCATCGATGCGCGCGAATGGGCTGGACCTGATCTTCCTGCTCGCGCCGACGTCCACGCAAGAGCGCATCCGGCAGGTCGCGCGGGTCGGCAGCGGCTTTTCCTATTACGTGTCGCTGAAAGGCGTGACCGGCGCCGGCAGCATCGACACCGACGACGTGGCCCGGCGCGTTGCCGCGATCCGCGAGCACGTGCACTTGCCCATCGGCGTGGGCTTCGGCATTCGCGATGGCGCCACGGCGAAAGCGGTGGCGCAGGTTGCGGATGCGGTCGTCATCGGCAGCCGCATCATCCAGGAAATTGAAAATTCGCCGCAGGAAGGCGCCGTGGCTGCTGTCGAAACCTTTGTGCGTTCGATTCGCACCGCGCTCGATCACGATTGATGTCCTGTTGTCATATCGTAGAAATGCGCTGGTAATGGTGTTTCTTCGGAGAATGGTTTAGATTGGTGCTGTTCCAATAACCGTTCATCGAAAACCATGAAAAAACAGATCAGCCACGTGTAGCCGTTTCAAGCCGCCAAAGTCATGGCAGTGCTCTATTTCGTCATCAGCATTCCGTTCGCGCTGCTGATGCTGGCCTTGCCGGTCGCGACAGGCGCGTTTCCCGGCTGGATGGTCATTGTCATGCCGATCGCCTACCTGATTTTCGGTTTCCTGTTTTCGCTGGTCGGCGCCTGGATCTACAACCTCGTGGCCCGCATGGTCGGCGGTTTCGAGTTCACGACCGTGGAAGTGGCAGGCAGCGATCACGCTGCCTGAAGCGATGCCGGCCTGGCTGGCTGACTAGCGTGCGCCGATCAACGCGGTGCCGTTGACCAGCGTGGTTCCCGTGCCAGCGGCCATCAGCTGGCGCACGCTGCCGATCGTGAACTCGACTGCGATGCCCGTGGTCACTTCCGCAGGATGGGCGCAAGGTGCGGGCCCGGCAGTGAGCGAGAACGTGAAAACGTTTTTGCCGGACGCGAACGGCGTCAGGCTGCCCGTGATGGCGCAGCTGCCCGAGGTGCCGGTGAATTTTCCGTCGGCGCCGATCGTCAGTGCCACTTTGGTCCCGGCCAGGTCGGTCAGGTTCCAGGCGCCGCTGATGTTGGCGAGCCTGGCCGGCGTGTTATAGACATAGGTGCTGTTGCTCAGGGGCGCGCCCGTAAAGGTCGTGTTGACGGTGCCGTTCGTCAAGCTGCCATTCAGCGAGCTGCCGCTGACGTAGGTGGCCTTCAGCGTGTACGGCGTCGCCGATGCCCCCGATCCATATTCACGCACCTCCGATGCGGTGTAGCTGCCGTTGGCGCTTTTGCCCGCGCCGCGCAGGAAGCGGCTGACGCCGAAGACGCCGTTGACGGTATTGCCGTAGATGGAATAGATCCGGTCGTCCTCCAGCACCAGGGACAGGTGGGTCAGGCCGTTCGAGACCGTCCCCTCGTAAGCACCTTCGGCACTGGCAGTCACGGTCGGGGCAGGTGTGGGCGTCGTGGTTACGGGTGGGTTGGCTGGCGTCGTGCCGGTGCTGGTAGCATTGTTATCACCGCCGCCGCCGCCGCCGCATGCCGTCAACGCCATCGCTGCCGCCAGACTCGTCAAGGCCAGATACTTGCTGTTCATTTTTATCCTCAATTAGTGGTTTGAAATATTAGTATATTTACATTATTGATATTTCACAATTATGCGAATCGAATTGAATTCCACCAATAGTTTCAGGGCGCAAGCATTCGACAAGCCGGGCCTGAGCGGCTACACTACGGCCAACTTAAGAATTGCCGCAAAGGAGAACAGATGAGTTGGTTAGAGAAACTGCTGCCCCCCCGGATCCAGCGTTCCGATGCTGCCAACCGCAAGACGATGCCGGAAGGCCTGTGGGTCAAGTGCCCGTCCTGCGAAGCCGTCTTGTACCGTTCCGACCTGGAATCGAACCTGCATGTTTGCCCGAAATGCAGCCATCACATGCGCATCCGCGCACGCGAGCGCCTCGATTCGCTGCTCGACGCCGGCGGACGCTATGAAATCGGCCAGGAAACGCTGCCGGTCGACACCCTGAAGTTCAAGGACAGCAAGAAGTATCCCGACCGCCTGAAGTCCGCGATGGAAGCGACCGGCGAGACCGATGCGCTGATCGTCCTTGGCGGTTCGATCATGAGCCTGCCGTGCGTGGTCGCCTGTTTCGAATTCGAATTCATGGGCGGCTCGATGGGCTCGGTCGTGGGCGAGCGCTTTGCCCGTGGCGCGCAGGTCGCGCTCGAGCAAAAGGTGCCGTTCATCTGCATCACCGCCACTGGTGGCGCACGCATGCAGGAAGGCCTGCTGTCGCTGATGCAGATGGCGAAAACCACCGCCATGCTGACCAAGCTGTCCGAGAAAAAGCTGCCGTTCATCAGCGTGCTGACCGACCCGACCATGGGCGGCGTATCGGCCTCGTTTGCCTTCATGGGCGACGTCGTGATTGCCGAGCCGCGCGCGCTGATCGGCTTTGCCGGCCCGCGCGTGATCGAAAACACCGTCCGCGAAAAATTGCCTGAAGGCTTCCAGCGCGCCGAGTTCCTGGTGCAAAAAGGCGCCGTCGACATGATCGTCGATCGCCGCAAGATGCGCGAAGAAATCGCCCGCCTGCTGGCGCTGCTGCAAAACCAGCCGGTCGAAGTCATCGCCTGAGTTGTCCTTCGATGGGAACCGGCCGTCCGCGCCGGTTCTCCTTTCCATTCCGCGCCGCCGCGCGCCTGACCGTATTCCACCATGTCCACGCTTCCCACCACCTTGCCCGACTGGCTTGCGCTGCTCGAGTCACGCCACGCCGAAACCCATATCGACATGGGGCTGGACCGCGTCCGCGCCGTCAAGGAGCGCATGGCGCTCGCCTTTTCGATGCCGGTCATTATGGTCGCGGGCACGAATGGCAAGGGGTCGACGTGCGCCATGCTGGAGAGCATGTTGCTGCGGGCCGGCTACCGCGTCGGCCTGTACATCAAGCCGCACTTTCTCGACTTTAACGAGCGTGCGCGCATCAATGGCGACATGGCCAGCGACGCTGCACTGGTCGGCAGTTTCAACGTCGTGGAAGCGCAGCGCGGCGACATTGCGCTGACGTATTTCGAATTCACCACGCTGGCGATCATGCACCTGATTTCCACCCTCGACCTCGACGTGGCGATCCTCGAAGTGGGCCTGGGCGGGCGCCTCGACGCGGTGAACGTGATCGACGCCGATGTGGCTATCGTGACCAGCGTCGACATCGACCACACTGATTATCTGGGGACCACGCGCGAAGAAATCGGTTTTGAAAAAGCCGGGATTTTCCGCGCCGGCAAGCCGGCCATCTGCAGCGATCCGGTGCCGCCGCAGTCGTTGATCGACCATGCGGGCGCCATCGGCGCCGACCTGTGGCTGCTGGGCCGCGACTTCAATTACGCCGGCGACCAGCAGCAGTGGGGTTATGGCGGACGCAGCCAGCGCCGCAATTCGCTGGCCTATCCGGCGCTGCGCGGCGCCAACCAGCTGCTCAACGCCTCGGCCGCCTTGGCCGCACTCGAAGTGCTGCGCCTGACCTTGCCGGTGGGCGCGCAGGAAGTGCGCACCGGCCTGGCGCTGGTCGAATTGCCGGGCCGCTTCCAGGTCCTGCCGGGCCAGCCCACCGTCGTGCTCGACGTGGCGCACAATCCGCATGCGGCCGCTACCCTGGGCCAGAACCTCGGCAATATGGGTTTTCATCCCTTTACGTACGCGGTATTCGGCATCATGCAGGACAAGGATATCGATGCGGTCATCCAGCCGATGTTCCCGCATATCGACCACTGGTGCATCGCCGACCTGCCGTCGCCACGCAGCGCGGCCGGCAGCGACCTGGCCGAGCGCATCACCGACATGGCGCTTGGCGGCGCCAGGGCGGATGCGAAGCCGGGCGAATTTACGGTGAACACTTTCGCCGATCCCGGCGCTGCATTTGCAAACGCGATGAGTCGTGCCGGGGAGAATGATAGAATTGTGGTCTTTGGATCGTTCTATACTGTCGCCGGCGTGATGGCGGCCCGGAAATCCTCTCTTCACTGAAAATACACCGCATGGGCTTGTTCTCTTCTTCCAAAAAAAACAAGCATGACAAACTGGCCCAGAACCTGGGGCAGGATCCCGGCCATTTCTCCCGCGCCGAGGACGAAGCGATCGGCGAAAAGGCCCGCGCGAAACGCGCGTCGCACGCGGCAGGCGCTGCCGGTCGCAAGGATGTGCCCGATCCGGTGCTGCCGGAGAAGAAGCGCGCACGGCGCCGGCTGGTCGGGGCCATCGCGCTGGCGCTGGCCGCCATCATCGGCATTCCGATGCTGCTCGATTCGGAACCGAAGCCTTTGAGCGGCGATATCGCCATTCAAATACCGTCAAAAGAAAAAGCGGCGCCACTGCCGGTACCCGCCGCACCCGCGCCGGTCGATGCCGCCGACACGCTCGACAAGCGCGAAGAGATCGTTACCGCGCCGAGCAAACCGGAAGCGCCGCGCAAGGTGTCCAAATACGACACCGAATTGCGCGATGAGCCGGCGCCTGCGAAGGTGGAGCCGAAACCGGAACCGAAGCCCAAGCCGGAAGCCAAGGTGGCCAAGGCCGACAAGCCGGAGAAACCCGTCAAGGCCGACAAGCCGAAGCCCGCCAGGCCGGAAGAAAAACGCGATGGCCATCCGCTGGCCGTGAAAAGCGATGAGCAGTCGCGCGCCCTGGCCATTCTCGAAGATAAGGAAGACAAGGCCGCGAAGCCTGCGAAAGTGGAGCGCGACCTGGCCGATAACGGTTCGCAGCGTTTCGTGCTGCAGGTGGTTGCTCTGGCCAGCCAGGATAAAGTCACCGAATTGCAGGCCAGGCTGGCGGGTGCCGGATTGCGCTCCTACACCGAAAAAAGTACATCGGCATCGGGCGCGCAGGTGATCCGCGTACGGGTGGGGCCATTTGGCAAGGATGATGCGGAACGCACCCGCGCCAAGCTAAGCGCCATGGGCTTGCCGGGCACGATGGTGCCGACCAAATGACGCATGCCGTTTTGAAGTGAGCCGGCGTGACGATTTTCGATTACCTGTTACTCTTCGTCCTCATTTCATCGGTCATCATCAGCACGCTGCGTGGCCTGGTCAAGGAGATCCTGTCGCTGCTGGGCTGGATCGTGGCCTTTATCGTGGCAAATGCGTATGGCGCCCAGGTGGCGCCGATGCTCCCGGCAGCCATTCCGGGCGATGCGGGCCGCCTGATCGTGGCGTATATCGCCTTGTTCCTGGGAGTGCGGATTTTAATGGGGCTGGCATCGATGGCAATTGGCGCGCTGGTCACGGCCAGCGGCCTGTCGCTGGCCGACCGCGGCCTTGGCGGCGTATTCGGTTTGGCACGCGGCATTGTAATTGTGCTGGCCGTCGTCATATTGTGCGGCATGACGTCGATTCCGCAGCAGGCTTTCTGGAAGAACGCGCTGTTCTCGCCGCTGGCTGAATCCGGCGCGCGCACCCTCAAACCATTCCTGCCGGCTGCCCTCGCGCAGTACGTGCACTATTGAAGAATTCCGGGAATTCCCCATTCGTTTTCATTTTCCTGTCTTGTCCGTCCAGCTTTAGGAGTGCACCATGTGTGGCATCGTCGGCGTCGTTTCGCATCAACCCGTAAATCAACTCTTGTATGACGCATTGCTGCTGTTGCAGCACCGCGGCCAGGATGCAGCAGGCATCGCAACCAATCACAGCAGCATGTTCTCGATGCACAAGGCCAATGGCCTCGTGCGCGACGTGTTCCGCACGCGCAATATGCGCTCGCTGCAGGGGAATTCGGGTATCGGTCATTGCCGCTATCCGACCGCCGGTTCGTCCAGCGAAGAAGAAGCGCAGCCGTTTTATGTCAACGCGCCATTCGGCATCACGCTGGCGCACAACGGTAACCTGACCAACCAGGAACAGCTGAAACTGGAGATGTTCCGCAACGATCGCCGCCACATCAATACCGATTCGGATTCCGAGGTATTGCTGAACGTGCTGGCCCACGAGATCCAGGAAGCGACCACCGGCCTGTCGCTCGATCCGGAATCGATCTTCAAGGCCATGCGCGTCGTGCATCGCCGTATCCGCGGCGCCTACGCCGTGATTGCGCAAATCGCCGGCCACGGCCTGCTCGCGTTCCGCGATCCTTTCGGCATCCGCCCGCTGTGCATCGGCGTCAATGAAACCGAGTCCGGCACCGAATACCTGGTGGCCAGCGAATCGGTGGCCCTCGAAGGCATCGGCTTCCGTTTTCTGCGCGATATCGATCCGGGCGAAGCGGTATTCATCGACAACGACGGCGTCCTGCATGCCCAGCAGTGTGCAGACAATCCATCGCTCAATCCGTGCGCATTCGAATACGTCTACCTGGCGCGTCCCGACTCGATTCTCGACAGTGCCTCGGTGTACGCCACGCGCCTGAAAATGGGTGAATACCTGGCCGAAAAAATCCGCGCCGAATTCCGCACCGGTGAAATCGACGTGGTCATGCCGATTCCCGATTCGTCGCGTCCGGCCGCCATCCAGCTGGCGCTGAAACTCGGCATCGAATACCGCGAAGGTTTTATCAAGAACCGCTACATCGGCCGCACCTTCCTGATGCCGGGCCAGGCGATCCGCAGCAAATCGGTGCGCCAGAAACTGAACGCCATCGGGTCCGAATTCAAGGGCAAGAATGTGCTGCTGGTGGACGATTCGATCGTGCGCGGCACCACCAGCCGCGAAATCGTGCAGATGGCCCGTGAAGCTGGCGCGCGCAATGTGTTCTTCGCGTCGGCGGCGCCACCGGTGCTGTTCCCGAACGTGTACGGCATCGACATGCCGACCCGCGACGAGCTGATTGCCTACGGCCGCAGCACCGAGGAAGTCTGCCGCGAAATCACGGCCGACCGCCTCGTATACCAGGATGTCGAGGGCCTGAAGCGTTCGATTTCGGACGTCAATCCAGGTTTGACAAACTTCGAGGCGTCGTGCTTCGACGGTATTTATGTCACCGGCGACGTGACGCCGGAATACCTCGACCGCCTGGAGAATGCGCGCCATAATCCAAAGAAGGCGCTGCCCGAAGATACGGTGCGCACGCAGCTGAATTTGAATGCCGCGATTGCCACGGCAGAATAAGGTGATCAGAATAAGGTGATCAGAATAAGGTGATCAGAATAAGGTGATACATCGATGGCTGAAGTAAGGCATTACGGTTTCACGACCACCATCCTGCACGGCGACCGCCGCCGCGCGATCGAGCACGGCTCGCTGCACAAGCCCGTGCACACATCGGTCGCGTTCGGGTACAACGACGCGCGCCAGCTGGCGTCCGTGTTCCAGGGCAAGGAGCCAGGCTTCCGTTATGGCCGCCAGGGCAATCCGACAGTTTCCGCCCTGGAAGAGAAAATCACGAAGATGGAAGATGGCGTGGCCAGCCTGTGCTTCGGCACGGGCATGGCGGCCATTGGCGCGCTGTTCCAGGCGCTGCTGCGCGCCGGCGACCAGGTTGTCTCGTCATCGTTCCTGTTCGGGAATACCAACAGCTTGTGGCAGACGGTGGCCGGGCAGGGCGTCGATGTGGCGTTTGTCGACGCCACCGACGTGGCGAACGTGGAAGCGGCACTGACGCCGGCCACGCGCATGGTGTTCGTCGAAACCATCGCCAATCCGCGCACGCAGGTGGCGGACCTGGCGCGTATCGGCGAACTATGCCGTGCGCGCGGCATCCTGTACGTGGTCGACAACACGATGACCACGCCATGGCTGTTCCGCCCGAAATCGGTGGGCGCCGGCATCGTCATCAATTCGCTGACCAAGTCGATTGGCGGACATGGCATGGCATTGGGCGGCAGCCTGACCGATACCGGCCTGTTCGACTGGAGCGCGTTTCCGAATATCGCGGCGAATTTCCGCAAGCAGCCGGCCACGCAGCAAGGCATGTCGCAACTGCGCGCCAAGGCCTTGCGCGATTTCGGCGCCTCGCTGGGACCGGAAGCGGCGCACCACATTGCTGTTGGCGCTGAAACACTGGCGCTGCGCATGGAGCGCACTTGCGCCAACGCCCTCGCGCTGGCGCAGATGCTGGAAGCCGACGATCGCGTCGCCGCTGTCCATTATCCTGGCCTGGCGTCGCATCCTCAGCATGGCCTGACGGCGGAACTGTTCCGCGCCGGTGGTTCGCTGTTCAGCTTTGAACTGAAAGACGGGATCGATT
>Ga0265780_10003699_pt1 | contig 20002 bp, 24 predicted proteins | sample P1T30metagenome_FD_192432 | JGI IMG/M metagenome (GOLD analysis project Ga0265780, IMG submission 192432) | Plant litter microbial communities from East Loma Ridge, Irvine, California - P1 T30 | ecosystem: Environmental > Terrestrial > Plant litter > Unclassified | place: USA: California...
CCTCTGCCTCTGCCTCTAAAGACGTGCCTAACCTCTCCAACTTCATCGCCTGCGACCAATGGGCCCCCGCCGAACAAAACGTCCGCAAAGCCCTCGGCCACTACAACTTCCCCCTGCAGACGCTCACCAACCAGAACCTCAAGGGCGTGCAGGAAGCTGACATCGTACTGCTGAGCTGCAAGCCACATGGCTTCAAGACGATTCTGGGCGAGGAGGGCGTTGGGGAGGCGCTGAAGGGGAAGGTGCTGGTCAGCATCCTGGCAGGCGTGACGCGGGAGCAGATTGAAGCTTTCCTGTATCCCCATGGGCCGGCGAAGACAGAAAACGCTTGTCGCGTGGTGAGGGTCATGCCCAACACTGCGTCTTTCGTAGGAGAGTCCATGTCTGTGATCCAGACTTCGGACCCACCCCTCAGTGAGGCGCAGTACAAGCTCGTTGAGTTTGTCTTCAGCTCCATCGGTCGCGTTACGAACCTCCCTCCTGCGAACATGGATGCCGCGACCGCGCTGTGTGGCTCGGGTCCAGCTTTTTTCGCACTGATACTGGAGGCGGCGGCCGATGGTGCGGTTGCCATGGGCCTACCAAGAGCAGAGGCACAGATGATGGCTGCGCAGACCATGAGGGGAACCACTGGGCTCGTGCTAAACGGCGAGCATCCGGCGGTGCTGAAGGACAAAGTCTCAACGCCTGGTGGTTGCACCATCGGTGGGCTCATGTCTCTCGAGGAAGATGGCGTCAGGGGCGCCGTCGCAAAGGCAATTAGGGAAGCGACTGTCGTCGCATCGAGATTGGGTGGTGAGCAGAAGGAGTTTGTAAACCACAGGCGGTAAATATGTCGAAGCTTCAAACCCTGTGACGGCTTCGTCCCAACATCCCAGATTTCACAGAATAAACGATACCACAATTCCACAACGTATCCATCTCCGGACAAGAATTCTTAATTATCGTACCTAAGCCTACGCTGATTACTGCGTATACAGCATACATGTTCGTCCATATCTTCTGACTCATGTCTCAAAGGGTATAATACAGATAAGTAGAGAAAGGACCTCAGGTCTCCCCCAGCAGTTCCCCCAGATTGAGCATGTCACTGTCTCGTAGCCATATCGTGCCTTGTCATAGCCCAAAAGACCCGTCTGGAAACCGGTGCGCATATGGCCAAAAGAGCCATCTTACCGCCTTTCCCGCTCCCGCTCCATCATCTCGCGCTCGACATCGCCTTCAGTCCTCACACCACCACGTCTAGCCTTGGCGTTCTTACGCAGTCCCGCTGTAAAGAGGCTGGCAATGTTGTCGTCACCCGTCGCACCAGACTTCCTGCGCTTGTCACGATGCGCGGCGGGGCCTGTGGGAGGCTTGGCATCAGCTTTGGGGCCTGTGGGTACCGGAGCCTCGTCGTCAAAGTCGTCTCTGCTACGCTTACTCGAGAGCGTAGGGCGGGATGAAGGAGAGATGCGTGATTGAAGGGACTTGCTGGAGCTGGGTGGCTTCTCTACGCGTTCGCGACTATCTCGCTCTCGGGCGTTGCGCTCTCGCTCAGCGGCATAATGGTCTTGGAACGTTTCTTTGTCTTTGGATGAAGGGCCGGTTGGTATAGTCGATGTAGAAGTGGCGCTGGTTTTACGACGGTGATCCCTAGCTTCGCCGCTTCGGTCTTTGTTTCGATCAGCAGCCGGACCCTTGGGTGGCTGGAAAGCTCGTGGGCCGGTAGGAGGTTGGGCCGGTGGAGGCATGACCGCGTTCTTTGAGCGACCCTTGATGCTGAAGCCATTCGCCGAGGGCCCGGTTGGTGCGTTCAAGGGCGGAGACATAGCGCGTTTCTTCATCATCTGACCGACGACATCCTCTTCCCTCTCCAATTGAGATGGCTTGTCTTTGCGCTCATGATCATCGTACTCGCGTCGCTCGCGATCGCGATCTTTGCGACTACGGCGTGAAGAGCGGTGATTGTCGTCCCCATAATCACGCTCATCGTCTTCACTTTCACGATCGCGACGCCGCCTACGGTCCTTGTCCTTATCCTTGTCGCGGGAGCGATCCTTCTCGCGGTCGTAATCATAGTTGCGGTCTCGCTCTCGCTCTTTACGATCCTTGCGGTCTCGTTCACGTTCCTTGTCGCGTGAGCGGTCGCGCCCGCTCCTGTGCTTGCGTCGTGAACTGCCATCAGAATCCTTTTCGCCATTGCCGTACGCTTCTTCGTCTTCATATTTGTCTCCCTCACGAGGTGATCGGGAGCGATGGCGACGACGATGCTCCTTGCTCCGGTCGCGGTGGGACCGCGATGAACGGTGCTTGTCCTTGTCACGACGGCTGCTACGATACTTGGAGTCTGCCGATGCAGTTCGTGTACGGTCACCCCGGCTGCCCTTCTCGTCGCGGTAACGATCATCATACTCCGGGTCACGGTCATCATAGCGTGACGATCGATGGTGCTTGCGGTCTTTGCGATCCTCGTATTCGTTGTTCAATGGCGAAACGGATCTACCGCGGTCATCGCGACGAGAATGACGGTCTGCAGAACGCGATCGGTCACGTTGCTCACTTCTGTCATCACCCTTCGTTCGTGATTGTGGTCGAGAAGGCGTGGGTGAGCGTTCCTTGACCCGCATACTCTCATCTCGGAGAGGTGACCGCCTGCGTCATTGTCAGCCACTGCTTGTACTTCATTCTCCATCAAATCTACTTACGATCGAACTCTACGCTGTGGGCTAGCAGCTGTCGCATCTTGAGCAGACGCGACGCTTTTGGGCGGTGGCGGGGCTGCATATCGCCCACCATGGGCACGACTCGAGAAACCAGTGTTGGGTCGACCTTCTCTCATCGCGCGTGGTCCAGTTGGCGCGCCTGCAACACCGACACCAATCGGTTCCGTTGGCTGACCTGTCAGAACTGTCGCTGCACCATAAGCCCCGTTATTGAAGCCGCCACGTGGACCATAGTTGCCATTGTATCCCATAATGTTCATGCTGGGGTCGAAGGCTGCATTCATGTGCTGATCCGGGAACTGATTCATCATTCCTTGAGGGTATGGCACACCAGGGCCCATCATAGACTGGTCGTACTCTCGCATGTCTGCATCGCCAGAGTCTACAGTTTGTATAGGCTTCAGACCGCCGTCTTGAGTCTCGCATTGTGGACCACCCCCTGCCTGGTTAGTGTCGTCGCCAGCAGCTTCGCTAGCATTGCCAGCACCAACCCCATCTGCTGAAGTCTGTGGTTCGAGCGATACTGGGATATCGTCGACGATGTCCTTACCTTCTTCAGTTGGATCTGCGGACGCCTTCGACTGCTCGCCCTCGGCCTTCACCTCAGGAGCAGGGTTGGCATTTCCGTCAGGCGACTGGTCGTCACGCTGTGTAGAACGAATCGGGTCAGTTTTTGGTTTCCAAGTTTGGCCGATTCCCGTGTATGGGTTCGGTAGCTTTCGTTGGTGGGTTGAACGTACGTTTTGCAAAGGACCGCCACGGCTGCCCGGACGACCAGGCGCATTCTGGCAACCCGGACCAAAGCCACCCTGGCTGCCATTCTTGTTGTTTCGCTGAGGATGTGCTCCTCCTTGATTGGCATGGAAACGATTGTGGTTCTGGTTTGGGAAATTATTCTTGGGAAACTGGTTCATCATCTCGGGATATGCTCCAGATTGATTAAAGCCACCCAGCTGATTGGGCCCGCTGAAGTTTCCATAGCCACTGCCCATACCATTCCATCCATTGCCATAGCCACCACCGTACTGCATCATGTTCATGGCAGACATGTCGTTCATGCCCAAGCCCATGTTCCCTCCAAAGTTGCCGTACATTCCGTTCATGTTGTTGAAATCTAGCAAGGCATTAGTCGCCTGCAAGGAAGGCAAGGTTATTCCAAAGACATACCCATAGGATTCATGCCGTTCCAGCCGCCGTTGGCCATGATATTAGGCATCCCGTTCCAAGCCATGCCATTGCTGAAGCCGCCCTGATTGGGGAAGCCGAAGCCCATCTGGCTTTGCACGCCGCTCATCGGCGGGTTGTTGCCAATCATGCCATTAGTTCCGTTGGAGGGTTTTTGCTCGTCGGTCGAGCTGTCGGCCGCTGAAGGTCCCGTGTTCTTGGTCACGCTCTGGGAGGCGGTGCTACCGCGCCGCTCAGTCTCCATCTCAGGAGAAGCATTTTCCTGATTTGGTCAGCAAGAGCGCGAGTGCAGTGGAAAGCATCTCCGGTCATTGGCACGTGTGGCAACCATGTTTTGCAATGCTTAGAGGCCCGACGATGTCTCTTCTGCTTGGTTTCTTCTTCTTCTGATTGTACAGTACCCGCATGCTCGCGCAAGAGCGAAATGAAAGACTTTCACAACCTACCTCCTTTGGTTGGGCCGCGGCCGAGCCGGCGCGCTGTCCAGCCTCTTCTGGGGCCTCGGCAGAACCAGCAGCTTGTTCAGCAGCACCGCCTTCTGCCTTGTGCGCATCCTCAACACTGTCTACGGGCTGCTCTGTACCATCACCGACCGGCAGGACCTCAGGCGCGGCCGGTGTCACCTCGACGGGCGGGGTAGCTGCCTGTGCCGCGGCCTTGGCCTCTTCCTTCTTCTTCTGTTTTTGTAGCCACACTCGCATCGTGTTACGCAGAGACTTGTTCGGTGTGCAAGAGTCGGCCTCGAGCGGTGAGTGGTCGCACGAGGGACACGCTGTCGGGAACTGGAGGTTTCCTTGACCTGGGCCGCGTTAGCGCCTGCGAGAATCTCCGGCAGCAGCATATGGTGTACGCACATGGTGAGCATATGGATTTAGCACAGCAGATCAGCTTGTATGAGTCGAACGCAAGCTCGTTACATAGGGCGCAGAAGAAGTTCTTCGGGAAGGCCGTCGTGGGGAGCGACCTGCTTACGTTAGTATGAGTTCAGAGCCTAGGCATTTCGCACGTACACAGCAAGCTCTCTCAGCTCGTCGGCGAGCGGCGCCGCCTTGGGATCGGTTGCGGGGTCGCCCATGGTAAGGCCCGACAAGTTCGCGACTTGGGGTCAGGCTGCCGTGTAAGAGTTGGAACCGATGTTTGCGCCAGACGTTACTCCATCAATGGGAAATGGCGGATGAGAGACAAGGAAAGATGGAAGCAAGACAACCCCTCGATGCAGGCGCAGGCAAGCAGGCAGGCTTGTTTGCAGGCGCGGACAGACGTGTTTGCGGAGTGACAGCTAAGTGAGTCGCGGAAGTTTTCTGGAAGTCGCGACCGACCGACGGGTCCGTGCGCAGCTCCGCTAATTTCCGTCACGTGCGAACCGCTCCGTGCCTCGTTCGAGCAAGTCAGTGTTTGGGTGTCGCTCCGCCTGATGTGACTCCGGCTTCACGTCTTCCAGAGGTTCGCAGGTTGCCCGGCCGAAGCTCAGGGAAAGCATGATCAATGCGGAACCGTTAGATGTGGCGCTAAGCGATTGTGGCTTAGCCGGACCCTTGTCAGCGTCATCGCTATTCCAGTCCTGAACGGTGTCGCTAGGCGTGCTCGTGGCTGAGATACTTTGTCCATCCTCTACTCTGTAAAGATGATACTGAGTCAAATTTCTTATCTGGACTGCATAGCTTTCCTCGTCTTTCTCGCTCCCCAATTGTTAGTCCAGATTGGGCTCCTGCCACTCTTGACATGGCTGATACCAGCTTTGCCATCTCTGGGTAAGCTACAACATGTCATGTACGTGGGCATACTAATACTCACAGCTCCCAAAGCCGTCGCCATACCGTACCAGTTCATTCGTGAACGCTTCTTCGTATCACATCAACATCGTGCCCCTTTCGTGCAGAAGGCAACGCCTTTCCAGGACTTGGTCATCCGTTTCGTTCGCTATGCATTCGCCAACATGCCCGCCTTTCTGGGGCGTGTCTTTTTTTCCAAAGCCGTGTCACTCCCTTTCTTGAGGTTTCGTATGCTGAGACACGGCATCGTCACCAGTCCTATCAGGTGGACTGAGATTAAAAGGCCAAACTTTAGAGGTGTATGGATAGTGCACAACCAGCAAGAGCAGCCAGATGTAATTGTATACTATTGTCATGGAGGTGGCTTTTCCATGGGGAGTAGTTTCTTCTATATGGAGTTTCTACTCGCTTGGGTTGCAATGCTCAAGAACGCTGGGTACAGCAATCCGGCTCTATTCGCTTTGGAATACACGCTCGTCCCAGACGCTACATACCCTACCCAACTCCACGAGACGGTCGCAGGCTACGAATACGTTCTATCGCTAGCTCAATCTTCAGTTCGTGTCGTCGTGGGTGGAGACTCTGCGGGCGCAACCCTCATCTTGAGCTTTCTGCTATACATGTCTGACCACACGGACTTGCGACATCAGAAACCTGGCCTTGCCATCATGATCAGCCCGTGGGTCACGATTCTATCGCGCGAAAATCGAAACACAGAATCCGACTATCTCAACAGTTCATCGTTGGAGCTATACGGCCGTCAATACATCGGCAGCAAGGTGTCAGCAGATGATCCAATCGTTTCACCCGGAACGTGCAGAGATTTGAATAAGTGGAGAGAGGCTAGTCCTGAACAAGGATGGTATTTCCTGTATGGTAGTGAAGAAGTGCTTGGGCCGGAGACAAGGCGCCTGATCAGCTTATTGGAAAAGACCGGAAAAGAGGTAGACAGCTGGGAAGAGCCGGGAGGTATTCATGCATGGCCTGTTGCAAGCTTATACCTTGGGGAGACGAGAGAGGCCAGACTGAGTGGTCTGAAGAGTATTGTAGAAGCGATCAAGAACAGGATACATTCATGAGACTGGAGGTGGTGGAACCCAGCCAAGACATACGATTCTTTGTCTGACGTAACCTTGCAATTAGTAAAGTCATTTCAGTTTCCTGCTATCGGTATTCACTGAGGGGGATAGCCTCGCTTTTGCGAAGGCTGTAGTGGTTCTGAACGAAAGCACACCTTGAGGATATCATTTGTGTTCAACACGCGTATCCAATCAGATGCCAAAACAGGGCAACTGCTATGCTGCATCCCAAGGTCGTTTCTTTAGTTGTAGTCTTACAAGACGTTGTGCACCAGAACACTACCGAGGTAATAAGCAGCCATCAACTGCGAACAAGATTGAAGTATCTACAGAGACGCAGCATAAGAGTTCTCATCACTTTCTTGGGCGTTTAGGCCCCACCCTTGCCGTTCGTTGTGCTGGTTGACTAATGGGTTTTCTTCAATGTACTTGTCCGGGGAAAAAGAATAGAAGCAATCTAAACGCACATTTCAACGTTGTTACTGCAGCTGCCTTCCAGCAATCAGTCCATCATCAAAGCCATCGCACTTGTGCCGAAAAATAGGTGCACCAAATCAAGATCTTACCGTATACCAAGGTGCTATAACGATAACTTGCCCGACCAAACCCAGGCTCTAATCCGAGGCAAAGACGGACCACATCCTTAGTCTGACAGTCCAATACGCGTTGGAATAGCTTGATATGCTTTCAAATGCAGGCAGAGGGTACGGCTACATTGAAATACCGTGACAACTATTTTCTCCTAAGTGCAAAGCAACGACACCCGTTACATCGCATTGCCGGGTGCATCATAGGCGATGCATTAAAAAAAAAGCCCAATCGTTTAGTATAAATCTCTCTGCGCCAGGATATGCCCTAGTTTATGTAACTAATGTAACTGCTTTGTAGAATGTCTGACCGAACATTTGTAGGTGGACGGTTTCCGGCAGAGTCAGCATGGCGGATGCTTGATACTGCTCTTGCGGAGCCAAGGTGCAAGGCAGGTGGCGTGCTAGCAAATGCATCGATGAGGACACCACGTGGGTGGGTTAGATGTGGGGGCTGTGGATAAGTCAATGATCAGGCGTTGATCTAATAGGATATATTTTGACTATTTTTAGAATCATCTACATGATCTTCGATGGGCCGGTAACTCAGTGGTAGAGTGTAGGACTGCAGTTGAAACGAAATGCTACCTTCCCGAAGTCACCGGTTCGACTCCGGTTCGGCCCTTGACTCTTTTTGCTCGGCTATCTTTCTTTTTTGATACAGGTGCATTCGTCTCTCTGAGGCTATAAAAGCAACATATCTTGTTCTTAATGCATTTCCACGGAAGCATACGTCCGCCTTCTTTCTTCATTTTTTTTCAACATAGGCACTTGCTGTATTCTCTACTGAAAGGTCACAGAGACAGCTTTATGTATTTTAATATGTACAGCGTATCGCACACATGAGTTTTAGTATCAAAGAGCACAGACCTGTACCCTAGAAAGAGAAGACAGGATGCATAGCGACAGCTCACTCACGAACGTGTTGCATCTACAGCGAAATGCTGTGTCCTTGTAATATGGGTATTCAGACAAGTAATCTACACACCTGCACACATGGCATAGTATAAGCCCCACTCACCGTATTCTTACAAAAGTATATATACATCTCTCCCTGCACCTGGTGTGACTCGCACGTCCTTGCCACGTTCTATAGCATGCAAGTCACACGAGCCACTCGCATCTCCAACCTTCAATGCGCATTCGTCTACTCCCATCTCGTCTCTTTCTTCAACGGCTTTTCCCAATCCTTGATGTGGTCTGAGATGACCTTCGCAGCCTGTTCCGCCGTGAAGTTGCGCCCGATGGCTTCGACAAAATCGCCTTCTGGGTCTGGTAGATCTGTTAGCCTATGTACGTGCAACCTGATGACAGCAAGACAACATACCCATCAAATAGAAGTAGATACTGTGATCAACCAGGTAGTCTTGGCCAGGCTTGACGTCCTTGGGGGTGCTGAAGTACACGCGATACGCTTTACATGTATCCTTGATCTCCTCGTGGGTGCCTGTCAAGCCGATGAAGTCAGGATGGAACTCTGCCAGGTATTCCTTGAGCACCTTGGGGTTGTCGCGTGCAGGATCGCATGTGATCATGACGGGGAGGATGACGTTTCCGCATTCGGCGACGACTTTGTCGTACATGAGAGCCATTTTGTCGAGCTCGTCGGGGCAGATGTCGGGACAGTGAGTGAAACCAAAGTAGACCTACGACACTGTTGTTAGTGTAAATGCTCACACTAGGGCGAGGGCGATGTCGTACGAGAGAGTATTTGCCTAGCATATCCTCGTTGCTGAATGGCTGGCCGTTGTGGTCTTGGAGCTGGAATGGACCGCCTACTTTAGGCTTTCCGATACCCTTTGTTTGCTCGGCGATTCGCTTTCTTGCCATGCGCTCTTTCTCGTATGTGAAGTAGGCCCATAATCCTCCACCTGCTGCGACGAAGAGGATGGCTGCTGTGAGATTGAATGGCTATGAAGCGTTAGCCTTTGATCGGGCGTCTAAGTACTCCCATCTGGTACATAGCTCCTTGGATATCGAAACGTACCCCGCCCTTGTTCCTGGCCCGGATCTGATCTATTGTCTTGAGCTTGCTCCGTGGTGTCGATTGCGAAAAACCCCTTGTGTGTCCTTGGCAGCTACTTGCAGCGTTCCTTGGTCCAATGCGCGTTGTCTGTAATTCCCTCCGACACGTTGCGTTGCCCGCTGATGGTTTCCGCGACGATGCGACCGGACTCGATGTGCTAAAGGCGAATGTTCGATGCGTAACGCGCGCCGCTCGTGGACCTGAAATACTCCTCACAGCCGTGGCCATGCATTTCATTGGTGCAGCCATTGGGGTGTTGATGTTGGAGACTGTATGACGCCGTGGTGTTGCGAAATGGTGCTGCGGCAGACTTTCGATGATTTGGGATGTGAACTGGCGCGCTCGGGCCAACCTCGAATGACATGTTGCTCCTCCGTACATCCAAGGTACACCACGTCACCACGAAAGTACAGATGGAGATCCATAAGCGGAGGTCCTAACGATTACTTGAGCCAGGGGTCACGTCAACAAATAAGAAAGTGCCTTTGGAAGGAGTGTAGCAGAGAACTGGTGGGATGTTTATTTGATACCGATAGCTTTGAGAAGCTCCTCTTTCTGCGTTGCCCCAATGGCTCCTTCTGTTTCGACGCCCTTGACGACATGGCTCATAGTCTCCATCTCTCTGACGCCGGCACCATGTGCAAAGTGCCAGAGCTCTGCTTCTTCATACCGTACCTGGAACGCTTGCCAGTTCTGTGCTTTTAGCGTGTTGACATGCTCTGTGACAGCTACGGAGGGGCCGGAGTAGACAAGCAAGCCAGGATATCCAGGCTTGGTGAGCCCAGACACGGGTGGCACTGAAGACGGAGGTGAGAGTGCAAGTTTGCGTTTGTTGGTATTGAGAAGGTGGTGCAGCCATACAATGACTGTCTTGGAGGTGTCTAGACTCTGGTCGGCCCCTGCGGTCGAGCCGCTGTGTGATTCAGCAGGAGCAGAATCGAGCATGTGCCGAAAGGCAGCGAGGATGGCATCGAGGGCCTCTTCGCCTTGGGCCAGCCCAAGCCCTGTGACGGCATATCTAATGCGCGTCCGCAGGTCGTGCTTGGCTGCGTCAGTCGCAGAGATGATGTCGGGCGACCCTGATGCCGGATACGACTCGGGCAAGCGAAGAAGGAGCGAGGCACGATCATCTTGGGAGAAGCTTAATTCCCGTGACTTGGGATGATAGTGCGTCTGGTGGGGATACATGGCATCTAGCAGCAGCAGCTCGGTTTCAAGGCGGGCGGCAGCGTCGTCTGCCATGGTGGATGCAGGCGGGTTGCCTGTGTTTGCAGGATCTACATGAAGGCCGGCGTGTGGGAGGCTGGACGGGCGCTGGTGGCTACAGTGAAACCAAAACCAAAGAGCTTTCCCGATGCGGCTAGGAGCAGACGCGGAACGTCCGCGCTCCAACCACCTGGGCACCCAGAGACACAGGCAAACCATCCATCTGCCCTCCGCACCGCCAGCCCAGAGCCTCACCCGCATGCCCTGCCCTCCTCCCGCCAACATCACGACCCGTCACGTGCAGCCAGCACCCACGGACGCCCTACGCCTGCGCCTGTGTGCGGAATGAGCAGCGGCCCCAGCGACGATGAAGGCTGCTCCGCTCCTGGTGTCCTGGCACAACGAGAACGCGCCCATCTACTCGGCGCACTTTGAGCCCCACGGCAAGGGACGCCTGGCGACAGCGGGCGGCGACAACAACGTGCGGGTGCGGCAGTCCCTCCCCGCGAGCAGCATGGACTTGCGCTGACCTGTACAACAGCTCTGGAGCGTCGAGGCGCACGGCGAGGAGCGCACCGTCACCTACCTGTCGACTCTGGCCAAGCACACGCAGGCCGTCAACGTGGTGCGATGGTGTCCACGGGGTACGCCTCCTGCCCACGTGCAAGAGAGAGCAGCAACTGACGTGCCCTAGGCGAGATGCTCGCGAGCGCCGGCGACGACGGCAACGTGCTGCTCTGGGTCCCCGCCGAGAAGCAGGCGGCGCACAACTTGGACGAGGGCCTCGAAGACAAGGAGACGTGGCGAGTCAAGGCCATGTGCAGGTCCATAGGCTCCGAGATCTACGACCTGGCCTGGTCCCCTGACGGCGTCTTCTTCATCACAGGCAGCATGGACAACATTGCCCGCATCTACAACGCTCACACTGGTACGCCCCGTGCCCAGCCACCACGTCCCCGATAGCTGCTCAATCATGTCTAGGAAGCATCGTGCGGCAGATTGCCGAGCACAACCACTACGTCCAGGGCGTTGCCTGGGACCCCATGAACGAGTACATTGCAACCCAGTCGTCGGACCGCTCCGTCCACATCTACACCCTGAAGAACAAGGACGGCCACTTCTCGCTGGCCCAGCACAGCAAGGTCACCAAGATGGACCTGCCCGCCCGCCGCGTCTCTTCCAACAGCCCGGCGCCCCCAGACTTCGGCAGCCGCGCCTTTGCCGCTGATGCTGCCATGGCAATCGGCTCGCCCGTGCCGTCGATGCCCGGCACGCCCCAGTCGCTGGCCCTGCCCACGATGCATCCGCCGCCGACCTCGCACAGCCGTCGTTCGTCCTTCGGCTCCTCTCCATCCATGCGCCGCTCCGCCTCGCCCGCTCCGTCCATGCCCCTGCCCGCCGTCATGCCAAACTCCCCCAGCATTGGCACCATGGGCACCATGGGCCTCCGCAACGCGCCCCTCTACTTCAACGAGACCCTGACCTCCTTCTTCCGACGTCTTACATTTGCCCCGGACGGCAGCTTGTTGTTCACGCCGGCAGGCCAATACAAGGCCGTGCATGCGTCCGTTGCTGAAGCCAAGCAGACCGACGACATCACGAATACAGTCTACATATATACCCGGGCCGGCCTTAACAAGCCACCCGTCGCCTATCTGCCCGGCCACAAGAAGCCCTCGGTCGCCGTCCGTTGCTCGCCCGTCTACTATACCCTGCGCCAGTCTGCCCCACCCACCAGGCACATCACCATCGATACTTCAAATATGGACGATGAGATTCCTTCTCTGCCTGATCCAGTCATGCCCTCCAAGCCCCCTACCTCGCATTCATCCATGGACCCCCCGCCCATCACGAGTGCGCCTTCTCCCTCGCCTAGCCTATCAGCGCCGTCGCCCAAGCCCGCCGATGGCGAAGCATCCGCTCAATCCGGCCTGCCCCCCGGGCCTCCGTCTGCCTTTACACTGCCTTATCGCATGATGTATGCTGTCGCAACACAAGACGCTATCCACATCTACGATACGCAGCAACAGAAGCCCCTATGCATCGTCAGCAACTTGCACTTTGCTACCTTTACAGACATCACCTGGTACGTGCCGAGGCCCGCTTTGACTCCCAGTTCACTTACCATTCAATAGGTCAAATGACGGCTCCATGCTGCTGATGACCTCGTCGGATGGCTTTTGCTCATCCATCACATTTGCTCCTGGCGAACTCGGCGACAAGTACACGGGTCCTTTAGCTGTTCATAGCCGACCACAGCAGACACCTGCTGCCATCAACACCACGGGGGGGCACACATCAAACAACTCTACCCCGACTCCTACACCAACAAACGGAACCATGCCAGGCACCACAACGGCTACTGCACCACCAATGCAGAGGCAACCCTCTGCAGGCTTCCCGGCCTCTCCGAGCTCTTTTGTTCCCGCAAGGCCTGGAAGTCCCACAAGAAGCAATTCAGTATCCAGTATTGCTACTGCTTCATCCTTTGCGCCCGGTGCAGGTGACCAAAGCAACATGAACGCCCCAACGCCGGCTATGTCATCAGTGCCTAGTATTGCTGCTGCCAATTCTGGACCTGTACCGATGTGGACACCGCCTCTGACCCCAGCTCACGGCCAGGGCACGACGCACAGTGCAAGTAGCTCGGTCAGCGGGGTACCAAGCACTGCCCATGTTGGGCGAAGAGAAAGCGAAATGAGCGAGTCAGACCGCGACGATGCATCTTCGACTTCCAAGAAACGAGATTTGTATGCTATGCCGGAAGTTGATGCAGATGCGCGAGAGAGTAAGCGACGAAGGATTACACCAACACCGGTCACGATGGTCGCGGAAGGCGACAGTGCTATTGCCAGCACCGAAGAGAGTACTCCGACACAAACACCCGGGCAGTAGGAACTATTACATGGGATCCTCTTGTTTCCGATGCATTTCATCATTGTGTACATCTTGTCTTCAGCAAGGCGTTTAGGATACCAGGGCTATATTTACGGCGATATCATGTACAGATTCCTTTCTTTCCTTGCTAATGCTGTAATAGTGGGGCGCCATCACGATTATACCAAAATTCCCACTGCGCGAAGGCGCATGTAGTCGTACTCCACAATACAGATTATAGTCAAGTCAAATACATATACATTGCAGATGGAAAGACCTGAACTCATCTCCCTAGGTGGCCCAGTTGGTATTGCAGATTTCACGCCACTGAGGCCATCTCCGTGCTCAGAGACGTTGCGCGCAACTCGAGAATGGTCGACTGCCGATTCGACGGAACGTTCTTGTGCTCGTTCGCACCTTCCCACGTTGGTATCGCCCGTATCACAACCCAAGGATTTCCAAGAGCGATCGCCTTAGCTTATACCCCTGTCACGAACAGCCGATTATGATGCCGACCAATCAAAGCGTAGCTACGAGCTGACAAGCGCATTCCTTGGGTTGTTGCCATTGGTGCAGCCGTTCGGACCAGGCGAACAACGTGGTGAGTTCGGACGTTGCATTGGGCACAGCATCGGAATAGTCTTGTCCTTCGCTGCAAGTGCCAGCAAGATACATGGATCTACCTTACACTCGGTGCCCCTCTATTTGGCCTTTCTCTTTCTTCCCAGTCGTCGCGTGCACCTCTCACATTTGCAAAGAGTTGGAAACTTTGTACAGTGCATTCGGAGATTGAGGTGTGGTATAGTAAGATGGACGATCAGAGCAAAGTTCACGACGGGAAAGTGCAAGAGCACGAGCACGATGTTGAACACCAGCACGCCTGCGGTGAAACGAGTAGCTTGGGTAAAGACGACATCTTACACGAGCACACTGATCCTGTGCTGAATGCCAAAATGCATCTGGTTAACAATGCGATCGATGAGGTAAGCTTGTTGAGAGAAGACTCTTGTGGGTGTGTACTGATTACAGTCCCCAGATCGGTTTCACGACGTATCAATGGAAGGTACTTGATGTGTCTCTGACATCTTTGAGCATTTCTAATAAGGCTTAGCTCTTTGTCCTGAATGGTTTTGGCTACGCCGTTGACTCCCTCATCCTACTCATTCAGTCCGTCATCGCCGCGCAAGCCGCCCTTGAGTTCAAGCCTTCCTACCGAAACGGCCTGACCATCGCTGCTTACGTCGGAATGCTCACGGGAGCCTTATTCTGGGGCTTATCGGCCGATATCATCGGCCGAAAGACAGCGTTTAACGTTAGTTTGCTGATTTGCTCGATCTTTGCAATTGTGGCTGGAGCAAGCCCAAATTGGGAAGTCTTGGGCTTGTTCGTATGTTTGAGTGCTTTTGGCGCCGGAGGGAATTTGGTGTTGGATACGGCAGTGTTCTTGGAGTATCTGCCTAGCTATAGGCAGTGGATGCTTACGCTCATGGCAGCTTGGTGGGGTATATATATCCCCAATCTTCCGTTGTTTTCTTCTCCGAGGGATGGCATCTATAAGCCTAAGTACTAACACTCTGACTAGGCATTGGTCAGCTCGTAGCTGGCTTTTTTGCCTGGGCCTTCCTTCCAAATTTTAGCTGCGCAGACCCATCCCTCGATCCCACGGCGGGCCCCTGTACAAAGTCTAACAACCAAGGTTGGCGCTACGTATGGTACGCTTCTGGATCCTTGGTTTTTGTAATGTCTATTCTCCGCATCACCATCATCCGTCTCAAGGAGACTCCCAAATTCCTCGTCAGCGAAGGTAAAGACGCCGAGTGCGTCGAAACCCTCCACTTCATTGCCACCAAATACAATCGACCTTGTAGTCTCACCGTCACCCAGATGCAAGACTGTGGCACCGTAGATCGTATCGCTGCACGTGGAAATCAGAGTAAATGGGGCTTGGGAGAGATCAATATGCACCTCCGCGGCCTGTATTCCACGAAACGAATAGGTATTAGCACATCGTTGATTTGGCTCTCGTGGACGTTGATAGGCCTTGCCTACCCCCGTAAGTGTCTCTGTGCGAACTGCATGTGAGACATACGCTGACTTTGTACACCTTCGTTTAGTCTACAATGTCTTCCTCCCCGCCTACCTCTCATCCCGCGGCGCCGCCTTCGGTGAACCATCACCCTACATCACTTGGCGCAACTACACCCTTGTGAACTTTAGCGGCATTTGGGGACCTGTGCTAGCGGGCTACATGTGTCATACGCGCCTTGGTCGTAAATATACCATGGTTATTGGAGCATTGGTCACCATGGCTTTCTTCTTCGCGTACACGCAGGTCAGGACTGCTGTTCAGAATGTGGCGTTCACATGCATCATCAACTTCTGTTTAAATATCTACTATGGCACGCTGTACGCTTATACGCCGGAGGTGCTGCCTAGTGCGCACAGAGGTACCGGCAACGGGATCGCGATTGCCTGGAACAGGGTTATGGGAATCTTGAGTGCCGTTATTGCGACGGTCGCTGATGTAAGTCTGCTCTTCACTGAACCTGTCATGTTTGAGATGACTACGAATGGCTGGGTTCGGGCTGACTGGCGGCAAAGACGGGAACCGCTGTCCCGATATATATTTGCGCCGCGTTGTACATCCTCATGGCAGGCATTGCGGCGATTTTTCCATTTGAGCCCTATGGCCGGAGAAGTTCATGAGGTCTGCAGTCGAGGTTCCATCAACTCTGCTCTATACATGGACTCTTGATGCAAGAATACATGTGGACTTGTTTCAGTAAGCCCTCTCGATATCCGCCTGGTCCTCAGTTTATTCATGCAGGTGCAGTAAGTAGTCCAAATTGGACGCCACCTTTTTTCCGAACGACTCATGCTGCGCATTCCAGGCTGCAAACATCTTCATCTCATTGTAGCACGACATTGGTTCATACTCGAGGTTTCATCAAAAGCCGACGTCTATTGTGATATGAATGCACTATCTATGTCAAAAAGCTCGTTGTGCAGCAGGCTAAGTGACTTTCTCAGCATCGCCCTTTGTGCGGGTTGAGAGAAGAGCAATAGTCTCTGCAACAGACGGGAAATCAAGCAGTTCCTCAATACTTGTAGCAAATCCCCGCTTGGAGTATTCACAAGCAAGAGCGGCCGCAGCAATGCTGTTGCCCCATATTTCGTAGAATGGAGTTTGGTATGTGAAACCAGGAGACGACCTGAAGTCTGATCCCAACACCAACTCCCAAGCTGAACAAACTACTTCCTCCAAGATCTTTGTATCTTCTGTCCCAGGCCTTGATGCCTGCTTCCTAGCTTTTCGGGGGCTGACCAGGTTGTGCTGGAATGCAGCCAGATCGAGTTGAGCAAGGATGTCTGACAGTTTCTGTTCCAACAAATGAGGCAGCTGTTCGTAAGTTTGAACGAAGCCGCTCAACACCGCTTTAACCCGATCTTCCGAGAAAGCCTGTTGCGAGTATCTCAGTTCCACTTCTAGCTTGTTGTCGCGAGCAGATGTTTGTAGCCATAGGTCGGCTTTGTCATGCTCCGGTTCGTACACATCGAATGCGCACCCGCCAAGTTCTGGAAACGGCTGCTCGATCGACCCGAAGCTGAGATGATTCACGACTGTCGAGAATCGTGTCCATCGAGGCCAATTGGTGCACTTCTCTATGATGTGATGGTGTCCAATATGGCCATGCTGCAGCGACTTCAGATAGTTGCTTTGAGTCGCATCGAGAAGCGAAGAAGCTTTTGCGGTTGAAACGACATCCGTGCGCAAAGGTATGACGTTCATGCATGGGCCGAGGATATCCGATACGTTGGGCATCATCATGTGTCTTCCAGAAATGATGCACCCGAATACGACAGAGTCCTGACCCGTAAGCTTCGACAGCACGATCGACCATGAGGCAAGAACAGCGGTTGCGCTCGTGTAACCCGAAGTCTTCAGATCTACCAAGGGAACGGAAATCTTGACGGCGCCGTTGATAGGGCAGTCCACGCTAGGGCGAGTGTGAGCACGAACTTCGCTCATCGAGCTATTGGCCAGAGCTGTCTTCCAGAACGTCTCAGAATTCTTGCTTGCTAAGACTGCTTCTGCGCAGAAGTCGGTGAAAGGAATGACTTCCAATGGTCTGTCAAAATACAAAGCCTCGAGCGAGCGCCACAATGTGTCGAGACTGAGCGCGTCGTACTGGGCGTGGGAGATTCGAAGGACCAGTTGCGCTGTGCTAGTCGTGGCATCATGTACAAGGGTAAAAGCTACCAAAGTATCGCCGAGTTGACGGTGTCGTTTCATATCCTGCTGAATGATCTCCTTAACAAGCCCGTCCATATTCTGACTGTCACTAGACTGCTCCACAGTGAACCGGAAGGGGAAAGCCTTGGCCTTGAGAACGACCTGGAAAGTTTGTCTTGCTTTCACTACGAACACCGTCCGTAGGAGGGCGTGTTGGTTTATGAGCTGTTGACAAGCGCGTTGCAACCTTCCAACATCCAGTGTTTTGGGGAACTTGAAGATCATGTAGTCATGCCAGCCATGTGACTTGAGCAGACCCTGCCCGACACACCAGGCCTGCCAGTCCGTCGCCAGAGCAACAGCGTCGACATCATCTTGTGAGATCTCCGGTGCGACTGTCTCTATCGTGTGCGCTGTATATTCACCGCCTAGCGTAGTCGACTGAGCGCATACCTCGAACCTTGCCGATGTACTCATAGCCTGGAGAGTTCGATTTACCAGGATGTCTTCGATTGACAGAATGACCTGCTCTTTCCGTGCTTGTGCGATGAGCTTGATACAGTGCAAGGAATCTCCGCCAAGATGGAAGAAATCGTCCTGCAAACCGATGTACTCTACAGGAAGGCCGAGCACTGAGGCCCATAGACGTTGCATTGTTCGCTCCTGCAATGTCACTGGCGCAGACTTGCTTAGAGCGCCAACATGTTTCACCAGATCAACCAACGACATCCTGGCAGCCTGACTCCGCAGTAGCTTTCGATCGAGTTTGCCAGACGGGTTTAACGGCCGTTCTTTGAGTTCCACAAATCCGCGCGGTATCATGTGATCCGGAAGACTGTCCGCCAATCTCTCTCTCAACTGCCTGACTTCGTGAGAGAAGTCTGTTGCAAGCCCGTGTATGAAAGCGACGAGCATTGGCCCAGTTCCGGTTGTCGGTTCGACTATCTCCGCTGCGACCGTCACACCCGATGGGAGGCTGTCCAACAACGACTTCTCCACCTCTCCCAACTCAAAGCGTTGCCCATGTAACTTGACACGCGTATCTTTCCTTCCCACAATCTGCACAACGCCATCTTCGATATACTTTGCCAAATCTCCCGTTCGAAACATCACTCTGGGTCTCATCTCCCCCCTCGCTTTCGCCCATGCAGGTGGCCCGTCGATAAATGCCTTCGTATTAGCTTCCGGGTCGTTGCGGTATCCCTGGAATAGCGCTGGTCCCTCAAAAAGAAGTTCCCCCGTTTCCCCGATCGGCGCTAGTGTATTCGCATCGTCTTGGTCAACGATCCATGCGCAACCCGTCATAAACTGGCGAGCTTTACATTTCTTCCCGCTAACATCGATGGCGTTCGCAATACCCACGCCCTCCGTCATGCCAATCGCCTCCACAAGCGACACCCGCGGCGCCCAAATATCGATGAGTCGCTGAGTTACGGGCTCACCCCCTACGGTCAAAAACTGCAAGCAATCCACTTCCTCTGGCTTCAGCAGGTTCAGCAGCGTTGGTGTAAGGAAGGTCCGAGTGATTTTCTTCCTGGTGATGAAGTTCGCTATACCGCCCATGCGCTCTCGCTCTGGTGGTAGGATCAATAGACCCCCGTTACAAAGCGTCTTCAAAGTCGTGACAATGCTCGCAGCAAAAGCCTGGGAGGCGAAGTTGAGAACGCGACTACTAGCTGCGTAACCATGACCATGGATAACATTAGAGACCGCACTGCTTTGCGTATGCTGAACCACTTTAGGTAGTCCCGTCGATCCTGATGTGAAACACACATAAGCGAGATCATTCGGAAGGCCGACTGGCAGGTCTATCACTCCGATCATTCCACTCTCAGAATCGCTGCTGCAAACTTCTGGCACATTGATGACCACCTTGCTGACAACTTCGCGCGGAAACCTCTCGTTGAACTTTTCTTCGGCAAGCATTACTCGAGGACTTATAGTGGCCAGGCACGCATGTAACCGCTCCGTTGGGTTGCCAGGGTCCAGCGTCGTGTACGCCATCCCTGCCTTCGACACAGCCATCATACAGACAACTAGCCAGATGGATTTGTCGAAACAGATCGGGATGATTTCACCGGCAGTGGCTTCATCGAGTATAGTATGAAGATGCTGGGCTAAACGCGTAGAGTAGTTTTCCAATTGCGTGTATGTGAGTGTGCCGTCTGGTGCGTCCACCGCAGGCGCGTCAGGGGAGCAGCTGACTTGCTTGGTGAAGACTTGAGTGATAGTCAAGTGAGGAGTTGGCGGAAGTGAAGCGTTCCAAGACCATATCTGATCTTCTTCTTCTCGAGTGATCTTCGTTTTGCCTTTCGGGGACATGTTGCTCGT
>Ga0265780_10003700_pt1 | contig 20002 bp, 10 predicted proteins | sample P1T30metagenome_FD_192432 | JGI IMG/M metagenome (GOLD analysis project Ga0265780, IMG submission 192432) | Plant litter microbial communities from East Loma Ridge, Irvine, California - P1 T30 | ecosystem: Environmental > Terrestrial > Plant litter > Unclassified | place: USA: California...
GCAACCAGCAGCAGAGCAGCGGCTTTGGCGGTTTCGGTGCGAATAACAATACCAACAACAACACAGGTGGTAAGTGCAGCCCCATGTTCTGATTCTTGCTTTGCTCCACGCGCCTCCCGCGACTCGTGACTTGCGCCCTGTTTCTGCTTCAACGTGCGCCGCCGGTTCGACAAACCGTGTCTAATTCGCCGCGACGATAGGCTTCGGCTCCAACGCGAACAATGGTGGCAGCATATTTGGCTCCAACAGCAACACGGGCAGCACCATGTTCGGAGGCAACACTGGCAATACTGGTTCGCCATTCGGAGGCGGTGGTACGTCTGGTACGTCGAACCTTGCGAATCGTTTTGCGTCGTTGCGTGGAGCTCTAGCAAACATCGGCGTCGACGAAGAAGCTGCGCTCTACTTGCCTGGCGCATGGCAATCTTGCGGATCACGGAGAAGCAGGAACTCGCGCGCACCATCTATTCATCAATTCTTGCATGGTCAGGACGCTAACATCTCATATTAGGTGGCTTCGGTGCCAACACAGGCAACACAGCCTTCGGTTCAAAACCCTTCGGCAGCTCAACGACCGGTGGTGGCATTTTCGGCGGTTCCTCTACAGGAAATGCGTTCGGTGGCTTCGGTGCGAACAACAACACGGCCACAAGCACGCCAGCTTTCGGTGCCAACAACAACACTGGAGGCAGCCTGTTCGGTGGTCAGAACAAGACCGGTGGTGGATTTGGTTCCACAGCAACAGGAGGCGGAGGTCTTTTCGGTGGTGGCAACACTGGCGGAGGATTTGGAGCTACCAACACTACCAACACCACGACCAATGCCTTCGGTGCCTCTACTGGTGGTGGGTTCGGCGCGAACAACAACGCCGCGCCGGTCAACAACGGTACCGCTAGCGTTCCCTTTACCGCGTTCACTGAAAAGGACGGTACGTCTAGTACCGCTACCCAGGCATACCAAACGATCACTTTCCAGCAGCCATATATGACCTTCTCTCTGGAAGAGCTCCGCGTAGCCGACTACAACCAGGGCCGGCGATACGGCAACCAAAACGGTCAGGCAGGCGCATTTGGTCAGAGCACTGGGTTTGGAGGCTTTGGCAGCAACAACGCAGCCAATACCACGTCGGCTTTTGGCTCCAACGCAAACACGAACACTGGCGGAGGGCTGTTCGGTAGCGGTGCCAACACCAACACTACATCTGCGTTCGGCCAGCAAAACACTGGGGGAGCCTTTGGCAGCGCAAACAACAACACCACGGGCGGCGGTCTTTTTGGCCAAAACAAGCCCGCGACCGGTGGCTTGTTCGGATCTTCTACAGCTACTCCAGCAGCGGGCACCACCGGTGGCCTCTTCGGCGGCGGTGCAGCCAACACTGGAACAACTGGTGGATTTGGCAGCGGAGGTGGCTTTGGTGCATCGACAAACACTGGTGGAGGCCTCTTTGGTAACAACAACAACCAGGCGAAGCCTGCCGGTGGCCTCTTTGGCAGCTCGACGACCGCTTCGACACCTTTCGGTGGGGGCGCCGCCGCGACCAATACTGGCGGTGCTTTTGGTCAGTCTAACACCGGCGGAGGACTTTTCGGTCAGAGCAATGCATCGGCCGCAGCTCCTGCCTTTGGTGCAAACAACACGGCAACCAATACCGGTGGTGGTCTCTTCGGAAACACTGGTGGAGGCTTCGGACAGAACAACCAGACTCAGGCACAAGCCCAGCCTGCCACAGGTGGCCTGTTCGGCGGTTTCGGACAAAACAACCAGCAAAACCAGCAGAAGCCGGCGGGCGGACTCTTCGGCGGAGGCGCAAGCACGACGAACACAGGCGGAGGGCTGTTTGGCCAGCAAAACAACGCCCCACAGCAGTCCGGCGGCCTATTCGGCGGCTCAACTGCTAACAACAATGCCGGTGGTGGTCTCTTCGGAAACAAGCCTGCTGCACCAGCTGGAGGTGGCCTGTTTGGTGGCAGTACTGGCAACACAGGTGCTTCTTCTGGAGGTCTATTCGGTGGCGGTCTGAGTTCCCAAAACAACCAGCAGAATACCGGAGGCGGCTTGTTTGGCGGACAGAACAACCAACAGAAGCCTGGCGGTCTCTTCGGAGGTTCTACCCAGAACAACAACACCGGCGGCTCGCTCTTTGGTATGTCTCAGAACAACAATCAATCCAACCTCGGCGGATCCTTGTTCTCCAGCCAGAACAACCAGCAACAGAACCAGCAGCCCAACAACAACAGCTTGTTCGGTGCATCCGGAAGCTCTTTGCTAAACACATCAATGGCCACCAACCCCTATGGCAATGACGCTTTGTTCGCTGGACTTGCAACACCTACCCAGAGCCCTGGCCCTCTCGCCACTCCTCTTTCAAGCAGCCAAAAGAACAAGAAGAGTGCCATTCTGCCTCAGCATAAGCTCAATCCTGCGAACTCGACTCGCCTGCTCACGCCGCAGAACAAGCGTGCTGGATATGGTTTCTCGTACTCAACATACGGCACGCCCAACAGCGCAAGCCAAAACAGCCCTAGTCTCGGTGGCAGCATGTTCTCGAGTGGAAGCCTCTCTCGCTCGCTCGGAAAGAGCCTTTCCACTAGCAACCTCCGTAACAGCTTCACGCCAGATACTGGCAGCATTCTTTCGCCTGGAGCCTTCTCGGTCAGTGGCCGAGGCTACGGCAATGGCAGTCTCAAGAAGCTCAACGTAAACCGATCGCTCAACACACGCATTCCTCTCTTTGATGAGCCACCTCAGAAGCGCGTGAGCTTTGCAGCTGGCGAGGCAGATGGCGTTAACGGAGCTACTAACGCCGAGACTGCGCTTGTCGTACGAAAGGACGATGAGGCTGCATCTCCAAAGGCTGTGAACGGCAACGCTGAGAACGAGAACCGTCGGCCTCAGATGGAACAAGTCAACGGCAACCAACTAGCTCGCGTCCAGGAGAACTCAGTGCTCACACCCAAGTCATCATCTTCTGTGAACGTTCAGCCCCAGCCTGGAAAGGAAGTGCCAGCAGGTTCCTACTGGTCTAACCCATCTTTAGACCAACTGAAGAGCATGAGCAAGCAGGAGCTGAGGAGTGTGCCCAACTTTGTCGTTGGTCGTCACAACATTGGCCAGATCACTTTCAACTGTGGCAAGCCGGTTGACCTGTCCGAGGTCGACCTCGACAAGCTCTATGGTGACATCGTCAGTCTCGCCACGCGAAATGCTACTGTTTACGGTGAGACATGCACGACTCTGCCCAAGCCTCCACTTGGCACCGCCCTCAACCAGCCATCCGAGATCTGTCTTGGTCAATCGTGGCCACGTAACAGGGCCGGCAAGAAGGACGTCAAGCATCTCGAGCGTTTGAAGCGTGTTGACGGTACTACGTTTGTTAAGTACAACCAGAACACCGGCGAGTGGACGTTCATTGTGCCTCATTTCTCATCATATGGCTTGGACTACGACAACTACAGCGACGATGAAGAGGAGGACGAGGAAGATGAGGGCTCCAGCGAGCTGAGCCCTGTTCCTGACACTCCCGCTCAGTCCCAACTTCGCTCAAGCCAAATGACGAGCACACCTCAGGAGGACTCATTTGCCAGCCCTACGCAATCCAGTCCCGATGACACCTTCGATTTCAAGAACAAGAAGAGCATGCATATCGCACGCGCTTCTGTTCCTGGAGGGTTTGGTGACGAGGTTGCTTACGAAGAAGACGAGCAGATGGACGACGCGCACGGCCAGTCTTTTTTAGGGCAGCGCTCCGTGGGTTCGCTTGATGGTCAGCATGACCACGACTATTCTGAAGGCGAATCAGAAGCGGCTCGGGATCAGGACATGGCGGATTCTGCATCCTCACCGTTTCAAACCACGGAGCAAGCGCTCGCCAAGGACCTTGACATTTTCAAAGGTTCTCTGAAACCAAAATCTATTCTCAAGGCTAGTCAGGTACTTCGACCAGGCCAAGGCACACCGTCCAAGAACCACCAGCAGGTCTTTGACGATGACTGGGCGAATCAACTACAACGTACCATTAGCCCCAAGAAGCAGGATCGACATGCTTTGCGCGAGAATCAAGGCAACGCGTTGCGGGACCATGACGGCGCGGTCGCAAAGATGGCGCAATCGACCAATGGACGCAACCTCACCACGGCAATGGACCTGATGGAATCTCTCTTCGGCGAGACGGAGACGCAGAAGTTTCCCAAGCGTGTGGGTCACGGCATCGAGGTTTGACTTCCCCTTCCTTCTTAGCGATTTTCTGGGTTTTGGCGCAATCTTTGGTGGGGTTTCCTTCGTGGTTCTTCAACATAGATTGACGTTCTGGACTTTGAGTCCACCCATGTATGTAGACACAAATTGATGTGGGACAAGATTGCTGAAACTCTTGTCTCTAGTTACCTTATTCGAAGCGACCCAAGACTGCAGACGACTTGAACCAATTGAGCGACTCCGACACAAAGTTCCACAGCTGCAGCAAGCCCCATTTCAGTGAGAATGGTATCCTCGTCTATGGAAGCAAAGGCCAGTCAACCCTTGAGGGCGGTGTCTTTGCCTCTGTGCAGGAGGCGCTGGTCGGTGCTACAAAAGATATCCGGTTCACGGAAATGCCATCTTTTCGTGATGTAAGTGTATCATCGTCCAGCTCTTGTGCTTATTGCTGACCATCAAAGGCTGCACCCGAGACTCTAGCTGTTCAAAAGGAACACACTAAGATTTCGCTGGCAAATGGCGTACCCGCGGCCAAGCTGCTGACCGACCCTGCTCCCGTTGAGTTCTCTGACATGGCGAAGGCCGTCGCTATCGATACCCCAGCTGGCGCCCACGAGCAGCATGCGTGGCAACTGCTGTCTCTGCTCTTCGACGACGCTGACAACATTCCCGATGGTGTTGACGCGGAGCATGTCCATCTGCACAAGAAAGAACAGCTCTCCGAGTTTTGGAAGTCTCTTGTCTGGGATGATGCTCAGACCCACGTCCAGCAGGCATCATCTGCGGAAGAAAAGGCTATCGCAAATCTCAGCTGCAACAACGTTACGGACGCTTGCCAATCTCTACTCATCGGCCTTGATCTGCGGCTAGCGACCATGGTGGCCCAGATCGGCGGTGATGCTTCGATGCGCCAGAACCTTGTCTCGCAAATCGATGAGTGGCGCCGCTTAGACATTCTCTCTGAGATGGAAGATCCACACCGGGCGCTGTACGAGCTTTTGTCTGGCAATTGCGCGCAGTCTGAAGGCAAGAACGTATCTGGTCGAGAGAACAAAGCATCAACCTTTGGTATTTCAAGCCGTTTTGGGCTCGACTGGCGACGTGCATTCGGTCTGCGCCTCTGGTACGGCATCATGCACGATGAACCTATCGAGATGGCCGTGGCTCAGTTTGCAGACGCCATTAGGGATGGCCTGGAGCAGGTCAAGCCTGTGCCTTGGTTCACTGAGGCGAATGAGAACATGGGCTGGAATGACCCCGAAGCAGAGGACCGCGAAGACCTTCTATGGGGTATCTTGAAGCTCTACGCATCCACCAAGTTAGAGCTAGACGCCAACATCGAAGATGTTCTAGCCCCCGAGAACGTCTCCGGCCACCCTCTCAACGCTCGCCTATCGTTCCAGATGTTCCAGCTATTCAAGTCACGACTGGATGACGAGAATGAGGCGGACGAGCGCAAGGTTGGCATGCCTACTGTTCGTGGTCAAGACGAAGATGCGCATCGATCATCATTCTTATCATCGACCGCATCGCAGTTTGATAAGGATGCGCAGTCAGAGAGCCCGCTTGTCGAGCTTGGTGATAAGATCACCCTCACATATGCGGCCTCGCTGCACACCCGAGAGCATTGGACGACCGCAGCATGGGTTTACAGTCATTTATCTTCTATTGCTATGCGCGAGCACTACATCAAGTCGCTCGTCAACCAGTTCTCCAGCACCTACAGCCTCGAAGATTCGGATTCCACATATGTCTACCTGACGCATGACCTCCACGTGCCACCAACGTGGCTACATGCCGCTGCTGCGCTACAAGCAAAGACTGAGGGTGATGCTCTTCGCCAAGCTACCCATCTCATCAAGGCTGATCAGCTGGAGGAGGCGCACGAAGTCTTGTGTCGCAAGGTCGGACCTGACGCCATCATCTCTCGCGACTACGACCCACTTCGCGAGCTTATGGGTGGCTTCCTTCCTACACCAACGAACAGCCCCATATCTACAGCGTCTTCATTACGCACACGTCGCAAAGAGCCCGTACAGGGCTGGACGCAAGGTGGCCAGATCTACTTCGACTACATCGAGTTGCTTGACCTCACTGGTCAACGCTCAACATACCGCGTCGACGAAGAGCTCAACGCCCGCATCCAGGAGCTCCTTGCCAAGCTGCAGAAGGCCTTGGAGGTTGCCGCACGAGACAGACTTGAATCATGCGGTTTAGAGGAACGTGTCGCGTTGATGGAGATTGCCGGAACCGTCGCTGGCCATGTCGCTAAGACATCTGTAAGTTTCACTCACACCATACTGACAAGCTTTTACTAACTCGTCTTCTAGCGATCAAACCAAGCCTCCATCCTCCGCCTTCCCCTCACCGAGGACCTCCGCCTCAAACACTCCTGCGCCATGTCCGCCACTTACTACCGCAACGTCATGGCAAGCAGCAGATAGGAAGGGCTGCTTTGGGCCGCGTCGAGGTACCCAGAGGCACAGATGCTCTGGAACGAGAGAGTGCGATTGGCAAAGATGTATGGCGTGAGTCCCCTGTACGAGGGCGACTTAAGCGTTTTCGCGGAGGAAGCATAGATGGGAGTTTCAGGGAGATTAATGCGAAAAGTGGGATTGGTTTCGATTCAACAGTTGTGTATACTATGGATGGGCTTTGTTTAGATTAGTGTGGTTGGTTTAATTGAGACTGGATTGTTTTGATATCGCTTGGTATTCTGCTTTGTATAATGTGAAATGCTGAGAGTCTAAAATCATGTTTGGTTTGGGAAGTGCAAGAAACAGATGACGAAGACAGGAACTTTGAGGCAGGATTGCAAGATGTTGTAGTGTACATTCTTTTCATTTGTCCTCTTTTTGAACCTTCCATCGAAGATGACCACTACATTGAATCCCGGGGGATGGCATACAATCTTGACGTCCCTATCTCTACTTCATTCGATGCAAGTGTATCACCGGTCATTCTCTCATTTCCTTGATAATTGTCCCTGCCCTTCCCAGATCCTCAAATGTCGATCAATTTGCCCATACTAGGCCAATTCTCCATCGACGATTTCGAGCTGCCTGTATCAGTCGGTCTCGTCATCCTGACTGTTTTCTCTTTGTTGGCGCCCTTCTTGTTCTCAATCGACCTGGCCCATCCGGCGACTTTCATATCCACGCCATGTCTTGCTGCACTGAACTTGCAACCTTTGTCGTTCTGGCCCGCACATCCTTTTCTTGCGCATACATGTCCGTAGATACAGCCTTCGCCCCTGCAAGCGCCCTCGAATTTACATGGATATTCCAGTAATTTGTGTTTCAGGACGAGGAAGAGTGAATCATTTATAGGGGAATGATCGTAGCGGCATTTCTTGGCCCAACAGCGGCCTTTAAGATAGTGTACTGAACATAGCTTCTTGGGCCCAGTTCGTAGTTTGTAGGCGCTGAACTCTGCATTGCTGGGTGTGCGAAGGGTAGGGTCAAGACGTTGTCCAGCGGCATTGATCGGAATGAAGCCGGTTCGTGGCTTTGCGGGGATTACGGTAGATGGATTCGAAGACGAATTGGACGTCACGGGTATGTTCGACGGCTCCATACCCGATTTCGGTGACGTGCGCGCAACATATCGGTCATTTTTGAAGTAGCCGTAAGACTCCTTCTACGCACGTGTTAGTACATTGGTCGGTCCCGTGTATCTTCGCATAGTGTGGACTCACTCTATGTGCTGTCTCGTTTTCGGTCGTGACAGCATCGTTACTGGCTGTCTCGCGAACTTGTTCGGCCTCGCCGTTGGAGCACACCGGAGCCCTTGAGGGCAATTTCCACTCCGACATATCGTTGAGAACGGTAGCGAACTCGGTCGATATGTCTTTCGTCTTTACCGAGTATTCACCAGGCGCACTCAGGTGTGAGCAGCGGTCTGTGCTGAATAAGAAACTGATGCAAGCCACATCCCTGATATGGTTACTGATGAGTCCTGGGTTCTGTTAGCTAGCATTCACACATATGTATCACTGGAACCTACCTTGCATCTTTCGGATGACATCCTTCTCCGACATAACGTTGATGAAGTCAAAGCATATACCCTCAGTCGAGAGAAGATTCGCCAACGGTCTCTGCGCTCCCACATCCTGACCAAGTCCAGACTGAGCAGAACCAGCCACCAAGACGCCATAATCGGCGTATATCTGCACGATCCTGTGAACATGTTCCAGATCAGGACGATACACCCCGAACCAGTTGTCAAGCGCATCCTCGAGACTGTATTTCTGGGCCGCGATGCTTTCTTTCGCATAGCGGAGGAACAAGCCCGTCAACTATCAATGTCAGCATGCGATCCCAAGATTGCATCCTGGAGCATACCTCGTTGTCATATGCGTCAATCATGACCACGACGTGACGTCGAGATCCTCCAGGCTCACTGTTCGCCTGCGCCTTCGCCGCGCCATTTTTAACCGTCTCTTGCAGCGCCTGATACTTCTCCATCAACTCTTCATACTTGGCGACGCTCTTTTCGAGCGCCGCAGCAACATTCTTCGTCGCCGCCTACCTCGGATTAGCTTCGGAAAAAAGTGCAGGCGGAGAAGAACGTACCTCGAGCTCTATCAGCGCATCTGCACCGTCATGGCGAGATCGATTAGGATCCTCCTGCTCCATGTTTTTCGTGTTGTGGTGGGGGATGTTGAGGGTGTGGAGGTGAGGTGACGAAGTGTGGAGGAAGGAGCGGGTGCGGACTAGTCACAACAAACAAACAAACAAACGCTCTTCACCTCGGAATTGGCGTTCCAAATGCAGGGGCGGGTGCGCGGCGGGCGGGATGGAAACAGGAATGGCAATGTTCGGTGCCTATTGTTGGCGAGCCGGTTGGTGTTGAGCTATATGTGTTTGCTCTGCCTATGAGGCGCACTTGGATGCTTACTTAATTCGAGTAGTGGATGCGGGATAGTGTTGAGAGTGAATGCGAAGAAAGTGGCCATGCATTCGTCCGAGCAAGGATATGTATTTTCCACTATCAATGGGATTGTACGAGGCGTCCGGCAAGATTCGCGGAAGGAGCACTTGATTCAGCGGAATGGTCGACGAATACTTTCCCATGACTGAACGCACATGAGAGAGAGGGCGAAGCCAAGATGTATGACCTCAACCCCTCTTTGCGTGAGACAGTATCTTCTCTTCTACAAGGCAGACCAGTCCCGGTCGTAGAAAAGGGCGGATGACATAGAGGAAAGCAAATAATCTCGCAGTCGACAACGAAAAAACTCAAACGCCAAAACCTCGAAGGAAAACCCTGAAAAACAAAATGCAAACGACGAACATGCACTTCCCCTCACCACCGCCAGATGACCACAATACCACATAAAACACACCGAATAGCTGAAAAGTATGAATTGAATGCGCCCCAGCTCTGCGAGGTCCGATGCACAAGTCTACCACACCCACCCAAAACGCCCCCTAACCACGGGTATAATCTCATCGAAAGAAACTCTGACTATGTACATCCGCCCAAAAGCCCACCACCATCTATTCCCCGCCTTCTATAATGGCTCGATCCAGCGCTTCCATATCCTTCATATCTTGTTCCGCTTTCGCTCTCTGCCGCTCCCGTTCATCTTCATGAGCAGCCAAGTCCGCAGAGTCTTGCTCTTGTTTCTGCCTCTCTTGATCTTCGCGTTGCTTTTGCTCCTTCTGATTCTGCACCTCCTGTCTCTCCCTCTCCTCTTCTTCCTTCTTTTTCTTCTCCTCCTCCTCATCCACCTCCACCGCCGTCATCCTCCCCCCCTTGTCCGTCTTAAACCCCAACTCATCCACTTCCCCACTAGCCCTCCTCTCCTCCTCCAGCCTCCTGTCCTCCGCCCCAGCTTCCCCCTCGTGCAACCACACTCCCTTCCCATCGCCAAAAACCTCCTTGATCTGGTTCACCGAGCCGCACACGCCGTCCGCCTCGCCCCACGCGAGCCACGTCTCCTCAGTTGCCGTCCACACGCCGCCCCGGCCGCCGCGCATGTCCCACGAGCGGTCGCCGCCGACTAGGCTGTTGTGGTAGCCGAGCGGGGATTGCGGGGCGCGAAAGTAGTTCCGTAGCAGGGCGCGTTTGTAGGGGGAGTACCACATGTCTTTCCAGGTGACGTTGGCTGTGGCGGGATTAGCGACTGCGAGCAGGATTGCGGGGACGCTGCCGGTGTAGGTGTTTTGTACGAGGCGGAGGTTGGTCCAGGGGGTTGTGCGGACTGGGAGGTTGTCGAGGTCGGGCTTGAAATCTAGGTTGTCGATGTGCGCGGGCTTTTCGTTTGGAGAGGGGTTGTTCTTGGAACTTAGGTCGGGGCGCCAGAAGGGAGGGGTTGATTCGTTGAGGGCGCGGGGGAGATCGAGGGATTTTGTCAGGGAGGTGGAGTGTACGTGATCTGCTATGTCCGTGTCGTTCCTGTGAACAAGGGCAACAAGCTCGTCTTCGTGAGCATGTTCGAGGGGCTGGAAGAGGGTGTGCGTGTAGTCGAGACCCATGGCGAACTCGTACTGTGGTGCAGATGACAAGTCGACTTTCAACTCCGAGCCCTTTGTGCCTTCCAACATGTCCTTGATACCAGCGACCACAGGCAATTTCGTCTCTTCCTTGACCACCGCATCTCGCCTCAACTGCTGTTCCCCAAACATAGTCGCAAGCACCGACTGTACAGTCTGCTCGCGGGTACGATGTATGTCCAGATTGCGCAACGCCGCTTGATACAAGACCTTCAGATCCTTCGCCGGGCCCATGACCATTTTCGAATTCAAATATCTCGCCGGCCGATCCTCAGTATCGCCACCCTCCGTACTGCCGTACAGATTCGCCGTGAGTATCGACTTGGGCGCATACCGGCAAGCCATGTCGTCGCCCTCACACATCTTCTCCGCGCCAAACACAATTGACTGGTTGTATCGCTGGAAGCCGTTCTTGTCCACGCCATATTGCTTCAGCAGCCGCGCATTCGCATCTTCCAGCACGCGTGCGTACTGCCTGATAATAGCATCGCTGGGGAGCTGGAACCACGAGTTCTGGCCATCCACAATCAGAATGACGTCCTCATCTCGCACGTATTTGCTGTTCTCGATATAGTGTTTTATGCCGAGCAGCGTCTCTCTTTCCCTCTGATCGTTGTCCTTGAATGGACGGTTCAGGTCGACTACGGTGGGCGGCGGATAGTTGAGGAGCATACTAGACAGCGTCGTCCTACAGAACGCATCTTTATCTTTCTCAGCAGGTATAACGAGGTGGAAGTTAGGCGTCGTCTTCTTAAGCTGCGGCGGCACAACAGCAAGATCGCCATTTTCGAGTCGGAGCGTCGTATTCGAGGGTGCTTTGAAGGGCGTCTGTAGAATCGCAGGGATATGGGGGATGTAAGGCCGCCATTGCAACGCTTGGTATCGTGACGATATAGCCTATACATCCGGTCGCATTAGCAGCTTGCCGTCCAACGTCCCTTCCAGCTCCAGGCGGAGTCAAGTTACTCACCTCGCGATTATGCACTCCCCCAAGCCCAAGGACAATCATGAAGAACACAACCGTCAACACCAACATCCTCCCTCTCCGCGTACACGCCCACTGCACCGCCGCGCCTCCCAGTTCCCTCGTCGCGTGTATCGGCGCCATAGGCATAGCCTGCATCGTGTCGCCCGCCATGTCGGCCGTGAAGTGGATTCGGGATCGTGTCAGGTGTTGAGTTCGCAAGCTCCGCAAGCAGCCCAGCGCCTGTGTGTACCTAACGAACCATGAATTCCTTTCCCTGGCGGAATTATCCAAAGCCCGATTGCGCTCCCGGGTGTGCCGTGAGACAAATGCCCATAAACCTAAACCTTCCACTTGTTCGCTGGGCACAACGTTCGGTGCAATTACGCGCGTCAGCTCCACAGGGATTGATCGAACAACGGCGGCGGGCGGAGTGAAATGAAGGGACACATAGTTGACTATGTACCAACTAGGTCCCCGAGCATATTTCCAGCCCTCATCAGGCCCTCATCGTGCATGCGCCTTGGGACTAGGTGTACTGTATCGCTGCCAGCCAGCCACTACACAGCCTGGAATCTGTTCATTGCGCGGCTAGGACGGAAATAGAAAAGCGCCCCATGTCACGAATGTGTCTCTCGTCGCAGATCAATGTCTGACAAGCTGGGAAAGCCTTGTTGAAACCTCTTCCACTCTTGATCGTCTCACCGTGTCCTGCATCGCTTTCTTACTGCGTCTTCGGGGCCAAGGTCCAGACTGTTAGGGCTGCGCGCTAGCCTCGCCATGGCGTCAGCTAAGTTCGACTTCACGCTATCAACGTTGCTTTTGCCAGATGAGGAGATGATGAGCCTTGACATCGGAAGGTTGTCTACGATTCGTGGAGTGCATGTGTAACGACGCCGGGAGCACAAGAAATGCACGAGCAGCCGTTGCTCTTGGTACCCCGTTGCTCTTGGTACCTGGTGTGAGACAGGATGACGGGTAAGCGGCGGGATTGTATGACGTGAGAATACAGACCACGTCTCTAGCTATTGCTGCATCATGTTAATCAGGCTATGATATTATCGCTGTGTAATCATTTCGAATTGCAGTGTTCACAACGCTCATTCAAACCATAATCCGATTAATACGTTTTTATGTTGATTCAATCCTAATATTACATCGCGTGTATCCAACAGCCTTGTTGTCCAACGAGTGCGGGTATCCATCTGTCAACTTTTACGCCAGAGACCCAACGCCTTCGCTAATCAAGACACTTTCCTTCAGCTTCATCTGTCAAAATGGTCCAAACCCCCAGTCCATCTCAAATCACACGGATCGTGAATATACACACTGCCTTTGCCTCTTTTGTCTCCTTCTTTTGGAGCTTTCTAAGCACTAACCCCATTCGCTCTGTCCTGATACATCTTCATCGTCCTGTTTCGCACCTCTTCGCACGTAGCCATGGCCTTGATGTGACTCTGTTGATAGACGGCCCACGTCTCGAGGACCTGTTCGTCTTCCTTCATCCTGTTCATATAGCCCTGGAAGCCTAGCTTGTTGGTCGTCTCGCCGCGGTGGTGTGCGAATCGATCGTCTAGAGTCCCGGCAAGTTCAGCGTCGCGGGCAACGAAGTGCGCAGTCATGGCAGCGGTGGCTTTCATATAGTCCTTGCAGTAGGTTTCGAAGCGGTTGAAGTAGAGGTCGACGAAGACTTGGTCGTAGGATGTGGGTAGCGTCGGGGCGAGGGGCATGCTGGGAAACTTGAGCTTCTGGACGGTGGAAGGCTTGGTGGGATGGGACTTGGAGGATTCCGACGGGAAGGGGAGGGTATCGGACAAGCCATTGAGACCCATGCTACCCGCAGTTGAGGTTGCCGCGAAGGTGTCATCATCGACAAGAGCTGTAGTGATGCCGTTGAGACCTGCTACAGGAGGCCTCGATGCAGCAGCCGTGCCATTTTGATGCGGATCTGTACCATTTGTGGTGGAGCCTGGAGGAGGCGCAGTCGTGACTTGTGGACTTGGATTCACGCCTCCAGCGTTCGGTACAGGCGGCGTAGCCGAGTCGATGTCCATTGCATCGGCGTCGCCTTTCTCAGCATCATCGGCAGTCGCCTGGTACTTCCTCGGCCGCAACGGGTCGGGCTTTTCGGTCGCTTTTGATCGCTTGTCCTGAGCGACAGACGCCTTTCGATTAGCTTTCGGTCGCTTGGTGGCTTCCGAGGCACGACGTGGAGAAGTCTCCTTCTGCTCTGAGTAGACCCAGCTCGGCTCCTTGAAGTAACTTGACCATTCTTCTGCCTTGAAAGTAGCCGCAGGAACTCCACCATCGGGCGCAGGCGGAAAGTTGACATTCGGTGGAGGTCCTGGCGGGGGTGGGGGTATGGGGTAAGACGGATACGCCGCCTGTGGTTGCGAGAATGGCGACACTGGCGGTGCTCCTGTAGCATTTCGCTGCGGCGGTCTGCCTCGCGTCGGAGACGTGCGTCCTTTGGCAGTGGAACCTTTGGGCACGTTAGGCGCAAAATAATCAGCACTGCCTTCGAACTTGCCATGCCAGTCCGAAGGCGAAAACTTCATATTAATGCTCTCCTCGCTTCTGCTCTTGAAGCTGTTTGGCATGTTCCCTGTCATGCCATTGGCCTGCTGCTTCTGAGGGGTTGTAAATCCACCCTGCGCCCATGTTGGAGGAGGTGGTGGGGGTTGTGTGTTCTTTGGCGGAGGCTGATCTCTGTGCTTGTTGGCGCCTCCGAAGACCTCTGCCTCCGACTCCTCGTCGCTCGAGTCGGCATACATGTGAGGGAATGGCTTGTTTGGAGTACCGGCGTACGAATTCCGCTGTTGCCGGCGACCTGAATCGGAGAAAGAGCCCGCATCTGCACCAGGCGTTGCTCGGTTGGATCCTGTGGGCGAGTTTCGAACGCTCGCAGACCGGCCAAGACCCTCAAACATGGAAGTCCGCTCTCCTGCTACGCTAGAGTAGTATGGTGTCCGTGTGCGAGTACCCTCGTTGTATGGCACTTCGCTGGTCTGGGCGCCCCCCATCGGTGGGTGTGGGTGTGAGTGAGGTGGAGTTGTCGAGCTGGGCGGAGTAGGGGCAGGTCGAGCGTAGTTCCTATAAGCTGACCGTGCCTGTCCTTCGTCTCCTCCTGGTGTGCCTGGGTCAAAGCCTTTTCTTGACGACGGGACCCTCGTACTCGCACTGCGGCCAAACGGCGTGCCATTCGGGTTGTGCTGCTGGCTTTGGGCGTTTTGACTGTTCTGATTTGCCTGGGCGCTCGGATTATGGGTGCGAGCTTCTTCGGCTCGTGGCTGCTTCATCTTCTGCCATGCTGTGAAGACATTAGCCCGTGCCTCTGCATCCTTCTGCTGTCGGGTTTCTGGCCGCTGTGCGGTTGGTGGCGTACGGAAGTTCTTGTTCGTGAAGCGGTCGGCACCACTGGCATATGAGGCATATTGCGGTGGCGGGCCTGGCCGTGGGGCTTGTGGCGATGGCTTGGGGGGAGGAGCGCGGTAATACGACCCGCTTGGGGTGGAGGTAGTGTATGCATTTCGAGGTGGTGGCGGCGGCCTCGTTCGAGGAGTGTTCGGTGTATGTGAGGGTACGTTGAGGTTGCGGTACTTTCTTCGCTCAGCATCGTACTTTGCTCGCTGTGCCTGGTCGCAGAGAATCTCGTGCGCCGTCTGGATTTCCTGGAACTTGACTACCACCTCCGTCTCACGTCCCGGGTTGCGATCGGGGTGGTACTGGAGCGCGAGGCCGCGGTATGCTTTCCGGATCTCATTCTCGGTGGCCGTCGCAGACACCTTGAGGTCCGCGTAGTAGTTCCGCGTGGGGTCAGCTTTGACCATGGCTGCGGTGGTTGATGCGCAGAAAGCGGTTGCAACGAGGGGACGGGGTGATGCGATTTGGTAGAGGGGCTAGTAGGCAGATGCGGGCCAGGTGCGACCTTTCACTGCCTTGCCCCGTCGCGCGGCAGTGCTGCTCAGATGATGTTTGGCTTTGCGCGTGCACAACGCGGAAACATCATGTATTCGTACTAGTGGAGCCGGCGTTCAGGCTGCGGATATCCTCAAGACGTCAGATCGTCAGCCGCATGGCGTCACTGGTGCAGTGTGTAGGGATCGTGTCTGCCTCCAAACTCTATTGGTGGTGTTTTCGCTTGTTTTCGACGTCCTGCGCCTGTGTTGTCAGTCGGGCTGAGATGTTTCGCGTGGGGCAACCACGGGCGCTTGTTTAGCCCTTACCAGCAATGGTGTCCTAGCCCGAGCGTCGAGCGAGATGTGAGGAAATCTACCAACAGTCGAAGATATCCTGAAAAATGAAGCGGGAGTTGGGCCGCGGTTTGTCGTTGTCTTGTATTGGCATGGCAGCCATCCAAGCTTGGAAAATAAACTGACGTCGGCGTGCGTCCGGGCACCGGTGAACACCCCAGCATCTTCCTGCCCAAGTAATCTACCAAGACAGACCAATGTCAACAATCATAAGCACCTGCCTGCCGAGGCTTGCAGTTTCACAGCCTTCGTGTAGCAATCTGTCGTTTCGTCTTTTCTCCGAAAAACGGTACAAGCACGAGATGAAGTAGCAACATGGTCAACATGTAACCTATCAAATTCCTTGTGTGAAGTGCAAGTCATGAAGATCATGAACCATGAAGATTGATTTTGTAAAGCCCGGTGCCCGTCATGCTAGACGGCTACATAACCCAGGATAGCCTTTTCCATTCACGCCAGCCCATTCGCTTAAAGACTTCGACCACACGCTCCACCATGCACACCACGCCCTCAGCGCATCTAGCGGTAGCGCCAGAGGGAGAGGGTGTTGTGCCTCTTCCAGGTCTTCCTCCTGCCAGCAGTGGTGTTGTTGTACTTGTGTCCACGTCCGAGACCACGGCTCTTCTTGCCGGTGGCGGTGAGACCACGGCTCTCGCGGTGCTTGTGGACAGGCTTGACGATCCAGTTGATACGGGGATCGCGGCGGATGGCCTTGTGCTGGGGGTCGACGAGGATGACTTCGTAGTACTTGTAGGTAGAGTCCTGGTTGATCCAGTACGAGTTGAGGACGCGCAAGTTGGCGCAGCGGCGTCCGACACGCTCCTCAGCGGTGGACTTGAGGGAACGCTGGTACTTGAGCTGGTTGATACCCTGGTTGGTGGGCTTGCCTGTTGACTTGTTAGTTTCGGAAAATGCAGCGAGTCGCGAGCGCTGTGCGTACCATAGGTGGCACCCCTAGATTTCATGTTAGCATATCCTTCTTCCTCGCATTCATGGTTGAACGTACTTAGGCGCGGGCCTCTTGCGACCACCGCGGCGGACACGGATGCGGTAGATAACGTAGCCCTGCTTGGCCTTGTATCCGAGGCGGCGAGCCTTGTCGGGGCGAGAAGGACGGCTGGCACGGTGGATGACCTTCAGTTGGCGAAGCTATCGATGCACTCTCAGCAATGTTCAACGAGTACATCAATTGAGACTCGGGGACGTCTCGAAGGGTTTAACTCATACCTCCCAGCACTGTCGCAATGTTAGCAGAGTTCCAATTCTAGCTCAATTGTTTGTACGTACGCGAACGCGCATCAAGAAGCGCATCATGTCCGACTGCTTCTTCTTCTGAAGTTCCTCGACATCTAACGGCGGTTTAGCTGAGATCGAGAGCGCTGATTTTGAGGCGCTTACACTTGAGGGCACCCATCTGCGATATTGTTAGTCGTCTTGTTCGCGGTTTTTCGAAAGTTTTGCGGCGGACATACCTTGACTGTTGGTTAGTGATTGTCGACGTTGGCGGTTGTCGAGTGCGAAATCACGGACGCAAAATTGGAGTGTGTGGAAAGTTGCAAGCTAAAACGCTTGGCGCCAGCCCCACCACACAGCAGGGGTGCAGACAGCCGAAGCGAATACGGTTGGCGAAAGCAATGCCTTCGAAGGTAATGTCCGTTAATTGCATTCTAGATAGACCGATAGTTATCCTGGGCTTCATGGCTCAAAAGCAACTATGGCAATGTGATCTGCATGATGTGTGAAGTCTCTCACAGCACACCCAGCGGTTTCTAGCTTCCAGCGCCACGACTTGTAAAGCACTAATCATCGACGTCCGGGAGTCCTTTGACCATCCTCCTCACACCCCTCTCCGCATAGCGTAGGCTCTTCTCCAGCTCGTAGTTCAGCTCCTGCTCTCCTTCAGCATCCTGCATCGCCTCATCTGCATCTTCAGCTGTAGCCCCTTCATCGTTCTCAACATCCGCACCCAGCACCTTCCTGACATTCCTCAGTGCAACTCGAGCGCCCATCTGCAGCTTCTTCTCCGCATCCTGTATGTCTTGGTGCCACGCCTCTGGTACTGGCTCCTCTTGCTCGTTGCGCATGTCCACGATCATCTTGTCCAGCCGCTCGTATTCTTCGAGGAGAGCTTCGGAGGAAGAGAGAACATCGATCACCGGCATGTAGACTGCATTTTCTGCGATTTTGGTACCGGCGAAGGTAGGGATCTCGCCTTTCAAGTCTCGATTCGGGGTTGTGAGAGCGTTTAGAATGGTAGATGTGGTCTCGTCGCGGCGGCGTGTCTCCGCTTCCTTACTGCAAGCCACGACCGTTAGCCAGGAAGCACGTAACGACGGGGCGAGATTTTAAGATTTTGACTTACGCCTGGTGTACTCGCTGGTCGAGACGCGCCTTCAACCGCTCACCATCGGCGGCAACTCTCGCGCGGAACTGCTGCAGGTCCTTGTCGTCGGTCTTGGGCTGCTTGAGGAGTGATGCCAGTGCGAGGATTTTCCTGGATTTGCATCAGCAGATTGTCACAAGGGTATTTGGGGATGCGAAACTCACTGGCTCTCTGAATTAGCAGCTTCCTGGTCAGAGTTGGCCTCTCCAGCTGGTTCGCGCCGATTTGGTCTGCCAGACGGCTTCGGCGACTGAACACGTCGCCTTGCCATCTCGGGAGTTGTCGATAATGCTGCGGTTCAAATGGGATAGGATGCGTCGTACATTCGTGATTCAGTTTCGTGGTGGTGAGGTGAGGTGAGGTGAGGTACAGACTAGGAAGGCACGGTAGCATCAGGTGCAGCAACAATTCGTACGCGCTGTGCCCCAAGATCCTCAGCACTATCCAAGGGCAGTTCAACCAAGCTGTCTACGTTCAAAGTTCTTTCAGCTCTTCGCAATATATTGATCAGCTATTGAGTCTATTCAAGCTTGTACATAAGATGACAGTTGCCCTCTTATAGTGAGGGCAATCAGAACACGCATCGATTATTGCTACGCCTGGTGATAATCGTTGAGCTCACCATCACAACTAAAGAAGTACGACCCGGATAGTGAGCAGATAGTCCAGCCGACCATGTCATATGATGATTCTAATCACTGCACTGTTACACAAATCACGCAAACGTAGCACGGAGATGCTGTAAAGCTTTGTCATTTTCGCCATAGGCATATATCTGAAGAGCATCCATCAAGTAAGAAATTTTGTTCCGTCCGCACCATAAGACCATGATGCACGTGCAATGTGGAAAGGCCGTCCGTCATCGGATAGAAAGCATAAACTGGGGTGGTAGTCGAAGTGAATTGGGAAGTGGGCATTGGGAAATGGGCAGGTGTAGAATCGAGCAAAGTGGAAATGAAACCGAAGCAAAGTGCCGTCATGAAAGAGCCACAAACCGCCGCAGCTCACAGTACGGAGTGTGCCATGAGCTATGAGGCATGAGCCATGAAGACGGATCGTGATCCGTTACGCAGCAGCAATATCCTTGCTGCACATATCCCGTGAGTGAGATGTGCCATGAAGGATCCGCCGCCGAAATAGTATAAGAAACTGATGATCATATGGCAGAGCATGATAGTGGAATGTCCGAGCTGATGAGATCATGAGGTCGACCACATTGGTTCTACCGATGCTTTCCGCTGCAGATGTGAAGGAAACAAATGTCCAGAGTGGGTTACCAGTGCCTTATTTGCCGCTGAAGGACATGTTCTGCATGGCAGCCATGATAGGATCATAGCCAGTGTTGTGGGTGGTGCCAGACGTGGCCGTATAGCCATTGCCAGGACTGCCGGTCGTGCCACCCATGGCCACAGAAGTGGTGGGAGTCTTGTAGTAGGACGAGGCATACTGGCTGTGAGCAGGGCCTGCGGTGGCAGCACTGGAGGCTTGGCCGCCACCTACACCGGTCGCAGAGGTGTAGCCACCGCGGTAAGCAGGTCCGCTCGTCGCAGCACCGTAAGAAGGCGAAGCACCATAAGTCGTCGGTGGGTAGTAGCCTCCGTAATTCATGGGACTACCACTCGCGGTGGCAGTGGGGTAGCTGCCTGCCTGCATCTGGTAGTTGCCGTAGCCCTGCTGGTTGAAACGCTGGTTCTGGAAAGGGTTCACG
>Ga0265780_10003701_pt1 | contig 19998 bp, 13 predicted proteins | sample P1T30metagenome_FD_192432 | JGI IMG/M metagenome (GOLD analysis project Ga0265780, IMG submission 192432) | Plant litter microbial communities from East Loma Ridge, Irvine, California - P1 T30 | ecosystem: Environmental > Terrestrial > Plant litter > Unclassified | place: USA: California...
CAGCCAGCTGGCGCCGTGCATCACCAGCATCGCCACCGACACCAGGCCGCACAGCAGCGCGAAGGGGTTGAGCAGGCCGAAGAAGCTGCCGTCGTAGAAGATCTGCATGTCCGGCGTCAGGCGGAATGGCACGCCCTGCAGCACGTTACCGAGGGCCACGCCGAAGATCAGCGACGGCACGAAACCGCCCACGAACAGCAGCCAGTCCCAGGTCGCGCGCCAGCGCGCACCTTCGTGCTTGCTGCGGTACTTGAAGCCGACCGGGCGCAGGATCAGGGCGAACAGCACCGCGAACATGGCGAGATAGAAGCCCGAGAACGACACCGCGTACAGCTGCGGCCAGGCGGCGAAGATGGCGCCACCGCCCAGCACCAGCCAGACCTGGTTGCCTTCCCAGACCGGACCGATGGAGTTGATGACGACCCGGCGTTCCAGGTCGGTCCTGGCCACAAAAGGCAACAAGGTGCCGGTGCCGAGGTCGAAACCATCGGTCACGGCAAAGGCGACCAGCAGCACGCCCAGCAGCACCCACCAGATGACGCGCAATACGTCGTAGTCGAGCAGTGTATGAAGAATCATGGTGTATTACTCCGCAGTGATCAGGGTTGCGTTGCCTGGCATACGCGAGGCGCCGGCACGTGGCTTGGCGGGCAGGTCTTCGTCGGCCTCGGGGCCTTTGCGAATCGCCTTGAGCATCAGCTTCATCTCGACGATGATCAGGATCGTGTACAGCACGACGAAGCCGAGCAGCGTGCCGAGCACGGTCGTGATGCCAAGGTTCGACACGGCCACTGCCGTCGGCAGCACGCCTTCGATGGCCCAGGGCTGGCGGCCCAGTTCGGCCACGATCCAGCCGGCTTCGGCGGCGACCCAGGGCAGCGGCAGCGACCACAGGGCGACCTTCAGCAGCCACGGGTAGGCGTCCAGCTTGCGGCGTGCCGACAGCACGAAGAACACGCCAGTCAGCGCGATGAACCAGATGCCCAGCCCGACCATGATGCGGAAGGACCAGAACAGCGGCGCGACCTGCGGCACCGTGTCGGCGGCGGCCTGCGCGATCTGCGCGTCTGTTGCCTGGCGCGGGTCGTCGACATAGCGCTTCAGGAGCAGCGCGTAGCCCAGCTGCTGGCCGTGCGCCTCGAACGTCGCCTGCAGTTCGGCCGGGACCGTGCCCTTGCCGCCCAGCGCGCGGATCTGTTCCAGCGCGTCATAGGCCACGATGCCTTGGCGCACACGCAGTTCGGCGAGGTTCACCAGCTCGTGGATACCGGGGATTTCCGTGTCCAGCGAACGGGTGCCGATCAGGCCCATCACCCAGGGGATGTGGATCGCATAATGCGTTTCGCGCGCAGCCTGGTCGGGGAAGCCGAAGGCGGTGAACGCGGCCGGCGCCGGTTCGGTGTGCCACATGGCTTCGATCGCGGCCAGCTTCATCTTCTGGTGTTCGGTCGACAGGTAGCCGCTCTCGTCGCCCAGCACCACCACCGACAGCGAGGCGGCCAGGCCGAACGAAGCGGCCACCGTCATCGAGCGCTTGGCCAGGTCGGTGTGGCGTCCCTTGAGCAGGAACCAGGCCGAGATACCGAGCACGAAGAAGGCGGCGATCACGTAGCCGGCCGATACCGTGTGCACGAATTTGGCCTGCGCCACCGGGTTGGTCAGCACGGCAAAGAAGTCGGTCACTTCCATGCGCATGGTCTGCGGATTCAGGGCGGCGCCGACCGGGTTCTGCATCCAGCCGTTGGCGATCAGGATCCACAGCGCCGAGAAGTTGGTGCCGATGGCGGTAAGCCAGGTCACGACCAGGTGGGCGCGCTTCGAGAGCCTGTCCCAGCCGAAGAAGAACAGGCCGACAAAGGTCGCTTCCAGGAAGAAGGCCATCAGGCCTTCGAGCGCCAGCGGGGCGCCGAAGACGTCGCCCACGTAGTGGCTGTAGTAGCTCCAATTCATCCCGAACTGGAACTCCATCACCAGGCCGGTGGAGACGCCGATGGCGAAGTTAATCCCGAACAGGACGCCCCAGAACTTGGTCATCTGGCGCCAGATGGGACGGTTCGTCATCACGTAGACCGTCTCCATGATGGCAACCAGCATCGACAGCCCGAGGGTCAGGGGCACGAACAAAAAGTGGTACAGCGCCGTGAGGGCAAACTGTAGCCGGGAGAGCCCGACGACATCGAGATCCATGGTGAGATCCTTTCTTTTCTTGTTGAAGTGGGTGGGTTCAGTGTTGGCGCAGGCGTGCAAGCGCCGCGTCGTAGTCAGGGGTGCCGCGCCGCAGGTCGGCCACGATGCGCCCGCTCTGCAAGACGAGCAGGCGTTCGGCCAGCGCCGCTTCGCGGCGCAGGTGGGTGGCGATCAGCAGGGTGCGGCCTTCGGCGTGGTGCGACAGGCGCGCCAGTACGTCGGCGGTGGTGGCGCCGTCCAGGCCTTCGGTCGGTTCATCCAGCAGCCAGAACCTGGTGGGGCGCAGCAGCAGGCGCGCCAGCGCCAGGCGCCGCGACTGCCCGCCCGACAGGCCGAGGCCGCCCTCGCCGAGCGGCGTGTCCAGGCCAGCGGCCAGGCGGCGCACGTCCCCGGCCAGGCCGGCGGCCTGCAGTACGGCCCACAGCTGGGCGTCGGAGGCCTGCGGATCGGCCAGCCGCAGATTGTCGCGCAGGCTGTCCTGGAACAGTTCGGTGCGCTGGGTCAGCCAGGTGCAGGAGGCCGCCGCCACGCGGCCCGACTGCGGCGCCAGTTCACCGGCGGCCAGCGCCAGCAGCGTCGACTTGCCGGCGCCGCTGGCGCCGATCACGGCTACGCGCTCGCCGGCTTCGATGCGCAGGTCGATGGCGTGCAGCGCGGGCTGGGCGCGGCCGGCGTGGGTGACGCTGACCTGGTCCATGCGCAGGGCTTCGCCTGATTCGGCTTGTTGGACAGCGTGCGTCTGCATGGTGTCTTTGCGCAGGCGCGGCGCCAGGCGGCGTGCGGCCAGCGCGCTGCGCGCCGCCTCGATGGCGCCGCGGCGCAGTGCTGCGAACGGCTCCAGCGCGGCCAGTGCCGTCAGCAGGGCCAGCGCAGCCAGCGGTGCATCGAGCTTGCCCTGCCCTGCCAGCGCGCCGGTCACCACCAGCACCAGGGCGACCGTTGCGTGGCCGGCCACGGCGTGCAGCCAGCCGGCGCGGGTTTCCAGGCGGTGCAAGGCGTCGTCACCGCGCGCCAGGCGGGCGTCGATCTGCTGCAAGGCTGCGCACTGGGCCGGCAGGCGGCCGGCCAGGGCCAGGTCAGTCTGGCCGGCGGCAAGGTCGATGGCGCCGGCGCGCAGGCGCTCGGTCAGCTGCACGCGGCGCAGCGCCAGCGGACGGGCACGGCGCGCGGTCCAGGCGGCGACACCCCAGCCGCAAACCAGCAGCCAGCACAACACGAACACGCCCAGGCGCCAGTCGAGGATGGCGAGCAGCAAGCCGGCCAGCAGCGCCGCGCCGAACGTGGCAGCGAGCGGCACCAGCAGGCGCAAGTAGACCGATTCCAGCGCGTCGATGTCGCTCGTCAGGCGGAACAGCAGGCGGCCCGGGCGCAGCAGCAGCGCGCGTGCCGCCTGCGGTTCGGCCCAACCGCGGAACAGCTGTACGCGCAGGGACGCCAGCACGCCCAGGGTGGCGTCGTGGGTGACAAGGCGCTCGGCATAGCGGCCAAAGGTGCGGCCAAGTGCCAGCAGGCGGATGCCGGCGCTCGGCACGAACACATTGAAGGCCAGGGCTGCGGTGGCCGACAAACCGGCCAGCCCGGTGGCCGTGATGAACCAGCCGGAGACGCCCAGCAGCGCGATCCCCGCCAGCACGGTGAGCGTGGACAGGGCCGCCCCCAGCAGCAGGCGGCGGGCGTCGCTGCGCATGAACAGGCGCAGCACGGTAAGGAAATCGTGGTGGGGTTTCATGCTGCTTCCTTGTGTATGCCGTGCTGGCCGATGTGTACGATGCGGCCGATGCGTGCGGCGAGCGCCAGGTCGTGGGTGGCCACGATCAGCGTGCGGCCGCGCGCCAGCTCAAACAGTGCGTCGACGACGCCGGCGGCGGTGTCGCGGTCGAGGTGGGCGGTGGGTTCGTCGGCCAGCAGCAGGCTGGCGTGCGGGGCGACGGCGGCGCGTGCCAGCGCCAGGCGCACCAGTTCGCCGCCGGACAGGCCGGTGCCGCCCTCGCCCAATGCCTCGTGCGGCGCCGCGTGTTCGACATCGGCCAGGCCGGCGCGGCGCACTGCGGCCGTTACCGCCAGCGGGGTGACACCGGCGCGGTCCAGCGCTACGTTGCCGCGCACGGTGCCGGCGAACACGTGGGGTTTCTGGCCGACCCAGGCCATGCGCGTGCGCAGGCCAGCGGCGCTGGTGTCGTCGAGACTGGCGCCGCCGATGCGGATGCTGCCGCCCTGCGCCTGCGCCAGGCCGGCGACCAATGACAGCAGCGTGGTCTTGCCGCTGCCGCTGGCGCCGACCAGGGCGATGTGCTCGCCCGGCGCGACATCCAGCGTAAAGCCGTCGAACAGCGGCGCTTCACCGGGGTGGGCAAAGCGCAGGCCGGCAATCGCCAGGCCCGGTGCGGCGATGCTGCTCGCCGTTGCGTCGCTGGCGTCGTGCAGCGCGCCGGACAGGAGCGGCGCCGGCGTTTGCAGCTTGTGCAGCGCCTCGAGCGCCGCTTCTCCTGCGGCCCTGTCGTGCCAGGCGGCGGCCAGGTCGCGCAGCGGTTCGAAAAAGGCCGGCGCCAGCATCAGGATGAACATGCCCTGCGCCAGGCTGAGGCGCACACCCCAGCTGCCGCCGTCGATCTGGCCGAGCAGGTGGAAGCCGACGTACACCGCCACCAGGGCGACGGCCAGCGCGGAGAACAGTTCGAGCGCGGTGGACGACAGGAAGGCGATGCGCAGCACGCGCATGGTGCCCTGGCGCAGGGCCTGGGCGGTGTCGTGCAGGCGGCGCGCAGTGGTGTCGACCGCGCCGAGCGCGCGCAGGGTCGACAGGCCGCGCAGGCGGTCGAGCAGGAAGCCGTTCATGCCGCCAACGAGCTGCAGTTGCGCTTCGCTGGCCGCCTTGGCGCGCCAGCCGATGACGGCCATGAAGAGGGGGATCAGCGGTGCGGCCAGCACCAGGATCAGCGCCGCGGCCCAGGACAAATAAGCGACCGCCAGCGCGATCACCGGCGGCACCAGCATGACGCGCCAGCGCGCGCCCTGGTAGCGCAGCAGCCAGGGCAGCACGGCCTCGGCCTGCTCGGCCAGGATGCTGGCGGCCTGGCCCGAGGCGGGACGCGTGCGGTCCAGCGGCGAGCGGCGCGCCAGGCATTCGGCGGCGCCGGCACGCAGGCCGCTCAGCCAGCTGCGCGCGGCGGCGAACACGCGGCGCGCACCCCAGGCGTCGAGGCTGGCGCGGGCCACGCCCAGCGCCAGGTATCCAAGCGCGGAGAGGATGACCGCATCCGGGCCGGCGCCATCGGCCAGGCGGCCGACCGCGTTGGCCAGCAGCGCGGCCTGGGCGATCCACAGCAGTGCAGCGGCGCCTTGCGCCAGCGCGCCGGGGCGGCTGCCGGCTGGCTGTGAGCGTGCATGGTTGGCGCTGTCCTGCGCTGCAGGGGCGTGCGCGGCCGCGCCACGGCGTCTGTTCAAGAGCATGGTTCTTCTCCGGGGATTCTGGGGTGCGGCGCCCTCTTGCCGAGTGGGCCGCGTGTTCGGGCGTTACCGGGTCAGGGAGGTGGCGAGCAGCCGGCGTGGATGGCGCAGGCGGCGTTGCCGATCCGCTGGCTCAGGCCGGGAAGAGGGTCAGGAAGGAGCGGAGCATGGCCTTGCGGGAGCGCCAGGGCGGCGGTCCGGAAAACGGTACGACGGGTACGATGCGAATCCATTCTCTCAGCTCTGCAGTGATACCGGCCGGGTTGGAACCCTGGCCGCACAGGTTTCACAACCTGTAAAAACTTCTGAAGTTTCAGAAAACAGTGAAAGTATGCAGCACAAATTTTGTATTGTCACGAGAAGGCCAGCAACTTAGTCGGGTATCTCCTTTGGCACGCCTGGCGAGGGCAGCAGGCCAGGTGCGCCGCGTGAGATAATCGAAGTTTCCAAATTTTCGAAAAGTTCTCGACCGTGACGCCATTAGTCCAGAGTTTTGTCAGCCACTTCGGCGAGATGGGTAGCCGCTGGGGCATCAACCGCACCGTGGGCCAGATCTACGCCCTGCTCTTCGTGACCGAGCAGCAATTGCACGCAGACGACATCGGCGAAAAGCTCGGCATCTCGCGTTCGAACGTCAGCATCGGGCTGAAGGAGTTGCAGTCCTGGGGCCTGGTGCGCCTGAGCCGCATTCCCGGCGACCGCCGCGAATACTTCACTTCGCTGGGCGACGTGTGGGAAATCTTCCGCGTGGTGGCGGCCGAGCGGCGCCGGCGCGAAGTGGCCCCTACCCTGTCGGTGTTGCGCGAATCGTTGCTGGTCAAGGCCAAGACGCCGGAGGACATGTTCGCCCAGCAGCGCATGGGCGAAATGCACGAGCTGGTCGACCTGGCGAACAACTGGTTCGACGATTTGCAGCGCCTGTCGCCGGAATCGCTGGCGCAGCTGATGAAGATGGGCGCCAAGGTGCAGCGTTTATTGACTGTCAAGGATCGCCTGCTGGGCAATGGGAAGTCGAAAGACGAGGAGTGAACGGCTGAGTTGCGGCGGCGCAACATTATACGAAAACCGTATCGCTGGTATCACAAACCGAAAGTTTATTTATGGAAGCAAGGAATTTATACTGCACCGCAACATCACAGTATATTTACGGAGTCCATCATGAATGCAGCAACGATCACCCAGGCGCAGAACGAAGGACTGCGCCACCAATCCGACCTGTTCGCCACCGTGCGCAGCTTCTGCGAACAGCTCTTCGCCGCCCACGGCGGCTGGTTCGCACGCAACAGCGACGAACTGGCAGGCCGCCGCGAGATGATGGCCCTGGCAGCCGAGTCGGACGCCCACTCGCCTAACCTGGCCGCGGAACTGCGTTACTTCGCCAATCGCTAAGCAGCGGGCAATCAGGGTTAGATATGAAGCGCAGCCGAGGCTGCGCTTTTTTATTGCGCCGCCTTGGCGCGAGCCAGCGCGGCCCCCAGCAGCCTGCCGATCTCCGGCAAGCAGGAACCGCAGTTGCCGCCGGCTTTCAGGCAGGCAGTCACCTCTGTCGTGGTGCGCAAGTCCCGTTCGCGGATTGCCGAAAAAATCGTATTTCGCCCCACACCAAAACAGGCGCACACGGTCGGCCCCGCATCCACATTAGCCTGCGACGGACGTCCTGCCAGCAGCACTGCGCGCTCGCCCGCACCCAACACTTCCTGCCCAAACAGACCGCCCAGCCAGTCGCGCGGCGGCAATCCTCCTGCCCTTCCTACCAGCACGCACGCCTGCAGGCGGCCATCGACCAGGTAAGCTGCACGATAGACCCCGGCGCCACGGTCCTCGTACTCGATCCAGTCCGCGCCATTGTCCGCGCCGAGCAAGGCACGCGCCCACTCGCCATCCACCTTGCCGCGCCCCGCCGCTTCGACGCGCACGTATCCGTCGCCCTGCACACGTGTCCACCAGGTCAGCGCATCGAGCCGCGGCATACTGCGGCTCAGCACGAACGCCTGCCATTCCACCACGAACGGCTCTACTTTGACCGGCGTGTGCTTGAACTCGGGCTCGCCGGACACCGGATCGACCACCGGATTGACCAGCGCCCCGACGCGCGCGTCCGATGCCGTCGGCCCGCTCCAGTGGATCGGCACGAAGACACTCCCACGCGCAATGCCGCCGCTGTGGGTCACGCGGCCGACCATGGCGCCCCAGCGGCTGCTCACGCGCGCCAGCTCCCCCTCGCGCACGCCGGACAAGAGGGCATCATGCGGATGCAGGTCGATGAAGGGTTCCGGCACATGGCTGCCCAGACGCGCCGACTTGCCGGTACGCGTCATCGTGTGCCACTGGTCGCGCACGCGGCCGGTGTTCAGGGCCAGCGGGTAGTCGGCGTCCGTTTGATTGACAGGCAGGCGCGGCGCGGCGGCGATGAAGCGCGCCTTGCCGTTCGCATGGGCAAAGACGCCGTCGCCGAACAGGCGCATGCTGCCGCCGGGTGCGCCCGGCTTGACCGGCCATTGCACTGGTTCGAGCGCATCGTAGGCCGCCCGGTCCAGGCCTGCGAGGCTTGAGACGTCGAACATACGAACCGTGTCGCCCCCGTTGCGCCAGCTTGAAAGCCGCGCGTGCTCGTCGAATATCTCGTGCGCCGACGTATAGTCGAAGCCGCTGTAGCCCATGCGCCGCGCCACATCGCACAGCGCCTGCCAATCGGCGCGCGCTTCCCCTGGCGCCGGCAAGAAAGCACGCTGGCGCGAGATGCAGCGCTCCGAATTGGTGACCGTGCCATCCTTTTCGCCCCAGCCCAGCGCTGGCAGCAGCACGTCGGCGCAGGCATTCGTGTCGGTGTCGAGCACGATGTCGCTGGCAATCACCAGCTCGCACTTGTCGAGCGCACGGCGTACCCGGTCGGCATCGGGCAGGCTGACCAGCGGATTGGTGCCCATGATCCAGACCGCCTTCACGGTCCCCTCTTCTACTGCGCGGAACAGGTCGACCGCCTTCAGGCCCGGCCTGGAGGCGATGCGCGGCGCGTCCCAGAAACTGCGGACAGCTTCGCGGTGCTGCGCGTTGTCGAGCTCCATGTGCGCAGCCAGCATGTTGGCCAGGCCGCCCACTTCCCGCCCGCCCATCGCGTTCGGCTGGCCCGTGAGCGAGAACGGTCCCATGCCCGGCTGGCCGATGCGCCCCGTGAGCAGGTGGCAATTGATGATGCTGTTGACCTTGTCGGTGCCACTCGATGATTGATTCACACCCTGCGAATACGCGGTGACGACCTTGCGCGTGGCGGCGAAGCTTCCATAAAAGGCCAGCACCGCGCGCGGATCGAGGCGGCAGGCACGGGCCACCTCTTCAATGCCAATCTGCGCGGTTGCCAGCGCCGCCTCCAGTCCCTCGGTATGCGCAGCGATGAACCCCGTATCGGCCCTGCCCTCGCGCGCCAGGTAGGCCAGCAGTCCGTTGAACAGCCACACGTCCGTGCCCGGCTTGATCGGCAAGTGCAGGTCGGCCAGCTCGCAGGTGGCCGTGCGGCGCGGGTCGATGACGACGATCTGCAGCGACGTCCTGGTTTCCTTCGCGCGCAGGATGCGCTGGAACAGGGTCGGGTGACACCAGGCCGCATTCGAGCCGCTGAGTACGATCATGTCGGCCAGCTCGAAGTCCTCATAGCAGCCGGGCACGATGTCTTCGCCGAATGCGCGTTTGTGGCCGGCCACCGACGAGGACATGCACAGGCGCGAATTGGTGTCGATGTTGGCGCTGCCGATGTAGCCTTTCATGAGCTTGTTGGCGACGTAATAATCTTCGGTCAGCAGCTGGCCCGATACATAGAAAGCGACCGCATCCGGCCCGTGCTCGGCGATGATGCTGGCCAATCCGCCAGCCACGTGGCCAATCGCCTCGTCCCAGCTGGCGCGGCGCAGCTGTCCGTTTCCCCGAAGGTGTGGATGCAGCAGGCGGCCTTCCAGTCCCAGCGTTTCGCCCAGGGCGGCGCCCTTCACGCACAGGCGCCCGCGGTTGGCGGCATGCTCCGAATCGCCGGCGATGATGGGAATCGTGCCTGGCTTGACGCTGGCCTTCACGCCGCAGCCGACGCCGCAATACGGGCAAGTAGTGCGCACTGTCGATACGGGCAGGCTCATGTCCATGTGCTTCCTTTCAGGCGGCCTGCGCGCACAGGGCGCGGCCGAACAGCAGTTGTTCGCGGAAGGCCGAGACGTCGGCGCCGCGCTGGATCAGGTCGAAGTACCAGGGGCCGTCGGCCACGTCGCCGACCAGCACCGCGCCCGCCAGGCGCGCGCCGTCGAGCACCAGGCGCTTGTAGACGCCGGCGCGGCGGTCGCGCAGCACCAGCTCCTCGCTGCCCTCACGGCCTGCGATGTCACCGGCCGAGTACAGGTCGATGCCCGTGACTTTGAGTTTGGTGGCGGTGGCGGCCTGCACGTAGCGGCGGTGGCCGGCGCCGGCCAGGTGGGCGGCGCAGACGCGCGCCTGCTCCCACACCGGCGCCACCAGGCCGAAGGTAGCGCGCCGATGCTGCACGCATTCACCGACGGCATAGATGCGCGGGTCGTAGGTCTGCAGGGTGTCATCGACCACGATGGCACGTTCGCAATGCAGGCCGGCGGCACGCGCCAGCGCCACGTTTGGGCGCACGCCGGCGGCCATCACCACCAGGTCAGCCGGCAATTCGGCGCCGTCGGCAAACTGCACCGCTGCCGCCCTACCCTCGCCGGTGATAGCCGTGGTCTGGGCGTCGAGCAGGATGCGCAAGCCGGCGCGTTCCAGCGACTCCTTCAGCAGCCGCCCCGCTTCGCCGTCGAGCTGCTGGTTCATCAGGCTGGAGGCCACGTGCACGACGGCGACGTCCATCCCGCGCCGCTGCAGGGCGTGGCCAGCTTCCAGTCCGAGCAGGCCGCCGCCGATGACCACTGCGCGCCCTCCCTGGCGCGCCGCCGCCAGCATGGTGTAGACGTCGTGCAGGTCGCGAAAGCCGACAACGCCGTCCAGGTCCGCGCCGGGCACCGGCAGCATGAAAGGCGTGGAGCCGGTGGCCAGCAGCAGCCTGTCGTACGACGCCTCCCGCCCCGACGCGGACACCACCACACGGCGCTTGCGGTCGATCCGCAGCACCGGATCGCCCGCGTGCAGGGTGACGCCGTGCTCGTCGTACCAGGCGCGCGGATGAATCATGATCTCGTCGACCGCCTTGTCGCCGGCCAGCAGCGGCGAGAGCAGCACGCGGTTATAGTTCCCGTGCGGCTCGGCGCCGAAGACGGTGATGTCGTGCAGGTCGGGCGCCAGCTTCAGCACTTCCTCGACCGTGCGCATGCCAGCCATGCCGTTGCCGACCACGACCAGGCGCGCTTTCATACACTCACCCATACCGTGCCCTTCTCGACCCGCACTGGATAGCAGGCCACCGAATGCGCCGCGGACTCCAGGCATTCGCCGGTGGCGAGATCGAAATGCTGCTTGTAGATCGGCGAGGCGACCACGACCCGTTCGCCAATGCTGCCCACCAGCCCGCGCGAGAGCACGGCAGCGTGCGAATGCGGGTCGTAGTTATCGATGGCGAACAGGCGCTCCGCTCCCACCCGGAACACGGCCACCTGCCGCCCCTTCAAGAGTGCACACACGCCGGTGTCCGGCACGATGTCATCGATCGCGCACACCGCGCTCCACTCCTGCAATTGAATATCCCGATGCATGGCATTCTCCTCAGGCCGACGCCACGATGGGAATCGTGCGGCGGCGTTCTTCGACGGTGGCCGGGCGGATCTGGCCGCGTTCCGGCATGAAGACGACGTTCGCATCCGGCGCGTCGCTGTTCACAAAGGTGCGGAAGCGCTTGCGCACCTCCGGGTCTTCGACGGCGTTCTTCCATTCGCAGGCATAGGTGTCGACCACGTGCTGCATCTCGCTTTCCAGTTCAGCGCCGATGCCCAGGCTGTCCTGCACCACCACCTGCTTCAGGTATTCCAGCCCGCCTTCCAGGTTCTCGCGCCAGGTGCTGGTGCGCTGCAGGCGGTCGGCGGTACGCACGTAAAACATCAGGAAGCGGTCGACCAGCTTCACCACCGCCGCTTCATCCAGGCCGCTGGCCAGCAATTCGGCGTGACGCGGCTTCATGCCGCCGTTGCCGCACACGTAGAGGTTCCAGCCCTTCTCGGTGGCGATCAGGCCGACGTCCTTGCCTTGCGCCTCGGCGCATTCGCGGGTGCAGCCGGACACGCCGAACTTCACCTTGTGCGGCGTGCGCAGGCCTTTGTAGCGGTTCTCGAGGGCGATGGCGAAGCCCGCGCTGTCGCCCACGCCGAAGCGGCACCAGGTCGAGCCGACGCAGGATTTCACCGTGCGCAGCGACTTGCCGTAGGCGTGGCCGGACTCGAAGCCGGCCGCGATCAGCTCTTCCCAGATCGGCGGCAACTGCTCGACGCGGGCGCCGAACAAGTCCACACGCTGGCCGCCGGTGATCTTGGTGTACAGGCCGTATTTCTTGGCGATCTGGCCGACCGCGATCAGGCCGTCGGCGGTGACTTCACCGCCCGGCATGCGCGGCACTACCGAGTACGTCCCGTCCTTCTGGATATTCCCGAGGAAGTAATCGTTCGAGTCCTGCAGGCTGGCGTGCTCGGGTTTTAAAACGAAATCGTTCCAGGTCGAGGCCAGGATGTTGGCTGCCACCGGTTTGCAGACCTCACAGCCCAGGCCTGAGCCGTGGCGGTCCAGCAGTTCGCCAAAGCTGCGGATGCGCCCCACGCGCACCAGGTGGTGGAGTTCCTGGCGCGAGTAGGCGAAGTGCTCGCACAGCGCACGGCTCACGCTGACGCCCTGCTTCGCCAGCTCCGCGTTCAGCACCTGCGTCACCAGCGGCACGCAGCCGCCGCAGGCCGTGCCGGCGCCGGTACACTTCTTCAGCGCACCGATGCTGGCGGCGCCGTTCGCCACCGCTTCGCACAGCGTGCCCTTCGACACATCGTTGCAGGAGCAGACCTGGGCCGTGGCCGGCAAGGCATCGACGCCAAGTCCGCGCACCGGCGCAGCGTCAAGCTGCGGCAGGATCAGGAACTCGGGCGCTTCCGGCAGCGGCATGCCGTTCAGCGTCATCTGCAGCAGCGTGCCGTATTGCGCGGCGTCGCCGACCAGCACCGCGCCCAGCAGGCGCTTGCCGCAGCTTGATACCACGATTTTTTTATACGTCTGCTTGCGCTCGTCCAGGAACTGGTAACTGCGGCTGCCAACCGCAGTGCCGTGGGCGTCGCCGATACTGGCCACGTCCACGCCCATCAGTTTCAGCTTGGTGCTCAGGTCGGCCCCGGCAAAGCCGCCCGGCGCACCCAGCACGTGGCGGGCGGCGGTGCGCGCCATGTCGTAGCCCGGTGCCACCAGGCCGAACAGCTGGCCATTCCAGGCCGCGCATTCGCCGACGGCGTAGATGTCCGGGTCGGAACTCAGGCAATTGGCGTCGATGGCGACACCGCCGCGCGGGCCGAGCGCCAGGCCGGCGGCGCGCGCCAGTTCGTCGCGCGGGCGGATGCCGGCCGAGAACACGATCATGTCGGTGTCCAGCGTGCTGCCGTCGGCGAACTCCATGCGGTGCGTGGCTTCCACGCCATCGACAATGGCAAGGGTATTTTTCCCTGTGTGGACACGCACGCCGAGTTCCTCGATCCGCCCGCGCAGCACGCGCGCACCCGGATCGTCGACCTGCACCGCCATCAGCCGCGGTGCGAATTCGACCACGTGCGCCTCCAGTCCCAGGTCGCACAGCGCCTTGGCGCACTCCAGTCCCAGCAAGCCGCCGCCCACCACCACGCCGCTGCGCGAGCGGGCGCCGCATTCGCGCATCGCTTCCAGGTCTTCGATGGTGCGGTAGACGAAGCAGTCGCGGCGCTCGCGCCCCGGCACCGGCGGCACGAAAGGCGAGGAACCGGTGGCCAGTACCAGCTTGTCGTAGGCCAGCCGTTCCCCGCTGGCCAGCGTGACGGTGCGCGCCATGCGGTCAATGCCGGCCACCTTGGCGTTCAGCTTCAGTTCCAGGTTCGGGCGATCGAAGAAGCCGGGTGCGACCAGCGACAAGTCGTCCGCCGTCTTCCCTGCAAAAAATTCGGACAGGTGCACGCGGTCGTAGGCTGGTCGCGGCTCTTCTCCCAACACGGTGATGTGCAGGTGCGGCGCGGCGGCGGCCAGGGACTCGACGAACTTGTGGCCCACCATGCCGTGGCCGATGACGATGATCTTCATGTCCCCTCTCCTCAGGCCGCGCTGGCCGCCGGTGCAGCCACGGCAGTGTTCCCAAACCGCGCGCCAAGCGCGCACAGACTCGACGCCGCCACCAGCACGCCCAGGATGACCAGGGTCTGGCGCAGGTCGCCAGTGCCCTTCATCAGGAAGCCCGCCAGCACCGCACCCACGTTGCCACCGGCGCCGACGATGCCGGCCACGCCGCCCAGCGCCTGCGGCGCGACAAACGGCACCAGCGCATAGGTCGCGCCGCAAGCCATGTGGGTGAACAGGCCGAAGCACAGCATGGCTACCAGGGCAAAGGCGACACCGTCGGCATTGGCGAACCACAGCAGGCCCAGGCCCTCGGCGATCATCAGCACGAACAGCACGGTGACGCGGCTGTTCAGGTCTCCGCGCGCGGCCAGGCGGTCCGACAGCCAGCCGCCCAGGGCGCGGGCAAACAGCGCCAGCAGGCCGAAGCTGCCAGCCGCCAGCCCCGCCGCGCCCAGCGACAGGCCGAAGCGCTCGACGTAGTACACGGCGGCGATGTTATGGATGAAAATCTCGATGCCGAAGCAGGCGCCGTAGGTGACGAACAGCAGCCAGGCGCGGTGGTTGCGGCAGGCCGCGCGGAAGCTCGCCCAGCCGCCCTTGCCGCCGGACTCGAAGGCGACGCCCGCCTTGCGCAGTTCGCTGAAGTTACCGGCCGGGCAGTCCTGTGTGTAGCGCCAGTAGACAAAGGCCATGACCAGCATCGCCACGCCCGGCACCACCAGCGCGACGCGCCAGCCCAGGGTTTCGCTCACGCCCGCCATGACGACGGCGCCCAGCAGCAGCGGCATCAGCGCCTGCGCCGCGCCGCCGCCGGCATTGCCCCAGCCGGCCGCGGTGGCGTTGGCGGTGCCGACCACCTTGGGCGCGAACATCACCGAGGTGTGGTACTGGGTGATGACGAAGCTGGCGCCGACCGCGCCGATCCCGAGGCGAAACAGCAGAAAACTTTCGTAGCTCTGGGCCAGGGCCACGCCGATCACGGGGATCGCGCCGAGCAGCAGCAGGCCGGTATAGGTCTTGCGTGGACCGTAGCGGTCGCACAGCGGGCCGACGACCAGGCGCACCAGGATCGTGATGGCGACGGCTGCGATGTTGATGTTGGCGATCTGCGCCATCGACAGGCCGAACTCGCCTTTGATGACCGGCATCAGCGGCGCGCAGGCGAACCAGGCGAAGAAGCAGACAAAGAAGGCCACCCAGGTCAGGTGGAAGGCCCGCATCTGCGGGGTGTGGAAAGTGAAGAGCTGGATGCTGCTTGCCTTGCTGGCCATGATCGTCCCTCGCTTTTAGACTGACAGGCGAAAAAAAAGGCGTCCGCATTCCGAGGCTGTGGGCCTGGAAAGCGGACGCCGTTGTCCGGGTGCCGGCCCCTCGCTGGGCTGGCTGAATGTGCAGGGATCGCCGTTGATCCTGGTCTTGACGTTTGCAAGAGCCGTGCCAGCGGTGCGCCGGGGCATGCGGTCCGAGGTGCTGGCCGGGTCCGCCTCATTGCAGTGCACCATGCGCGAAAATGATGCGCTTGCGCGCACCGCGTTCGCTCCGGGTCAGTCCGATGAACGCAAGTCGTGGATCGCGAACGCGCGCGCGTAAGCGGCAGGATCACTGCCATCCCAGACACGGCTATCGATGAGGGTAGAACTGCGCATCGCCGGGTCGGGCACGGCAACGCCGGCCAGCTGCGCGGCCTCGCGGTACAGGTCGATATGGTTGACCTGCGCAGCGACGGCCCGGTAGTCGGGGTCCGCAGCCAGCAGGCCCCAGCGCCTCTGCTGGGTCAGGAACCACATGCCGTCGGACAGCCAGGGGAAGGTTGCGGCGCCCTCGCCGAAGAAGCGCAGCGCCGGCCAGTCGCCCCGGCGCGGCAGCAGGCAGGCGCGCAGCACCTCGGCGCCGGTGTTGACGTAGGCGGCGCTGGACAGCACCTCGGCCGCGGCTTCGCGGTTCACCGGCGAAGCGTCGAGCCAGCGCGCGGTGTCGAGCAGGGCCGCCACCAGGGCGCGGCAGGCGTGCGGATGAGCGGCGACGAAATCGGCGCGCGCGCCCAGCGCCTTGCCCGGATGGTCGGGCCAGACCTGGCTGCTCGGCGCAACCAGCACGCCGGCGCCGCATTGCAGCGCACGCCGGCTCCAGGGTTCGCCCGCGCAAAAGCCGTCCATGTGGCCGGCCTCCAGGTTCGCCTCCATCTGCCCCGGCGGCACCGTCACCAGCTGCACGTCGCGCACAGGGTCGATGCCGGCGGCCGCCAGCCAGTAGCACAGCCACATGGCATGGTTCCCGGTCGGGAAGGTATGGGCGAAGGTATGGCGGCGTGGCTCGGCACGCATCAGCGCGGCCAGGCTGGCGCCATCGCGCGCGCCGCGTTCGAACAAGGCACGCGACAGTACGATCGCCTGGCCGTTCTGGTTCAGGTTCATCAGCAGCGCCATGTCGCGCGGCGCCGAGCCGATACCCATCTGCAGGCCGTACAGCAGGCCGTATAAGGCCTGGGCGGCGTCGAGTTCGCCCGTGTGCAGGCGGTCGCGCATGGCCGACCAGGAATGCTGGCGTTCCAGCACCAGGCGGATGCCGTACTTCTCGTCGAAGCCCAGTACCGAGGCCATGACCAGCGGCGCGCAATCGGCCAGCGGCATGAAGCCGATCCGCAGTTCGGTCTTTTCCGGCCGGTCCGACCCGCCTGCATGGATGCCCTGCCCCGCCAAACCCGTCATGTGATTCCTCTCGTATGCCGGGCCTAGCCCAGCAAATCCTCGACGTCGAGGATGCGCTGCGCGACCTCGGCCAGTCTCAGGTTCTTGTTCATCGCCAGGCTGCGCAGGCGGCCGTAGGCTTCTTCTTCCTTCAGGCGGTAGCGCGCCATTAGCACGCCTTTCGCACGTTCGACCACCTTGCGCTCGGCCAGCTTCTGGCGCGTGTCGGCCAGTTCGCCCAGCAGTTTCTGCTCGCGCCGGAAGCGCGCCAGCGCCACATCGAGCACGGGCCGCACGCGCTCGGCTTGCAGGCCGGCCACGATATAGGCCGAGACCCCGGCCGCCATCGCCGCTTCCATCGCGGAGGCGCTGTGGTCTTCGGTGAACAGCACGATGGGGCGGCGTTCGTCGCGCGTGGCGATCACGATGTGCTCGAGTACGTCGCGTGCATCGGATTCGCTGTCGACGATGATCAGGTCCGGCTGCAGCTGGGCCACGCGCTCGGGCAGGAAGATATCCGGCGGCAGCGAGGCGACGATGTCGTAGCCCGACTCCAGCAGCCCGATGCGCAGCGCCGTGTTGCGCGCATGCTGGGCGGCGAGCGCGGCATCGTCATGGCCCGATGCGTCGGCGGTGACGACGACGATGCGCAGGCTGCGTGGCGAATGGCTGGATTTCATACCGACAACGATGCAAGAAGCGGGCCACGCCTTATATCGTTGAGTTGCACTCAAGATATTTCACCCGTAAATATCCTGTTCATGACGTCTGCACAGGGTATAAGACAAGCTTATCGCGGACATCATGAACATAAAGTTTTCTTATGAATCGAGTCGTTCTATACTGCAACGCAACAGTATTTACTCACCCAGCGCAAGAAAGGTTTGACCATGATCGCTTTCGAATACCTGCCAGTTGGCCTCGCCGTTCTCGCCGTCGTGGCACGCATTGCCATGTTCCTGCCGCGCCAGCCAAAGCGCCAGAACCAGGCTGCCTGAGCAGCAAAAAATGCAGCACATGTCCGCGTACCTATATAAATACGCGGGCACACTCTCTTCCGCTTAATTCGTCCGGAAGCGCCCCGTTGCATGGTGGCTGAGCTAGAATGCTTTCGCAATTTCTAGCCAGAAAGCTATTTCGCTAACCAACCACCATTCACGATGCGACTTCCTGTACTGACGATCTTTGCCGCGTTGAGCGCCACTTCTGCCACCGTGGCAGCGGCGCCGACGCCCATCACCCTCGACCAGGCCATGGCCAACCCCGACTGGATCGGCAACCCCGCCGAACAGGCCTGGTGGAGCTGGGACGGCAAGCAGGTCTTCTTCAAGCAGAAGCGCACCGGCTCGCAACTGCGCGACACTTTCCAGGCCGTGCAGGGCGCGCAGCCGCGCAAGGTCCAGGACACCGAACTGGCAAAGCTCGACAGCCCGGCCGTCGTCTACAACCGCAGCCACACGCGCGCCGTCATGGTGCGCAACGGCGATTTGTTCGAGCGCGACCTGAAGAATGGCGCCCTGGTCCAGATCTCGCGCGGCGTGAAAGCCGAAGACCCGCAATTCTCGAGCGACGAGCGCGCCGTGCAGTTCCGCGTCGGCCACGAATGGTTCAGCTGGGACCGCGCCAGCCGCGTGCAGGGTCCGGTGGCCCTGCCGCGCGCCGCGAAAGACCCGGCAGTCAGCGACCCGGACGCCCTGCGCGACATGCAGCTGCGCCTGATCGCCACCCTGAAACGGGCCAAGGACGACCGCGACGCCGGCCGCGCCCGCGCCGAGGAAGAACGCCGCGCCGACCCGACCCGCGCCCCAAGCCCGATCTACCTGGGCGACAAGGTCACCATCGAAGGCAGCGCGCTGTCGCCGGACGGCCGCTGGCTGGTCGTGGTCACCGCCGCGAAAGGCGGCGAGAAGGGCCGCGTCGGCAAGATGCCGCGCTACGTGACCGAATCCGGCTACGAGGAAGCCGACGACGAGCGCACCCGCGTCGGCCGCAACAACCCGGCGCCGCATGCGCTGAAACTCATCGACCTGGCCACGAATACCGTCAAGGACATCCCGTTCGACAGCCTGCCCGGCATCGCCACCGACCCGCTGGCCAAGCTGCGCGCCGACGCCAAGCTCGATCCGTTGAAGGGCAACCGTCCGCTGCGCATCGCCGACCGCGCCGACGCGGTGCGCTGGACCTTCGATGGCAAGCAGGCTGCCGTGATGCTGCGCACGGTCGACAACAAGGACCGCTGGATCGCCACCATCGACCTGCCGAACGCGAAGCTCAAACCCGTGCACCGCCTGAGTGACGAAGCCTGGGTCAACTACGACAACGCCGATTTCGGCTGGCTGCCGGACAACCGCACGCTGTGGTACCTGTCGGAGGAAAGCGGCTACTCGCACCTGTACACGTCCAGCACTGACGGCCAGGCGCGCGCCCTCACCAGCGGCAAGTGGGAAGCCGGCGACGTGCAATGGAACTTCGACGGCAGCACCGCCTACCTGCTCTGCAACCGCAAGAACCCGGGCACCTACGAGGTCTGTGCCGTCAACGCCAGGGATGGCGCCACGCGCGAAGTGACCGGCCTGGAAGGCGTGGAGCGCTTCGCCCTGTCGCCGGACAGCCGCAAGCTGCTGGTGCACTATTCGTCGAGCTACATGCCGACCCAGCTGGCCACGGTGCCGGTGGCGGGCGGCGCAGCCGTCAAGCTGACCGATACCCGCACCGCCGAATACAAGGCGCGCGAATGGGTGCAGCCGGAATACGTGGCCGTGCCGTCGAGCGACGGCGGCGACCCGGTGTGGTCCAAGCTGTACCGCCCGGCCCAGCTGGAAGCAGGTAAGAAGTACCCGATCGTGATGTTCGTGCACGGCGCCGGCTACCTGCAGAATACGCACAAGCGCTACCCGACCTACTTCCGCGAGCAGATGTTCCACAACCTGCTGGTCGAACGCGGCTACATCGTGCTCGACATGGACTACCGTGCGTCAAAAGGCTATGGCCGCAACTGGCGCACCGCGATCTATCGCCAGATGGGTCACCCGGAACTGGTGGACTACCAGGATGGCGTGAAGTACCTGGTGCAGAACCTGCAGGGCGACGCCCAGAACGTGGGCATCTACGGCGGCAGCTACGGCGGCTTCATGACCTTCATGGCCCTGATGCGCGCACCCGAGATGTTCAAGTCCGGCGCCGCGCTGCGCCCGGTGACCGACTGGACCAGCTACAACCACGAGTACACCGCCAACATCCTGAACACGCCGGACCTCGACCCGCAGGCCTATAAGATCTCGTCGCCGATCGAGTATGCCGAGAACCTGCGCGGCAACCTCCTGATCGGCCACGGCATGGTCGACGACAACGTGTTCTACCAGGACTCGGTGCGCATGGCCCAGCGCCTGATCGAACTGCGCAAGGATAACTG
>Ga0265780_10003702_pt1 | contig 19995 bp, 14 predicted proteins | sample P1T30metagenome_FD_192432 | JGI IMG/M metagenome (GOLD analysis project Ga0265780, IMG submission 192432) | Plant litter microbial communities from East Loma Ridge, Irvine, California - P1 T30 | ecosystem: Environmental > Terrestrial > Plant litter > Unclassified | place: USA: California...
TGCCGGCGCCATCGCTCCGCCATCGCGAATTTGCGCCAGCCCTTCATGAGAAAGACGACAATGAAAAACCGCACCCTCCTCCTTACCATCGGTTCCGCCCTGATCCTGTCCGCCTGCGGCGGCGGTGGCGGTGGCGGCGGCAGCAGCAACGGCGGCGCGGTCGGCACCACGCCGAGCACCCCGAACACACCGGCGCCGCCGGTCTCGACGCTGTCGACGATCACCGCGGCCAACGCGGTGGCGGTCGCCAGCAACGCGTATGCGGCCACCGCCTCGATCAGCGATTCGTCCTCGCTGACGGACGTGCTGACCGGTGTCAGCATCCAGTCCGCGAACACCGGCCTGGTGCCGACGGTCTTCAAGCTGGTCCGGCGCGCGGCCGAGGGTCCGAACCTGCTGACCGGCGTGGTCCAGAGCAAGGCTTGCACCGGCGGCGGCACCATCGCCATCGACGCCACCCTGAAGAACCCGGCCATGCTCGGCAACGGCGACGTCATGACCATGCTGGCCACGAATTGTATCGAGAGCGGCGTGACCCTGAACGGCACCCTGAAGGTCACCTTCTCCAACGTCACCGGCGACGTCCTGAATTCGTCGACCTGGACCGCGACCCTGGATTCGGTGTTCACCGACATGGCCGTGACCAGCATCGTCAACAACGTCACCAACGTGGTCACCGTCGGCGGCGACATGAAGATCGCCATGAACCAGGAAAACGCCGCGCGCAACACGGTCGTGGTGACCGGCAACTCGCTGCAGACCACCGCCAGGCAGAACGGCGCCACCGTCACCACCCGCACCCTGGCCGCTTACTCGCTGAACGGCAACACGCGCGACGGCGTCGTCACCAGCGCCGCCAACTTCAATCTGGCCGGCAATACCGCCTCGCTCGGCCAGTTCTCGCTCACCTCGCAGAACACCAAGGCCTTCGTCAGCGCCAGCGGCAAGAACGCGAACACCGGCGCCATGATCGTCAACGGCAACGCCTCCTCGGTCACGCTGACCGCGGTCAACGACAGCTCGGTGCGCGTCGACTTCAGCGCCAAGGGCGACGGCGCCGTCACCCAGAGCTTCACGCTGAGCTGGGCCGAGTTCCTCTCGAAGATCTGATCGACCGCACCCGCATGTTGTAAGATGGACATGCGCATGGACGGGCCGCAACCCTGCGTTGCGGCCCGTTCGTTTTACCGGAGCGCCGGTTCGCCGGCATTTTTTGGACGTTTCATGACACCGATCTTCCGCGCCGGGCTCGCCGCCGCCCTGCCCCTGCTGCTGGCCCTGCCCGCCCACGCCGAATGGCAGGGCGGCATCGCCCTGGGCACGCGCGACGCCAGGCACACCGAATACGACGCTTCCGGCCGCCGCCTGGTGCAGGAAAAGGGCTGGCTGCCCGGCGTGACGCTCGATGCCGGCTACCGGACCGGCGACTTCACCTGGTCCGGCGCGCTGGAGTGGTACCGGCACGACATCGACTACCAGGGGCAGACCCAGGGCGGGACCAGCGCCGGCTCGACCACCTCGACCGGGCTGGCCGCCCTGCGCCTGGGTGGCGCGTACGCCATCGGCGCCGGCTATTCGGTCCAGGCCGCGTTCGAGGCGGACCGCTGGAAACGCGATATCCAGGGCAGCGGCGCCAGCGCCGGCCTGCAGGAAAGCTACCGCTCGCGGCGCCTGGTCGCCGGTCTCGCCAAGGCCTGGCAGCCGGCCGCCGGCACGGTCTCGGCCGATGCCGCCGTGGTCCTGGCCGAACCGGAACGCCTGCACGTCGGCTTTTCCGGCCTGCTCGACCCGGTGTCCTTCGACACCCGCCGCGCCCATGGCTGGCGCCTCGGCGCCAGCCTGCGCCCGGCCAGCGTCCCGTGGCTGGAACTGCGCGCCCGCTACGACTGGATGACGGTGCCGCGCAGCGGCGACGCCGAGATCACCCGCAACGGCCAGTTCGCCGGCACCGTGGCGCAACCGGAACACAAGCGCCAGGCCTTGAGCCTGAGCGTGGGCTACCGGTTCTAGAGACTTTCCATACCTCGCCTGGGTGCGCGCCTTAACAGTGCGCCCCCTCTTCCCTCCCTAAAATGGTTGCCAATAGCGCCACGACAGGGGCGCGCAATTCGAGAGGATGCTGCGATGGTCATGGGCAGTAAGAAAGAGGACGGGCTGGAAAAGCCCCTCGACGAACAAGGTGGCCAGAGTGCGGGGGTACCGGCTGACGGGCAAGTCGAAGGGAATGCGTATTCGCCGATGGGCAGCGCCGGCATCAACCACTGGCAAGCCAGCTTCATCACGCGCGAAGGCCTGAACGACCGCGGCAACATCTTCTTTGCCGCGGTCGAGATGACGCGCATGCCGATGGTCGTCACCGACCCGCGCCAGCCCGACAACCCGATCGTGTTCGCCAACGGCGCCTTTTTCGACCTGACGCAATACGCGGACAAGGACGTCATCGGCCGCAACTGCCGCTTCCTGCAGGGCCCGCAAACCGACCGGCGCACCGTGGACGAAGTGCGCCATGCGCTGGAAGCGCAGCGCCCGGTGTCGGTCGACATCCTCAACTACAAGGCCGACGGCACCCCGTTCTGGAACGCGCTGTTCATCGGCCCTGTGTTCGACGAGGAAGGCAAGCTGCTGTACTACTTCGCCTCGCAGATGGACATCACCGAGCGCCGCTCGTCCCAGGATGCGTCGATGCAGGCGCAGAAGATGGAGGCGATCGGCCAGCTCACGGCCGGCATGGCCCACGATTTCAACAACCTGCTGCAGGTCATCAACGGCAACCTCGAGGTTGCCCTGGACAGCCTGGACGAACCGGACGCCGCGCGCGAAGCCCTGGTGCGCGGCCAACGCGCGGCCATGCGCGCCGGCAAGCTCACCCAGCAGCTGCTGACCTTCGCGCGCAAGCAGCGGCTGGAGCCGCGCCGCCTCAACATCAATGCGCTGGTGGTGGAGTTTTCCGAGATGCTGGTGCGCACGCTGGGCGACAAGGTCGACCTGCGCCTGGACCTGCGCCCCGGCCTGCCGGCCTGCATGCTCGATCCGACCCACCTCGAGATGGCGCTGCTGAACGTCCTGATCAACGCGCGCGACGCCATGCCGGAGGGCGGCGACGTCTCGGTCGGCACCTCGATCGTGCGCGACGACGACAGCGTGCGCAAGCACAAGCTGCCGCCCGGCACCTACGTGACCCTGTGCGTGATCGACAAGGGCAGCGGCATGCCGCCCGAGGTGCTGCGCCGCGCGACCGAACCCTTCTTCACCACCAAGGGCCCCGGCACCGGCCTGGGCCTGGCGATGGTGCACGGCTTCGTGCAGCAGTCGCACGGCAAGCTGGAAATCGAGAGCACGCCGGGCAAGGGCACCACCGTCAAGATGATCTTCCCGGTGGCCGACAACGGCGCCGACCCGGCCGCGCCGCCGCACCCGGACCGCGACAGCGCGCCGGCGGACGCCGCGCCGGATCCCGCCAAGCCCTGCGTGCTGGTGGTCGAGGACAACGACGACGTGCGCGAACTGGCGGTGAGCGTGCTCGGCCTGGCCGGTTACGCGGTGCTGTCTGCCGCCAGCGGCGAACAGGCGCTCGGCCTGCTGGACGACGGCGCCCAGGCCGACCTGCTGTTCACGGACGTGATCATGCCGGGCGGGATGAATGGACTGGAACTGATCGAGCGGGCGCGCAAGCTGCGGCCGGGATTGCCGGTGCTGGTCACGACCGGCTACATGGATGACCTGCCGGATCGCGGCGGGTCGGGGGAATTCACGATCCTGGCCAAGCCTTATCGGCACGAGACCTTGCTGGACGAGGTGAAGGGGGCGTTGAAGGTGGATGCCTGAGCGTCATTCCCGGCATTGCCGGGAATGACTTCCCGCGAAAGCGGGAATCCATACTGAGGCTCCGAAGTCAGTACTTCGGAAGTCAAAGGGCATTCGGACGTACCGAATTCTGCTATTCAGCATGGGTTCCCGCTTTCGCGGGAACGACGTGTTATTGCTTCGGCAAGCCGCCCAGCAGTGCCGCCAGCTTCTGCTTCGGCTTGGCCTGCCCCGCCGGGGCGGCCGGGGCTTCCTGGCGCTGGGTCGGCGAAGGCTCGTAGGGCTTGAGGAACCACGGATCGACCTTCTCGCGGCGCGGCGCGTAGCCGCGCGGGCGCTCGCTGCGCTCGCCGCTTGCGGCACGCTCGCTGCTGCGCGGGGCCTCGGCCTCGCGGCCGCGGCGGCGGTCGCCGTAGCGCTCGTTGTCGCGCTCGCCGTTACGCGGGCCGCGCGATGGCGCCACGAAGCCGGTCAGCTCGCCGCGCGTGATGGTCTGCTTGATCAGCTTCTCGATGTCGGCCAGCAGGCGCTCGTCCTTGTCCGAGTAGACCGACAAGGCGTCGCCGGTGGCGCCGGCGCGGCCGGTGCGGCCGATGCGGTGCACATAGTCCTCGGCGTTGTACGGCAGGTCGTAGTTGATCACGCACGGCAGGTCGGTGATGTCCAGGCCGCGCGCGGCGACGTCGGTCGCGACCAGCACGTCGATATCGCCGTTCTTGAAGGCGTCGAGCGCGGCGATGCGTTCCTGCTGGGTCTTGTCGCCGTGGATCGCCGAGGCCTTGATGCCGGCCTGCTCGAGGGTGCGCGACAGGCGCGAAGCGCCGATCTTGGTGTTCGAGAACACCAGCACCTGCTTCAGGTCGCGCGAGCGGATCAGGTGCTGGACCACGTCCGCCTTCTGCGCTTCCTCGACCTTGTACAGGACCTGGGTGATCGAGGTATTCGTCGCATTGCTGCGCGCCACTTCGATGGTGACCGGGTCGGTCAGGAAGCTGGAGGCCAGCTTCTTGATCTCGGGCGAGAAGGTGGCCGAGAACATCAGGTTCTGGCGCTTCTTGGGCAGCAGGTTGATGATGCGCTGCAGGTCGGGCAGGAAGCCCATGTCGAGCATGCGGTCGGCCTCGTCCATGACCAGCATCTGCACCTGGCCCAGGCTGATGTTCTTCTGTTCGACGTGGTCGAGCAGGCGGCCCGGGGTGGCGATCACGATCTCCACGCCGCGGCGCAGGATCTCGGTCTGCGGCTTCATGTCCATGCCGCCGAACACGACGGTCGAACGCAGCGGCGTGTGCTGGGCGTAGTTCTTGACGTTGTCGGCAACCTGGATCGCCAGTTCGCGCGTCGGCGTCAGCACCAGCGCGCGCACTGCATGGCGCGCCGGCGACATGCTGCTGTTCGCGTGCGGCAGCAGGTTCTGGATGATGGGCAGCGAGAAGCTGGCGGTCTTGCCGGTGCCGGTCTGGGCGGCGCCCATGACGTCGCGGCCCTGCAGCACGATGGGGATGGCCTGGGCCTGGATCGGGGTCGGATGGACGTAGCCCTGGTCCGACAGCGCGCGCTCGATTTCAGGCGCCAGGCCAAAATCGGCAAAGCGCACGGTCGGCGCGCCAGCATCATTGTTGGTCGGTGTTTCAGACATTTGTTCTTTCGGGCAGTGAATCGTTGCGCTCTACGGCCGGGCTGTAGCCCAGGCATGGCCAACGCGGGAAAACCGGGGTGACGGGACGCGCTCGCGGCGGGTTCTGGCGCGGCGGCGGCTGGGACGTTGACACGGGCGTAGAGAGTCTAAACCGCGCTCAAGGTTACCTGAAATCGCAACCCCTGTATATGAAATCCTGTGTTTTCACATCCGGATTGCCCAATATTTCAGCACGGGCCGCCTGTTCTGCCCTTAACATTCCTTTACCTGGCTTTACATTCACCAGTGTCAATTTCCTTGGCCACCATCCGATAATTGATACAACGAAACAAAAGAAGGACAGCAATCATGGTGGCAAGCATCAGCGGCGGCAGCGGTGGCGTGGCGGACTGGGCGAATTCGGTCTTTTCCAAGCTCGACACCAAAAAGCAGGGCTATATCGAGAAGACCGACCTGGCCAGCGCCCTCTCCGCCAGCGGCGAAAGCGAAGGCGCCAGCGACAGCGGCGCGGTCGACGACATGTTCAGCGCGATCGACGGCGACAGCGACGGCAAGGTCACCAAGAGCGAACTGAGCGAAGCGATGACCAGGCTGTCCGACCAGCTCAACGCCCAGTTCGATGCCTCGCGGGTGCAGGGCGGCATGCCGCCAGGTGCGGCGCCGGGCGGGCAGGCGCCTGGCGCCGATGGCGCGCAGGATGCGGGCGCCAGCGTCGACGCGGCCGGCGCTAGCGCTGCCACCGGGGCGGCGGCCGGGGCGCAAGGTGCGGGCGGCCCGCGCGGCGCCGGCGGGGCCCACGGCGGCGGCGGTGCCGGCAAGGCCGAAAGCACGGACGAAACCGACAGCACGGACAGCAGCACCAGCACCGACTACGTCGCGGCGGCCGACACCGACGGCGACGGCAGCGTCAGCGATGCCGAGCAGGCGGCCTACGACAAGAAGGTGGCGAGCGGCGAGATCGACAAGAACGGCAACCCCACCGCCAGGGCGGAGGACGGCGGCGGCACCGAAAAGACGCGCCGCAAGGACCCGGAACGCGAACTGGCGCAGGCGCTGCACATGCTCAAGGCGTATGCGGACAACGACGGCGGCGACACTTCGGCCGCATCGACCGGCAGCACCAGCAGCGTGAGCGTCGAAGCGTAATGCATCGGTGGGCACCGGGTGCCTACGCCGGCCGCGCCCACCACGCCACCATCCTCAAGACGTGATCAACCCGTGCTCATCGAGCACGTCATGCAGCAATTCCAGCCGGATCATCGGATTGTCCAGCATCAGCATGTTCTGCTTCTGCCCGTTCGGCAGCGGCAGCAGTTCGCACCAGCGGTTGGCGACCCAGCCGCAATCGTCGAGGCGGAACGGCGGCTGCACCGGCCAGCGGCTCTGCGGCACGTCGTGCAGCGAGGCCAGCACGCGGTCGAGGGCGTCGGCCGCGCCCTTCAGGTCGGACGGGATGTGGACCGTGTGGTCGTCCTCCACCAGTTCGGCCTCGGCCATCCACAAGCCGTTGGCGCGGCGCTCGGTGCCCAGCACCTGGAAGCGCGAGCCGCCGCGGCACACCACCTGCAGCAGGCCCGGCGTGGACGCCGTGGTGTCCTGCACCGAGGCCAGCGTGCCCGAGCCGACGAAGCGCTCCGCGCCCTCCGGCGTGCGCACCTCCTGCCCCTGGGTCAGCAGCACCACGCCAAAGGGCTCGTCCTCCGTCAGGCAATGGCTGATCATGTCGAGGTAGCGCACCTCGAAGATCTGCAGCGGCAGCACGCCGTCGGGAAACAACACCGTGCTGAGCGGGAACAAGGGTAGGGAGATCGTCGCCATGGGGGCATCATGACAGATTCGCCGCGCGGGACGGAGCACGATTGCGCCGCCTGTGGCGTGCGCCCCTCGGTCCTCCGTCAGTCCTCCGGAGCGCGTACCGGCAGCACGCGCAGCGCGTCGAACAGCGCCGTCAAACGCCAGCGCAGCCTGGCCCAGCCGGGGTCCGGCTGCGCCAGCACGCGCACCAGCACGCGCGCCGCGGGCGCGGCGTCGCAGGCGAAGGGATAGTCGCCGGCCTGCTCGAACGGCAGGCGGATCTCGCGGCCGGGCAGCACCAGCACCTGGCCGAACACGTGCGGCGCCCGGTCGCGGTTACGCAGCAGCAGCACGTCGCGCACGCCCAGCGTCAGCCGTACTGTGGCAGGCACCTCGGCGGCGCGCGCGAAGTCCAGCCCCAGTTCGCGGGTCGGATAGCGCAGCGGCGCCAGCGCGGCCCAGGCCAGCACGGCCAGCGCGAGCGCGGCCAGCGCCAGCTGCACGCGGCGCAGCAGGCCCGGGGGAGCGGCGGGATGGGAAGGAGGAGAGCTCATGGCAGGCGCGGAAAATCGGCCCTAATTGTAGCTGCGGAAAGAATGCGTCGTAAATCCCAAGCCGTTTTGTGCGCCTGCCAATAGAATAGATGCGTATGCTCGTCTTGACGGCGCGTTTCCCCTGCCGGCAACGGACCCTCGACCTCGCCCTTGTCGCGTATCGTATTCATGCCTCCTCAGTACTCTTCCCCGAACTCTGCCTCCCCTCCCCTCTCGCAGCGCAGCGCGGCGCCGGTGCCCCTGCTGCTGGCCGCACTGGTGTTCCTGGCCTCCCTGATCGTCACCTACATGGTCGCCGACAATGCCGCGCGCGCGGCGCGAAGCGAACTCGAAAGCACCTTCGACTACCGCGCGCGCGACCTCGAATCGGTGCTGTCTCGGCGCATGGCGGTGTACGAGCAGGTGCTGCGCGGCGCGCGCGGCTTCCTGCGCGGCTCGGTCGACGTCAGCCGCGCCGACTTCGCCGACTACTACGAGGTGCTGCGCCTGAACGAGCGCTTCCCGGGCATCGAAGCGCTCGGCATGGCCTCGATCATCCCGCGCGACCGCCTCGACGCCCACGTGGCGGCGGTGCGCGCCGAGGGCTTTCCCGGCTACGAGGTCAGCCCGGCCGGCGCGCGCGAGGTCTACACCGCGATCACCCACATCCAGCCTTTCACCGAACGCAACCGGCGCGCCTTCGGCTACGACATGTTCAGCGAACCGGTGCGCCGCGCCGCGATGGAAGCCGCGCGCGACAGCGGCCGCGCCGCCGCCACCGGCAAGGTCACGCTGGTGCAGGAAGGCAGCCATGCCGAGCAATCCGGCTTCCTGATGTACCTGCCGGTCTACCGCGCCGGGCGGCCGCGCGCCACCGAGGCCGAACGGCGCGCCGCCATCGCCGGCTGGGTCTACGCGCCCTTCCGCATGAACGACCTGATGCGCGGCGTGGGCGGCGAGCACGCCGGCGACCTCGAAGTCGACATCCACGACGGCCGCCAGCCGCGCCCCGACACGCTGCTGTACCGCTCGCAGGCGCCGCGTGCGGCCGGCCAGGCGCCGATGTTCAGCTACACGGCGGCGATGGAGACCGCCGGCCGCCCCTGGACCCTGGTGGTGCGCTCCGCGCCCGCCTTCGAGGCCACGCTCGAGCGCCGCCCCAGCGTCGCGCTGGCGCTGACCGGCATCGGCCTCGGGCTGCTGCTCAGCCTCGTGATCTGGCTGCTGGCCAGCGAGCGCCGCCGCGCGCTGCAGCTGGCCGGCCGCATGACGCTCGAACTGCGCGAATCCTACGAGCGCATCGACGCCGAACGGCGGCGCATCCGCCTGATCCTGCAGAACGCCTACGATGCCTTCATCGCGGTCGACGCCGGCGGGCGCGTGACCGACTGGAACGTCCAGGCCTGCAAGCTGTTCGGCTGGCGCGAGGACGAAGCCATCGGCCGCGACGTGGCCGAGCTGCTTGTGCCGCCGGAAAAGCGCGAGCACGAACGCGCCTGCCTGGCGCATTTCGCCCGCAGCGGCACCTGCGCACTGCTGGCCGGGCCGACCGAATACGAAGCCGTCGACCGCCACGGCCAGCGCATCCCGGTCGAGATCGCGATCACGCCGCTGCCGGGCGAACATGCGCATGGCATCACCGCCTTCATCCGCGACATCCGGCCGCGCAAGGAAACCGAGGCGCGCGAACGGCTGCGCCAGCAGCGCCTGGACGAGGCGCGCGGCGCCCTGCTGCGTTCGCAGAAGCTGGAAGCGATCGGCCAGCTGACCGGCGGCGTGGCGCACGACTTCAACAACATCCTGCACATCATCGGCGCCAACGTGCAGCTCATGCTGCGCAACGAGGAAACCGGCCGCAAGCGCCTGGTCAGCATCATGGACGCGGTGGAACGCGGCAGGAAGCTGGTCGCCCAGCTGCTCGCCTTCGCGCGGCGCCAGCCGCTGCACCCGAGCGTGGTCAACCTGGCGCACATGGTCGAGCGCATGGACACCCTGCTGCATCGCGCCGCCGGCGACGCCATCGAGATCCGCTTCGATATGCCACCCGGCCTGTGGAATGCGCTGGTCGATCCGAACCAGCTGGAAAACGTGCTGCTCAACCTGGTGATCAACGCGCGCGACGCGATGGACGGCCAGGGCAGCATCACCATCGCCCTCGCCAACCTGGCGGTCGAGCCGTCCGACACCCTGGCCGACACCGGCATCCGGCCCGGCGAGTTCGTGAGCGTGGCGGTGAGCGACACCGGCAGCGGCATGCCGCCGGAGGTGATGGAACGCGCCTTCGAGCCCTTCTTCACCACCAAGCCCGAGGGCAAGGGCACGGGCCTGGGCCTGGCCGGCGCCCACGGCTTCGCCAAGCAGAGCGGCGGCCACATCCGGCTGGCCAGCACCCTCGGCGAAGGCACCACCGTCACCCTCTACCTGCCGCGCGCGCTGCAGGACACGCCGGATCCGGCGTTCATGCCGGTGCATCACTGAGCTTGTCATAAGATTCACGTGTGCGCCTGTCGCGGCGGGCGCGGCTAGACTGTGCGCCATGGCCACGACTCCCCATCACGCCGACGCGCGCAAGGCCCTGCCGCGCGCCCCCGGCTTCGACAACAGCCTCGCCTTGCTGGCCGAAGGCTACCAGTTCATGCCGCGCCGTCATGCGGCGCTGGACAGCGACGCCTTCGCCACCCGCCTGCTGCTGCGGCGCGTGCTGTGCGTGCGCGGCGAGGATGCGGCGCGCATGTTCTACCAGCCCGGCCGCTTCACGCGCAGGCGCGCGATCCCGCCCAACGCGCTGGCGCTGCTGCAGGACTTCGGCAGTGCCCAGGTCATGGACGGCGAGGCGCACCGCCGGCGCAAGGCGATGCTGATGTCGCTGCTGGGTCCCTTGGAGCGCCAGCGCCTGGTCGGGCTGGCGCAAGCGCAGTGGCGCGCGCAGTTCGCGCGCTGGCCGCAACTGCCGCAAGTGAGCGTGCACCGGGCCGCCGAGGAAGTGCTGTGCCGCGCGGCCTGCCAGTGGGCCGGTATCCCGCTGGCCGCCGACGAGGCGGCGCGGCGCGGCGCGGAATTATCAAAGATGATCGATGCCGCCGGCGCGGTCGGGCCGCGCAACTGGCGCGCGCTGCTGGTGCGCGGTCGCACCGAGCACTGGGCGCGCGCGCTGGTCGACGCCGTGCGCGCCGGCTCGGCCCAGCCGCCGTTCGACAGCGCGCTGAACGTGATCGCACGCCACCGCGACGCCGACGGCCGCCTCCTCAGCCGCAAGCACGCGGCCGTGGAATTGATCAACCTGCTGCGCCCGACCGTGGCGGTGGCGCGCTTCATCGCCTTCGGGGTGCTGGCCTTGCACCAGAACCCGCAGTACCGCGAACGCATCGCGACCGACGACGCCTTCGCCGCCATGTTCGTCCAGGAAGTGCGGCGCTACTACCCTTTCTTTCCGGCCGTGGGCGGCCGCGCCACCCACGGCTTCGACTGGCATGGCCTGCACGTCGCGAAAGGGACCTGGGTCTTGCTCGATTTATACGGCACCGACCACCATCCCGCCATCTGGGGCGATCCGGAAGTGTTCCGGCCGGAGCGTTTCGAGCGTTGGGAGAGCAGCGGCTTCGATTTGATCCCGCAGGGCGGCGGCGACTATTATGCGGGCCACCGCTGCGCCGGCGAATTCGCAACCGTCGACCTGGTGAAGTCGGCGCTGCGCCTGCTGGCCACGGAAATCGACTACGCGGTACCGCCGCAGGACCTGAGGGTCAGCCTGCGGCGGATGCCGACCCTGCCGGCGAGCGGCATGGTCATCAAGGACGTGCGGCCCTCGAGGCCGCAGGGTGGCCGGGCTTAGCCGCGCACCAGGCGGCCGTCCTGCACGCGGACGCGGTCGCCGTTGCGGAAGCGGGTGTTGCCCTTTTCCGAGAAGGTGCGATAGCCGCCCTGGGCCATCTTCACGCGCACGTCGGTGTAAGTGTCGGTCTTGATGTTGCGTTCCAGCTTGTTACCGGCATAGGCACCGCCGACGGCACCGGCCACGGTGGCCAGCGTACGGCCATTGCCGCTGCCGACCTTGTTACCCAGCAGGCCGCCGACCACGGCGCCGCCGACACCGCCGACGCCGCTGGCGCGCTGCGCCTCGCGTTCATAGGTACGGGTCGACACGACGGTACCGCAGTTGCGGCATTCGGCCGACGCGCGCGGATGGTGGTCCTGCGGCGCGGCCTGGCTCAGCGCCGGGGCGGCACCCGCGGTCAGGAAAGCGGCGATCAGGGCGGCATTGCGGATGGAAGCGAATTTCATGGTTTTCCCCTTGAGTATTGTTGTGATGAACATGCTTACAGCGTAATGGCGGATGGCTGCGCTGCAAAGGGCAAAACCGTATCAAGTGCAAGCGGATGTAACCGGATGGGATCGTTCAGTATTAATCTATAGGTTTTCACTAATAAAGATGAGCTCATGATCGACGCCCCCGTCCGAGAAGAAATCCTGTCGCGCCTCGCCAAAGCCGAGCGCGAGCACGACGTCAGGGTCCTGCTGGCCGTCGAATCCGGCAGCCGGGCCTGGGGCTTTGCCTCGCCCAACAGCGACTACGACGCCCGCTTCATCTACGTGAACCGCCCGGAATGGTACCTGTCGGTGGGCCTCGAGGAAAAGCGCGACGTGATCGAGTACCCGATCGTGGACGAGCTCGACATCAACGGCTGGGACTTGCGCAAGGCGCTGCGCCTGTTCTGGAAATCGAACCCGGCCTTCATGGAGTGGATCCAGTCGCCGCTGGTCTACCTGCGGCGCGGCGGCTTCCTCGACGGCAGCCGCGCGCTCATGGACACGGTGTATTCGGTGGAAAGCGGCATCTACCACTACCGCAGCATGGCCAAGACCAATTACCGCGGCTACCTGCAACAGGAGCAGGTACCGCTGAAAAAATACTTCTATGTGCTGCGGCCGCTGCTCGCGGTACGCTGGATGGAGCGCTTCGGGACGCCGGCGCCGATCGAATTCGGCAAGCTGGTGGCGATGGTGGAATCGGACCAAGCCCTGGTCCGGGCCATCGACGCCCTGCTCGAGCAAAAGCGCATGAGCCCGGAACTGGGCCTGTCGCCCCAGGTGCCGGCGATCCAGGACTTCATCGTGAGCGAACTGCAGCGGCTCGAAGGCATCGTGCCGGCGCGCTTCGAGCGCAGGGAGGTCGAGCCCGACCTGTCCGCCCTGTTCCGCAAGGTGCTGGCGGAGGCATGGTCCTGAAGAAATCCTCAGGTACAATTAATTATTCAATATGCATGATTGTTGCATACGGGCAGCGCACGATTGAAAAGAATTTGCCATAAGGCAACCGTCCTTCTATAGTGACATTCTTTCCAATGAGCACGAGAATCACCCATGCCGCGGGGTTGCCAGCAATGAAACTCAATCGTATCGGCATTGTCCTGATTGCCAGTGCGCTGGCCGTCATCGTGCTGGTCGTCGGCCTGCTCGTCTGGCGCCAGCAGGACAGCCGTGCCGCGGAAGTGCGCGCCAAGGGCACCAGCCTGGCCAGGTCGCTGGGCACGATTCCCGTGTCGGTCCTGGGCGGCACCACCGGTGCCGGCCTGCTGAACACCCTGTTTGCCTACCAGGACAACGGCGACCTCGCCTATGCCGCCGTCACCGACGCGGCCGGCCGTACGCTGGCCGACGCGGCCGGCCGTGGCACCCTGATCCCGTCCACGGCGTTGCCGGGCGATGCCGCCATCGCCTTTGGCGAACGCAGCCTGCCCGGCGCCGGTGGCACGCGCCCCATCCGCGAATTCTATGGCCCCCTTCTCGATCGCAGCCAGGGCCAGGCGTTTGTCCGCGTCGGCTTCCACCAGCCGGCCTACGCCGTGCTGCCGAACGACGTGTCCTTCCTGGCATCGCTGGCGCTGATGATGTTCCTGCTGGTGCCGCTGATCTATATCGTGATCAAGCGCGAGATGGCGCCGCTGGACACGCTCAACCGCCAGCTGCGCCAGCTGGCCGATGCCGGCAGCCTGCGGATGGAAGCGGCTTGCGACGTGCGCGAACTGGCCAGCGGCCTGCAGGCCTGGATGCAATCGGCCAGCACGCGCATGGCCGAACTCGAACGCGGCAGCCTGAATGCCACCGCCGACAACCGCGTCCTGCAATACGGCAGCAGGAAGCTGACCGCCGCGCTGCAGTCGCTGCCGGACGGCCTGTTGATGCTGGCGCCGGACGGCACGGTCAGCTTCGCCTCGGACAAGGTCGAGCCCCTGCTCGGCATCGCGCTGCAGGACATCCTCGCGCAGCCGGTCGACGCCTGGTGCCGCGACCCGGCCCTGCGCGCCCTGCTCGGCCGCTACGGCAACGACCAGCGCGACGCCACCCGTCCACACGGCGTCGAATTCATGCCGGCCAACGTCGAAGGCAAGTACCTGGCCGCGAGCGCCCAGCCGCTCACCGGCGGCCATGGCGCGATGTCGTTCGGGACCCTGGTCGTCCTGCGCGACGTCACCCGCGAGCAGCTCGCGCGCCAGGCCGGCAACGACTTCGTGGCCCACGTCTCGCACGAACTGAAGTCGCCGCTGAACGTGATCGGCATGTATGCGGAGACGCTGGCCGACAGCGACGAGGAAGACCTGCGCGTGGAATCGCTGAACGTGATCCAGGACGAGATCGAACGCATGAACGCGCTGGTCGGCAACCTGCTCAACGTCAGCAAGCTCGAAACCGGCAGCATGAGCCCGGAACGCAACCGCGTGCGCCTCGACGACCTGCTGCGCGACGCCTACGAGCACGCGCTGCCGCGCGCCGAGGGCAAGCAGCTGCGCGTGTCGCTCGACCTGCCGCGCGAACTGGAAGCGGTGGCGATCGACAAGGACCTGTTCCGCATCGCCCTGAACAACCTGCTGACCAACGCCATCAAGTACAACCGCCCGGGCGGCAGCGTGCTGCTGGCGGCCCGCAACGAAGAGCACGAGATCGTGATCAGCGTGCGCGACACCGGCATCGGCATCGGCGCCGAGGACCGTGAACGCGTCTTCGAGAAGTTCTATCGCGCCAGCGAAAAGGATGCGAAGACGGCGCGCGGCGGCCACGGCCTCGGCCTCTACCTGGCCGCCCAGATCGTCGAGCTGCACCACGGCCGCCTGAGCGTGGACAGCGAGCTTGGCATGGGCAGCACCTTCTCCATCCACCTCAAGATCGCGCCGGCCGCCGCCGGCGTGGTGACCCTATGAACCAACGCCATATCCTGCTCGTCGACGACGAGCCCCACGTCACGCGCGTATTGCGCCTGGCGCTGGAAAAAGCCGGTTATGCCGTGACCACCGCCCACGACGGGCATGAAGCGCTGGCCTGCATGGCGCAGCAACTGCCGGACGTCCTGATCAGCGATATCCAGATGGACGGCATGGACGGGCGCACGCTGTGCCCGCTCGCGCGCAAGACATATCCGGATCACGACTTCCTGATCCTGGTGATGACCTCGATGACCGCGCTCGAGGAACGCAGCTGGGCGCGCGAGCTCGCGAACACGGAATTCCTCGAAAAACCCCTGAGCCCGCGCCAGCTGGTCGCGCGCCTGGCCCGCCACTTCGGATGAGCACCATGTCTTCGACTCCCCTGCCCGACCTCGATTACGCACGTTATGCGCGCTGGCTGCAGCGCGGCGCCGGCCAGGCGCTGGCCCTGGCCGTCTGCGACGCCGCCGGCAGCCCCTGCTGGACCGCGCCGGAACACCCCGGCCTGCAGCCCTGGCTGGCGCAGTTGAAGGACGAGGGCTTCGCCTGGCCCTGCACCGGCGAAGGCATGCAGCGCCATGACGCCGGCGCCGCAATCCTGCTCTACGTGCCGGTCATCGCAAAGGGACAGGTGGCCGCTTACGTGGCCGTGCGCGATGCCGCGGGTGGCGACGCGCCGTTTGCCTGGGACGCGCTGGCCGAAGGCCTGGAAGACGTCGCCGCAGCCATCGCCGACGAATGCCGCCTGCATGGCGAACTCGATTCGATGGCCGGCGAACTGTCCGACCGCTACGAAGAGCTGCACCTGGTGTACGCGATCGACCGCCAGGTGCAGGAAATGCCGACCGGCGAAGACCTGTTCGGCAGCCTGCTGGAGAGCTGGGCCGAGCACATGAACGCCGACGTCGCCGCCTTCATCAAGCCGGGCGAAGGCCTGTGCGTGTCGGCCACGAACCTCTCGAAACCGATCCACAACCTGGACCTGGTGCTGGTCGAGATGCGCGGCGACCTGTACCGCTTCGCGCATTCGTCCCGGCAGCCGATCGTCATGAACGCCAAGGATGATCCGCGCCGCGCCTACATCTTCACCGACATGCCTTTCAAGATCCTGTGCTGCCCGGTGTTCCAGGACAAGACGGTGGTAGCGGTGCTGGTGCTGCTGAACCACGAGCACAAGAACGACTTCAGCAACTCCGACCGCAAGCTGGGCGAGGTGCTGGCGAACCACTTGTCGAGCCTCTCGCGCATGCACAGCATGCTGGCCGAGACCAGTAAATTCAACCAGCAGATGGCGGCCGCGCTGATCGAGGCGGTGGAAGCCAAGGACCCGTACACGCGCGGCCATTCCGAGCGCGTGCACCACATCGCGATGGAGATCGGGCGCTTCCTGCGCCTGCCGCCGCGCGAACTGGACAACCTGTTCTGGGGCTCGCTGCTGCACGACGTCGGCAAGATCGGCATCCCGGACGCGGTGTTGTGCAAACCGGGCCGCCTGACGCGCGACGAGTTCACCTTCATCATGGTGCACCCGGAGCGCAGCTACGAGATCCTGCGCCACATCGACCGCCTGCAGGGCGCGGTGCCGGGCGCGCGCCACCACCAGGAAAAATACGACGGCAGCGGCTATCCGCACGGCCTGGCCGGCAACGACATCCCGTACAACGCGCGCATCATCGCGGTGGCCGACACCTACGATTCGATCACCAGCTCGCGCGCCTACCGCGCCGGCCGCAGCCACGAAGTGGCCATGGCCGAGATCGCGCGCGTGGCCGGCACCCAGCTCGACCCGGGCGTGATCGCCGCCTTCGAGCAGGTGTGCCGCGCGGAGCCGGCCTGGATCGCCGGTTTCGGCATCCAGCGCGATCCGGTCCCTGCCCCTGCCGCCGCAGAAGCTGCATGAACGAGCTGGCAACCGCCGGCGCCGCGCACATCACGCGCAGCCGCATCGGCGCCATGACCTACCTGGCGCCGGCGGCGGCGCTGGTGGCCGACGAGGCCGTGAAAGGCTTGCAGGACGCGCTGGCCGAATGCATCGCCCGCCACCAGGTCGCGATCGTGATCGACCTGGCGAAAGTCACGCTGCTCTCCAGCCGCGCGCTGGGCATGCTGGCCGACATGGGCGAACGCCTGGCGGGACTGGGCGGCTGGCTGAAACTGGCCTACCCGAACCCCCTGCTGCAGGAGATCCTGGCTGCCACCGGCCTGCAGGAACAGCTGCCGCTGTTCGACGCCAAGGCCGGCGCGCCCAAGCGCGCACGTGAACCGGGCGCCAAGCTGGGCGACATCCTGGTCGAGCGCGGCGCCGCCACGCTGGAACAGGTGGCGGAAGCGGCGCGCCTGCAGGACCAGACCGGCAAGCGCATGGGCCTGATCATGGTCGAGAAGAAGTGGATCAGCGAAGCGGCCCTGTACCAGGCCCTGGCCGACCAGCTCGGCCTGCCCTACGCCAGCCTGCGCGCCGGCCTGTACGACCCGGCCGCGCTGGCGCTGCTGGAGCGCGACGTGGCGCGGCGCCTGAACGTGCTGCCGCTGTTCAGCGTGCGCGGCACGCTGACGGTGGCCACCGCCGAGCCGCAGGCGATCCACAACTTCGACGAACTGCGCACCCGCACCGGCTGCAAGATCCGCATCGCGGTGGCGCCGCCGAACGACATCCGGCGCCTCTCCGACGACGCCTACGGCGGCACCCTGCCCGAATTCGTGCACACCGAGGCCAATGACCTCGAGCTGATCGCCTCGACGATCCCCGACGACTACACCCACATCGACGAGATGGCCGGCGCCAGCCCGGTCATCAACATGGTCAACGCGGTGATCCAGCGCGCCATCCGCGACAGCGCCAGCGACATCCACATCGAGATCTCGCGCAACCGCGCGCGCATCCGCCTGCGCATCGACGGCATCCTGTACGAGGTGATGGCGCCCAAGGTCGACCAGCACCCGGCCATCGTCTCGCGCCTGAAAGTGATGGCGAACCTCGACATCGCCGAGCGCCGCCTGCCGCAGGACGGCCGCATCCAGGTCGCCACGCAAGGCCGCACCGTCGACCTGCGCTTCTCCTCGCTGCCCGGCATCTACGGCGAGAAGGTCGTGCTGCGCGTGCTGGACAAGAACCAGTCGATCCTCGACGTCGACAAGCTCGGCATGAACGAAGGCGCGGTGAGCGCGTTCAAGCGCCTGCTCGGCCGCAGCCACGGCCTGATCCTGGTGACCGGCCCCACCGGCAGCGGCAAGACCACCAGCCTGTACGCCGCGATCAGCCACCTGAAAAGCATCGAAAAGAACATCGTCACCATCGAGGACCCGGTCGAATACCAGCTCGACATCATCAACCAGAACCAGGTCAACGACGCCATCGGCCTGACCTTCCCGAAGATCCTGAAGCACGTGCTGCGCCAGGACCCGGACATCATCATGATCGGCGAGATCCGCGACCGCCAGACCGCCGAGATCGCGGTGCAGGCCGCGCTGACCGGCCACCTGGTGCTCACCACCCTGCACACCAACGACACGCTGGGCGCGGTCTCGCGCCTGGTCGAGATGGGGGTCGAACCGTACCTGCTGTCTTCAGCCTTGATCGGCGTGATGGCGCAGCGCCTGGTGCGGCGCGTGTGCCAGGGCTGCCGCACCAGCTACCTGGCCACGCCGGAGATGGCGGCGGCCTACCGCTGGCGCGGCAGCGGCGATTTGCGCCTGGCGCGCGGACGCGGCTGCCCGGCCTGCTACGACTCCGGCTACAAGGGCCGCATGGGCATCTACGAATTGCTGGAGGTCGGCAACGACCTGCAGCGCATGATCGTGCGTAACGCCAGCAAGGAAGAGATGGGCGTCCACGTCGCCGCCACCGGCCACCATGACCTGTACGCGGACGGCATGGCGCGCGCCTTCGAAGGCCACACCACGCCCGAGGAAATCGCGCGCGTGGTGCATTCGCTCTGAATAGTATGCCGATCGAGCTCGACCTCCCCGCGATCGACCCCGCCGCCGGCCCGCAAGCCGGCAAGACCGGCCTGTGGCAGCAGCTCAACCAGCGCGCGCCCGGCGTGCGCGAGCGCATGCTGTTCACCGAGCGCCTGGCGCTGCTGCTGGAAACCGGCGTGCCGCTGCACACGGCGCTGCAGTCGCTGCAGCAGCAGACCGACCAGCCGCGCCAGCAGGCGATGATCGCGGCCATGTCCGACGACATCCTGGCCGGCGAACGTTTTTCGGACGCGCTGGCGCGCCACGACCTGTTCCCATCCACCTACGTCAACCTGGTGGCGGCCAGCGAGGCCGGCGGCTTCCTGCCCGAGGTGCTGGCGCAGCTGGTGGAGATGGACGAGAAGGAAGACCGGCTGCGCCGCACGCTGGTGTCGAGCCTGACCTACCCGCTGTTCCTGCTGGCGTTTTCGTTCGCGGTGGTGCTGTTCGTGCTGGTCTACGTGTTCCCGAAATTCGCCGTGATGTTCGCCTCGATCCGCGACCAGCTGCCCTGGACCACGCGCGTGCTGATGACCGTGAGCGAAGTATTGACCACGCATGGCGCGCTGGTGGGCGCCGGCTGCGCGGCCGTGCTCGCGGGCGGCTGGATGCTGGCGCGCCGTCCCGACGTGCGCGCCGCGATCGACCGCGCCACGCTGCGCCTGCCGTTCGTGCGCGACATCTTCGCCAAGGTGTACCTGACGCGCCTGCTGCGCGTGATGGGCATTTCGCTGGAACGCGGCGTGACCATCCTGGCCACGCTGGAAGCCTGCCGCGAAGTCGTCGGGAACGCCGACGTGCAGCGCTTCATCCTGGAGCTGGAAACCGACGTTACCGAGGGCAAGGGCATCGCGGCCGGCTTCCAGCGCAGCGGTTTCGTGCCGCCGCCGGTGCGCCAGATGATCGCGACCGGTGAGGCCACCGGCACGCTGGGGCGGGTGATGGGACGCGTGGCCGATGCTTACGATCGTGACTTGAACAAGCAGCTGGGGCAGTTGTCGAAGCTGGCCGAACCGGTGATGCTGATGATCATGGGGGTGATGGTGGGGACTATCGTCAGTTCACT
>Ga0265780_10003704_pt1 | contig 19987 bp, 12 predicted proteins | sample P1T30metagenome_FD_192432 | JGI IMG/M metagenome (GOLD analysis project Ga0265780, IMG submission 192432) | Plant litter microbial communities from East Loma Ridge, Irvine, California - P1 T30 | ecosystem: Environmental > Terrestrial > Plant litter > Unclassified | place: USA: California...
CGATTGCGTCGGGCCTTTTGGCGTCGCTACCCGGTGTTCCAGTCCGAACTTTGGACTATGAACCGCCTGTTATTTTTGCTTTTCGTGCTTGCTGCCTCTCCCCTTGCCCACGCCCAGAAAGGCCATAATGAGCCTTTCTCGCTCGCTGAATACCCCGTTTACAACGGCCCCGATTTGGGCCTGACCTTCGACCGCGCCGGCCGGGGCACCCTGCGCGTGTGGGCGCCTACCGCCGAGGCGTTGCGCCTGCGTCTCTACGCAACCGGCACGGGTGGCGCGGCCACCGCTACGCACGACATGCAACGCAGCACCAGCGGCACCTGGACGCTGGCGCTGCCTGCGGGCACCACCGGTTTCTACACCGTGCAGGCCACGATTCAGGGCAAGGCGCTGGCCGAGGTATGCGAGCCCTACGCCCGCGCCGTGGGCGTAAATGGCCGCCGCGCCGCCTGGCTCGACCCCGCCAATGCCGCGCCCACCGGCTGGGCCGACGACCTGCGCCCCAAGCCCGGCGCGCCCACCGACATCGTGGTGGGCGAAGCCAGCGTGCGCGACCTCTCCATAGCCCCCAATTCGGGCATCGAGCACAAGGGCAAGTACCTGGGCCTGACCGAAACCGGCCCCGACGGCGTGCGCACCGGCCTGAGCCATTTGCTGGAGCTGGGCGTCACGCACCTGCACTTGCTGCCGACCTACGATTTTGCGGCCATTGATGAGAGCCTGCCGCCCTCGCCCACCCGCTACAGCTGGGGCTACGACCCCGTGAATTACTTCGTGCCCGAAGGCTCGTACGCCACCGATGCGCTCGACCCGGCCGTACGCATCAGGGAGTATAAGCAGCTGGTGCAGACGCTACACGACCACCAGCTGCGCGTGATTTCCGACGTGGTTTTCAACCACGTGGCCGATGCGGGCACCAGCGCGTTTGAGCAGTTGGTACCGGGCTATTATTTCCGCCACAACGCCGATGGCTCGTATTCCAACGCCACCGCCTGCGGCAACGAAGTAGCATCCGAGCGGCCCATGGTGCGCAAGCTCATCGTGGACTGCGTGAGCTACTGGGCCCGCGAGTACCACGTCGATGGCTTTCGCTTCGACCTCATGGGCGTGCTCGACCTCGAAACCATGCGCGCCGTGCGCGTGGCCCTCGACCAGCAAGACCACAGCATTTTCGTGTACGGCGAAGGCTGGGCCGCCGGCCCTAGCCCCCTGCCCGAAGCCCAGCGCGCCACCAAGGCCAACGTGGCCAAGCTGCCGCGCATCGCCGCCTTCGGCGACGAGCTGCGCGATGGCGTGAAGGGCCACTACGCCCACCAGTCCGAAGGCGGCTTTGCGGGCGGCCAACCGGGGCTAGAGCAAAGCGTCAAATTCGGCATCGTGGCTGCTACGCAGCATCCGCAGCTCGATTACGCAAGAGTCAATTACAGCAAAGCGCCCTGGGCCAGCCAGCCTAACCAGGCCATCAGCTACGTGTCGTGCCACGACGATAGAATACTGTGGGACAAGCTTGCGGTGGCACACCCCGCCCTTTCAGAGCAGGAGCTAATCAAGCTCGATGTACTGAGCAATACTATCGTCTTCACGTCGCAAGGCATCCCGTTTTTGCCCATCGGCGACGAGTTTTTGCGCACCAAAAAAGGCGCCTCCAACTCCTATACTCTGCCCGACAGCATCAACCAGCTCGATTGGAGCCGCAAGGCCAACTACCGCCCAGTATTCAACTTTTACCGCCAGTTGCTGGCGCTACGCAAGGCGCACCCGGCCTTCCGGCTACCTAGCCAAGAATTGATTGCGCAGCACCTGAAGTTCTTGCCGGGCACACCAGCGGGCACCATAGCCTACCAGCTGGTTGACCACGCGGGCGGCGACCAATGGCAGACCATTACGGTACTCTTCAATGGCACGGGGCAGGCGGCAACAGCGCCTGTGCCAGCTGGCAATTATTCAGTGGTGCTACGCGGATTGGAAATCAACCAGCACAGGCTGGGTCAGGTGGTAAGTAGCGGCACGGTGGAAGTGCCGGGCTATTCGGCGTTGGTGCTGGTGCAGTAGGAAGACTTAATCTTGAGCCTTAGCTAATAAGCCACTATCATCAATCATCCCGCTGTTTCCCTCCTGCGACTCAGTCCACGCTATTATAGCTTTTACATCCTTTTCCGAAAGCTGCGGAAAAGAGGGCATCTGCTGCTTGCCATTATCATCAAAAAGCTTCACGGCGTAATTATCACCACTGGCAATAACCTTGGCTGAGTTGCGCACCCATGATACGAGCCAGGAAGTAGGCCGCCGCTTGGTGATACCTGCCAGCGCCGGGCCTACCACTTTCTCGTTGATAGCGTGGCACTGGGCACAGTTGCCTTTAAAGAGAGCATCGCCAGCCGCAATTGCAGAAGCTTCAGCGGCTGAAGCTGGCTTCGAATTAGTTGCCACGGCAACCTGGCTTCTCGGAGCCACTGGACCCTCGTCAGCCGGCATTTGCTGCTCGGTTTCAAAGGCCTCCGCAGGCATGATGCTGACCAGCCCGGCCATGCTGAGCACTCCGAGGCCCAGCAGCATTACCATAAGGCCCATTCCTACTGCGAGGAAGAAGCCGGCAAAATTTGTACGCATGTCACAGTCGTTTACGTGAGCGATACCCTTTAGCTCCAGTATAACCGGCCGCGGCGCAGTTTGCTTACCCGTTCTTCACCTTTTTTCGGGACTCGGCGCGCCGAAAAAGCGGGGTAAGGTTTGCGTGCTAGTTTTTCCCCAAAAAGGGACGAACTTCGCGGCCACAACGTTTCTTTCTCATGGCAACATCCACCCTCACCGGCCTGCGCGCCGGCGTTCTGCACGGCGACGAAGTGCAGGCCCTCTTCCAGCACGCCAAGGCTAATGGCTACGCCCTACCGGCCGTCAACGTGACCGGCACCGACACCGTGAATGCCGTGCTCGAAGCGGCCCGCGACCTCAATTCGCCGGTTATCATCCAGTTTTCGAACGGCGGCGCCCAGTTCTTCGCTGGCAAAGGCCTGCCCAACGACAAGCAGCAAGCCAGCATCGCGGGCGGCATTTCGGGCGCCCACCACGTGCACCTGATGGCCGAAGCCTACGGCGTACCCGTGATTCTGCACACCGACCACGCCGCCAAAAAGCTCCTTCCCTGGATTGATGGTCTGCTCGACGCGGGCGAGAAATTCTTCGCCGAGCACGGCCAGCCGCTGTTCAGCTCGCACATGCTCGACTTGTCGGAAGAGCCGATTGAGGAGAACATCGAAACCTGCGTAAAATACCTGGAGCGCATGGCCAAAATCGGCATGACGCTTGAAATCGAGCTCGGCGTGACCGGCGGCGAAGAAGACGGCGTGGACAACTCCGACGTCGATTCTTCGAAGCTCTACACCCAGCCTGAGGAAGTGGCCTACGCCTACGAGCACCTCAGCGCCGTGAGCCCCCGCTTCACCATCGCCGCTGCTTTCGGCAACGTGCACGGCGTATACAAGCCCGGCAACGTGAAGCTGGAGCCCAAGATTCTGCACAACTCGCAGGAGCACTTGCGTCAAAAGCACAACATTGAGACGGAGCTGCCTATCGACTTCGTATTCCACGGCGGCTCGGGTTCGAGCCAGGAGGAAATCCGCGAAGCCATCAGCTACGGTGCCATCAAAATGAACATCGACACTGACTTGCAGTGGGCGTTCTGGGAAGGCATTCAGAAGTACTACGTGAAAAACGAAGGCTTCCTGCAAGGCCAAATCGGCAACCCCAACGGCCCCGATTCGCCCAACAAGAAGTACTACGACCCCCGCGTATGGCTGCGCAAAGGCGAAGAAACCTTCGTAGCGCGTTTGAAAATCGCGTTCGAGGATTTGAACGCCGTGAACCGCCGGCCCTAGGTTAGCTAATTGCTTGTTTGCGGCCGATACGTTCGAAAACGGTCGTCATGCTGAGCGGAGTCGAAGCATCTCTACCGCTTCACCCAAACAGTTCAACGAAGCGGTAGAGATGCTTCGGCAAGCTCAGCATGACGACCGTATCTAATAGCCGTGTCGTATTCTAAAAAAGCCCTGCGCCCCACTCGGGCGCGGGGCTTTTTACTTTTGCATCCTGCCCTACCCGCCTGCCCATGAAAATCCTGCTAGTCGAAGACGAGCCCAAACTGGCTTCGTTCATTAAAAAAGGGCTGACCAGCGAGGGCTACGATTTGCTCATCGCCTACGACGGACAAATGGGCTTGTCATTGGCGCAGCAGCAGCCGTTCGACCTCATTATTCTCGATGTCAACCTGCCGCTACTCAATGGGTTTGAGCTATGCCGCCGCATCCGGGCCGACTACCCGCACGTGCCGATTATCTTCCTAACCGCTTTTGACAGCCTGGAAGACAAAGTCTTGGGCTTCGAAGCCGGCGCCGACGACTACCTAGTGAAGCCCTTCGCGTTTCAGGAATTATTGCTGCGGGTGCGGGCCCTAGGTCGCCGCCAGACGGCCGCCGAGGCCGTGCGCCACGTCATCAGCCTGGCCGACCTAGAGCTGAACCTCGACGCCAAAGTGGTGACCCGCGCCGGCCAGCGCATCGACCTCACGACCCGCGAATACGCTTTATTGGAATATTTGCTCCTGAACCAAGGCCGCATCATCTCGCGGGTGGCGATTGCAGAGCACGTGTGGGACGTGAATTTTGACACCAATACCAACCTAGTGGACGTGTACGTGAGCTACTTGCGCAAGAAGCTGGACCGCGGATTTTCGCCCAAGCTAATTCATACTGTGGTGGGCATGGGCTACGTCATGCGGGCCGAATAAGCTTTCTACTTTACGTTCGTCATGCTGAGCATTCTGCGCATCAAGCAGAGACGGAGCGGAGTCGAAGCATCTCTACCGCTTCGTTGCTAGCGTCAAGAGTTAGTTCACCGGTAGAGATGCTTCGACTCCGCTCCGTCTCTGCTTGATGCGCAGAATGCTCCGCATGACGGAATAATTAAGACCTACTTCCATCCATGCTCATTCGCACCAAGCTTATCCTACGCTTTACCTTGCTCGTCGCGGGGCTGCTGGTGGGGTTTTCGGCGTTTGTCTATTACTTCCAAGCGGCAGCGCGGCGGCAGCGGTTCGTGCACCGCATGGAGGCCAGCGCGCTGCTGGCAGCGCGGGTCCTCATCAGGAGTGGGCACCCGGCGGGACCAGTGCACCCGCGCGACTTGCTGATGATGACGGGCGAGCGAATTCGGGTGCTGAGTCCGACTGGGGAAACGCTCTTTGCCGAGGCGGCCTCGTTGCCCCGCAGTTTGACGGGCCAGCTAGAAAGCACGCGGGTTTCTTATACCTCCCAAGGCACCAAGTACCGGGTCGAAATAGCGGCCGTTGACCGCCTAGGTCGCTCGCAGTTGGACACATTGCGCCTGATACTGGTGGTGGGCAATGTGGGCGCGTTGCTGCTCATCATCGGCGCGGGCTGGTATTTTGCCGACGAGTTTCTGCGGCCCATTGCCCGCGTGGTCGAGCAAGTCGAGTTAATCACGGCTTCTAACCTCAGCCAACGGCTGGAGGAAGGCAACCGCCGCGACGAAATTGCGCGCCTCGCCATAACCTTCAACCAAATGCTGACTGGGGTCGAGCAGGCCTTTGAAGCGCAGAAAAGCTTTCTCTCGCACGCCTCGCACGAGCTGCGCACGCCGCTGGCCACGCTGCTAGGCACCCTCGAAACGTCCTTGGCCTACGACGATAACCTAGGCGACAGCAAGGAAAGTATAGAGTCGGGCCTGGAAGATGTGCGCCACCTCATCGCCCTTACCAACGGCCTGCTCACACTGGCCCGCGCCGATGCGCCCTCACCCCGCCTACTGCCCGTGCGCCTCGACGAATGCCTGACCCAGGCCCTAGGGTACGCCCAAGCCAAGTACCCCGGCCGCGAAGTGCAACTGAGCATTGGCTCGGTACCCACTCTGGATGCGGCTGAGCCCTTCAGCCTACCCGGCAACGCCGAGCTGTTGACCACCGCCCTGTTCAACCTGCTCGATAATGCCTGCAAGTACTCGCAGGCGGCCGTGAGGGTAGAACTAGGCTACGCCGATGCCCGCACCCTGCAAGTGCGCGTGGCTGACACCGGCCCCGGCATCGCAGAGGCCGACCAAGCGCGGCTGTTCGAGCCGCTGTTTCGGGCGCGGAGTGCGGCCGGCCGGCCGGGTTTTGGCCTAGGGCTACCGCTGGCGCAAAAGGTAGTGCGCCTGCACGGCGGGCAGTTGGAGATAGAGTCGGCGGCCGGAGAAGGCACGACGGCCACGGTGCGGCTACCGGTGTAGCGCGGTTACCCCACCCCCGGCCCCTCCCCTCCGGGAGAGGGGAGCCGAGCGTAAACGGTCGTCATTCAGTCGTCAGGCTCCCCTCTCCCGGAGGGGAGGGGCCGGGGGTGGGGTCTCACGTTAGGATAAGTTTAATGTTTTCTAACACCGTTCTCAGACGGTTTTAATGTCGCGGTGGGTGCTTTGCACTATGAACCGCCTCCGCCCCATTGCTGATACCCGCTACCGCGTGCTTGCTGCGCTGCTGGCCGTGGCCCTGCTGCTGTCGGGGGCGCTCAACTGCTTTTTGCTGACGCGTACCGATGGCCTGGCCGGGCGCACGGCGCTGCTGGCCGACGATGATGACGACGAAGGCGATGACCTCATCGCTACGCGGGCCGAACTCAAGCTCACCCAAACGATGCTCGCTCGCTGCCAGGCCGCCACCATCTACCCCGACTCGACCAACCTCGCGGCTCGGCCACCGGGGCGCTAACGTATGCCCAGCTTTTGCGTACTATCCTAAATTCACAAATTATACACCTCTTCAAGTGTCTCTTTTTCAACATAAAGTAGCGGGTCATAGCACTATTTTGGCTAGCCTGGCCGCGGGCCTGCTGCTGCTGAGCGGCTGCGGCAAGGGCCAGGCCGAAACCCCTAAGGAGGCCGCAGATGCTCCGCCGCAAGTGCCCGTCGTGGCCCTGCGCACCACCGACCAGCGCCTCTACCACGAGCACGTGGCCGACATTCAGGCCGAGCGCAACGTGGAGGTGCGGGCCAAAGTGCGCGGTTTTCTCGACCACATTTTTGTGGATGAGGGCAAGTTTGTGAAGAAGGGCCAGCCGCTGTTTCAAATCAACCCTAGCGAATACCAGAACCAACTGGCTAGCGCCAGAGCCGCCGAAACTAGTGCCGAAGCCGAAGTAGCCTCGGCCAAGGTGCAGTTAGAACGCGTGCAGCTGCTGGTAAACAAAAACATCATCGCCAAAACCGAGACTGACCTAGCGATGGCCAATCTGCGCACCGCGCAGTCGCACGTGGCGGAGGCCCGCGCCCGCCAAGCCACCGCTCGCCTCAACCTCAATTATACGCTGGTGCGCGCCCCCTTCGACGGCATCATCAACCGCATTCCGCTCAAAGTGGGTAGCCTCATCGAAGACACCACGCTGCTCACCACCGTATCGGACCTGAGCCAGGTGCTTGTCTACTTTGAAGTACCCGAAACCGAGTACCTAGAGATTACGCGCCTGCGCCAGGAGCACCCCGACCAGAGCCGCTCCGACACCATCGCGCTGGTGCTGGCCGATGGCAGCCGCTACGCCTACCCCGGCTACATCGAAACCTCGGAAGGTGAGATTGACGAGAACACCGGTTCCATCGCCTTCCGCGCTCGCTTCGACAACCCGCAGCACCTGCTCAAGCACGGCGCCACCGGCCGCGTGCGCCTCACCAATATGGTGGCCGACGCGCTGCTAGTGCCGCAAAAGGCGGTGTTTGAAATTCAAGACAAGAGCTACGTGTATGTTCTTGACAGCAATAACGTTGCCCACACCCGCGCCTTCGTGCCCGGCACCCGCACCGGCGATAACTACGTGGTAAAAAGCGGCCTCAAGCGCGGCGAGCGCGTGGTGTACGAAGGCACGCAGCAGATGAAGGATGGGATGAAAGTGGTGCCGCGCAAAGCCGATATCCCGCAACAAACGGAGGCCCCGGCCGTGGCGAAAGTGCACTAAGCCCACTGAGTAGCTGCCGGAAAATAACGTCTGTCATGCTGAGCGAAGCGCAGCGGAGTCGAAGCATCTCTACTGCTTCGTTGCTAGCATTAAGAGTTAGTTCACCGGTAGAGATGCTTCGACTTCGCTGCGCTTCGCTCAGCATGACAATCGAATTTTAGTTGATTACCAATAATATATGTTCGATATCTTCATTCGCCGCCCGGTTCTCTCGCTGGTTATCTCCTTGCTGATAACCCTGTTGGGTGGGCTGGCGCTGTTTCAGCTGCCCATCACGCAGTTTCCCGACATCGTGCCGCCCTCCGTGACCGTGACGGCGCACTACACGGGCGCCAACGCCGAGGTGTGCGCAAAGGCCGTGGCCACGCCGCTGGAGCGCGCCATCAACGGCGTGCCGGGCATGACGTCGATGACGTCGGTGAACAGCAACGACGGCACCACGCTCATCGAAGTGTTCTTTCAGGTGGGCACCGACCCCGACCTAGCGGCCGTGGCCGTGCAGGGCCGCGTGCAAACCGTGATTGACGAGCTACCCGAGGAGGTAATTAAGGCCGGTGTGACGGCCGAAAAGGAGGTAAACTCTATGCTGCTCTACCTCAACATCACGAGCACCGACAAAGCGGCGGGCGAGAAGTTTATCTACAACTTCGCCGATATCAACATCTTGCAGGAGCTTAAGCGCATCAACGGCGTGGGCCTGGCCGAGATAATGGGTGCCCGCGAATACTCGATGCGCGTGTGGCTGAAACCCGACCGCATGGCCGCCTACAACGTGGGCACCGAGGACGTGGTGGCCGCCATTCGGGCCGAAAACGTGGAGGCTGCTCCCGGCAAGTCGGGCGAAAGCTCGGGCCGCAAGGCCAACGACCTGCAATATGTGCTGCGCTACACCGGCAAAATGTTCGAGCCCGAGCAGTACCGCAATATCGTACTGCGCGCCAACCCCGATGGCTCGGTACTGAAGCTCAAGCAGGTAGCTGACATTGAATTTGGCTCGCTCACCTACGGCATGGTGTCGAAGGAAGACGGGCGGCCCTCGGCGGCCATCATGCTCAAGCAGCGCCCCGGCTCCAATGCCAGCGAAGTTATCGCGGGGGTGAAGGAGCGCATGGCCGAGCTGAAAGCCACCAGCTTCCCGCCCGGCATGACCTACAGCATCGCCTACGACGTGTCGCGCTTCCTCGACGCCAGTATCCACGAGGTGCTCAAAACGCTGATGGAGGCCTTCATTCTGGTGTTCATCGTGGTGTTCCTGTTTTTGCAGGACTTCCGCTCCACGCTCATCCCGGCGCTGGCGGTGCCGGTGGCGCTTATCGGCACGCTATTCATCATGAGCCTCCTAGGGTTCAGCATCAACTTGCTGACGCTCTTTGCCTTGGTACTGGCCATCGGCATTGTGGTCGATGATGCCATTGTGGTGGTCGAGGCCGTGCACGCCAAGATGCACAACGAGCACCTAGCACCACGAGAAGCTACGTTTGCGGCCATGCACGAAATCAGCGGCGCCATCGTGGCTATTACCTTGGTAATGACGGCCGTATTCGTACCTACGTCGTTTCTGAGCGGGCCGGTGGGCGTGTTCTACCGGCAGTTTTCGCTCACGCTGGCTTCGGCTATTTTGATTTCAGCGATAAACGCCCTGACGCTGACGCCGGCGCTTTGTTCGCTGCTGCTCAAGCCCGTGGAGCACAACGAGAATCCGGGGCTGGCGGGCCGGTTTTTCAACTGGTTTAATGCTCGCTACGACAACTTGGCCAATGGCTATAAGAAGGTACTGAGCGTGGTAGCGCACCGCCGCGTCGTTACCCTAGGTGCCCTTTTGGTCTTTATCGGGCTGGCGTATGGCACGAGCCAGATTCTGCCGGCCGGCTTTATTCCGACCGAAGACCAGGGCATGATTTACGTGAACGTGACCACGCCCGCCGGCGCCACCGTGGAGCGCACCGAGGAAGTGCTCGATGAAATCCAGAAAGTAGCGGCCAAACTCAAGCCCGTAGAGTCGGTTTCGACGCTGGCTGGCTACAGCCTGCTCAACGACGTGGCGGGCTCGACCTACGGCATGGGCATGATAAACCTGGCCGCCTGGGAAGGCCGCGAACAATCAGTAGATGAACTCATTACCGAGCTGCGCGAGAAAACCAAGGGCATTTCCGATGCCACCATTGAATTCTTCCCGCCGCCCGCCGTACCAGGCTTCGGCAACGCCAGCGGCGTCGAGCTACGCGTGCTCGACAAGTCGGGCACCGGCAATTTGCAGCGCACCGCCGACGTCACCAAAGACTTCATTTTGGCCCTCGAAAAGACGCCCGCCGTCGGCTCGGCTTTCACCAACTACGACGCTAATTTTCCGCAATACCTCATCCACGTAGACCAGGAGCAGGCCGCCAAAAAAGGCGTGACCGTGGACCAAGCCATGAGCACCCTGCAAACGCTGATTGGCAGCTACTACGCCTCCAACTTCATCCGTTTCGGGCAGCTGTATAAAGTGATGGTGCAGGCCAGCCCCGAGTACCGCACCAACCCCGACGACCTGCTGAAGCTGTACGTTAAAAACAACCGCGGCGAGCTCGTGCCCTACTCCACCTTCGTGCGCCTCGAGCGCGTGTACGGCCCCGACCAGCTCACGCGCTACAATATGTACACCTCGGCCATGGTGAGCAGCGAAAACGCGCCCGGTCACAGCACCGGCGACGTTATCAAGACCATAGAGGAGACTGCTAAGAAGGTGCTCCCCAAAGGCTTCAGCTACGAGTGGAGCGGCATGACCCGCGAGCAAGTGCTATCGGGCAACCAGGCCATCTACATTTTTGCGCTGGTTATCGTGTTCGTGTACCTCATTTTGGCGGCGCAGTACGAGAGCTTCCTGCTGCCGCTGCCGGTACTGCTGAGCTTGCCCACGGGCATTTTTGGGGCCTTCCTGTTTCTGAAAATCCTAGGTCTCGAAAACAACATCTACGCCCAGGTGGCGCTGGTTATGCTCATCGGTTTGCTGGGTAAAAACGCCATCCTTGTCATCGAGGTGGCCGAGCAGCGACGACGCGCCGGGGCTTCCGTTTTTGACGCCGTTATCGAGGGCACGCTCTCGCGTCTGCGGCCGATTTTGATGACTTCATTCGCCTTCATTCTGGGCTTGATGCCGCTGGTAATTGCCCACGGCGCAGGTGCTTTGGGCAACCGCTCTATCGGTACGGCGGCGGCGGGCGGCATGCTAGTCGGCACGACTTTCGGGCTGCTGTTGGTGCCTGGCCTCTATGTCATTTTCGCGGGCATGATACCCAAGGAGGACAAGAAAGACGAGGAGGAGCCGGCGACGGAAGAAGTGACGGAGGAAGAGGAAGAGCCGGTGCACGCGTAGGCTCGCCGCCTGTGAGACCCCACCCCCGACCCCTCCCCTCCGGGAGAGGGGAGCCGGACGATTATTGAATTTGACTCATACTCTCTGATGTTTTTAATAAGGTTTTTCTCTTCTGTTCTTGCCAAAACGAGCCTCGTCCGGCTCCCCTCTCCCGGAGGGGAGGGGTCGGGGGTGGGGTCCCACGCCCGGCGGGCCTGCACTGCCTTGCTAGCCACATCTTTAGTAGCCCTCGGCGCCTGCCAAATCACCGCGCCCCGCTCCTACCCCGCTGCCACGCCGCTGCCCGGCACCTACGGCTACCCTGCGCCCAACGACAGCACCAGCATCGGCGACCTAACGTGGAATAAGTTCTTCGCTGACCAAACCCTTATTGGGCTCATCGACACGGCGTTGCAGCAGAACCTTGATATTCGACAAGCTAGCCAACGCGTGGAACAAGCTCGTGCCAACGTACTCGAGCGCCGCGCCGCACTGCTGCCCAGCGTCAATGCAACCGCCACGGCGGGCTTCGACCGCTATGGGCGCTACACACTCAGTGGCGTAGGCAACTACGATACCAATTTGTCGCAGAATATTGATGCAAATCAGGTAGTGCCGACCAACTTCACGCCTGACTATTTCCTAGGTCTACGCAGCACGTGGGAAGTCGATTTGTGGGGGCGTTTGCGCAGCTTGCGCAATGCCGCGCAAGGCCGTCTGCTGGCTTCGGAGCAGGGGCGCCAGCTGGTAATCACCAGCATTATTGCGGAGGTTGCCAACAACTACTACGAGCTTCTGACGCTTGATAATCAGCTAGCCACCTTGCAGCGCAACCTCATCTTGCAAGAGCGGGCCTTAGAGATAACGAAGGTGCAGAAACTCGCCGGCCGCGCTACCGAGCTGGCCGTGCAGCAGTTTCAGGCGCAGGTGCTGCGCACCCGCAGCCTGGCCTTCGAAACCAAGCAGCGCGTTGTGGAGAATGAAACGCAGCTTAACCAGTTGCTGGGCCGCTACCCGCGCCGCATTGCCCGGCCCGCCGAGCTAGCCGAGGTGCAGGTGCCCAAGCGCCTACTCGCCGGCGTACCCGCCCGCCTAGTGCTGCGCCGCCCCGACGTACGCCAGGCCGAACTAGCTCTGGCCGCCAATGGTGCTGACCTCGACGCGGCCCGCGCCGCCTTTTTACCGGCCCTCACGCTCACACCTTACGCCGGGGTTAATGCCTTCCGTTCGTCGCTGCTGTTCCAACCGGGTTCGGTAGTGGCGGGTCTATTGAGCGGCCTGAGCGCGCCCATTCTCAACCGCCGCGCCCTGCGCGCCGAGCGCAACCGCGCCACCGCCGCCAGCCTCGAAGCCTACTATGCCTATCAGCAAGCCTTACAAACCAGCGTGCGCGAGGTCACGAATACCCTGCGCGGCGTGGCCAATTACGACAGCGCCCTCACCCTGCGTCGCCAAGAAGTAGTGACCCTGCGCAAAGCCGTAGAAACCGCCACGACGCTGCAATACACCGGCTACGCCACTTACCTAGAGATTATTACCGCCCAGCGCAGTGTGCTCGATGCCGAGTTGAGCCTAGCCGAGCTGCGGCGCACGCAGCTACTACAAGCCGTGGCCCTCTACCGCGCCCTAGGTGGCGGCTGGAACACGCGGGTGCAGCAGTAACACCAAGCTCTGGCTTGGTGCGGCATACGGACACGTCCCCCTTACGCGTCCGAGCGCAACGCCAAGCCGGAGCTTGGCGCTACAACTAAAAAGCGCCCCGACCAAGCTGGTCGGGGCACTTTTTGCTTGTTAATTCAAGTACAGCCGGTGGGTGATTTGAAACCGGTGAGGGGCGAAGGCATTGTAGTAAGGCGCATCGCCCATGAAGGTGAGCACGTGCACCAGTGGAATGCCTTCGAGGCGACTTTCCACCACGCGCACGGGGTACACGCGGCCTTCTACCGGCCAGTCGCCCTGGTGGTTAGCGGGGCGGGCCGAGTCGTCGAGGCACACGGCGTAGTCGAGAAAAGGCGCGGCCGCGGTGGCCTCGGCCAAGGTGTAGCATCCAACTTCCATAGTCCAAGTATAACCCCGTGAGGGGGCGTGTGGGTTCAACTTCCCGCTGCTGGCGACCGAGCGGCTAGGCTAATATACTACGAAGCCGCAACCACGGTTCTGCCTAAAGTGGTTTTAAAGCGGCTTGTGGTTGCGCGGACTTTGTAATCCGCGGGCGGGCGGGGCAAAAACGCGGACTACAAAGTCCGCGCAACCACAAGCCGATTATTGCTTGGCAAAGCGCAGCGTGCGCGGTGCTTCGCCATCCCACTGCACCCGGCAGAGGTAGAGGCCCGGCCGAAGCCGCCCCACCTGGAGCACAGCCGTGGGCGACGAAGTAGTAAGCTGCTGCTCAGCCACGAGCGCCCCGCGCATATCATACACGCGCACCGTCAGCGCGATGCGGCGCAGGTCGGTGGGCACGTTCAGCAGCAGGTCCTGGCCGTCGGCAAGCGGGTTTGGGTAAATGCTGATGTCAGTGAGCGGCACGAAGGGGTTAGCCAACTCATTGGCTTTGGCAAAATTGGGAATGCCCCAACCCAGGCTGTTATCTGGGGCTTTGGCTTGCGTGGCCGACTGCTTCAAATAGCTGATAACCTGCTGGGCCGTGAGCCCCGGATTAGCTTGCCAAAAACCCGCCGCCATGCCCGCCAAAATGGGGCAGGCAAACGAGGTGCCGTTGCCGCGTACTGGGGTTCCGCTAGTCGAGACGATGGCCGCCGAGCCGCCCTGCGCGGCTAAATCGGGCTTGATGCGGCCATCGGCCGACGGGCCGTAGGAGCTGAAGCCGGACCGCGTGAGGGCCGCCGACACGGACGCTACGCTGATGATGGAATCGGCATCGGCGGGCGCGCCGATGTAGCGCCACCCGCCGTTGCCATCGTTGCCGGCCGCGTTCACGACCAGCATCCCCACCCGTGCCGCCACGGTCGCAGCCTGAGCGGCGATGGTGTTGCGGCCGTTCATATCGGCATAGGTGTGGCTCAGGGCCGGGTTATCGAAGGTGGTGTAGCCCAAAGATGAGCTGATGACATCGACTCCGCACGAGTCGGCATACTCGGCCGCCAGCAGCCAATTGGCTTCCTCAATGGGATTTTCGGAGCCGGTATCTTCCGTGATGCACAGGCGGTACGTAGCCTTGGGCGCGGTGCCGATGAAGGTGCCCGTTTGGTTGGCCGCCATCGTGGAGAGGCAGTTAGTGCCGTGGCCGTCGCGCAGGTACACGTTCGTGTTCTTATCCACAAAATTGAACGTGCTGGCCACCCGACCATCGGCCAAAAGCGAGGCAAACGGCGTGGTTGTATTCACGCCCGGAAAGCCGGCGTCGAACACCGCAATCTGCATGCCTTCGCCCCGAAAGCCGGCGTCGTGCATGGCCACCGCCCCCAGCATATCGGCCTGCCCAAAGGCGATGCCGTAGTCGGCGGGCGTGCCGCTGGTGCGGGATAGGGCCGTAATCGGTTCTTCGGGCTCCAGCTTCACAGGGGTGGGCTGGGTGGCGGGGCGATTGAGCGCGCCCGAGGTGCGCACGCACGGCAGCGCCAGCACGGTGGGCAGCACGCTGGCATCGCACATTACCACGGCCGCGTTGAGCCAGCGCGAGGTGTACCACACCTGCACGCCCGGCACGGCCCGCACCTGGGCCACGTAGGCCGGGTTTACGGGCAGGTCCCGGGGCTTCACGGCAATACCTTGCTTGGTGCGCCGCTGCACCGACCGCGCCGACAGAAACGCCTGCGGCTGGCTCACCGAATACGGCGAAGCCGCCTTATCGCGGAAATACACCAGGTACTTGCGCACCGCCAGCGGCGTCACGGGCGGCCGGGCAGCCGGGGCCGCAGCGGCTACCATTGGGGACAGCAGCGGCAGTCCGCAAGCCAATAAAAAAGTAGCCAGGCGCATGGCAGAAAAGTAAGTAGCTGCTGAGTAGAGTGTTTTCAAGGTACTACTAAAAGCGGGACCGGATGGTTCGCGGCCCGGCTAAGTTCTGGCATGTTTGCGCTTATCGCTTCGCAAAGGGCCGGCTTGAGGGGTAAATAGCCCAAAAAGGCACCTTTTAGGGTGCCTTTTCAAAGAGTTGTGTAGAGTTCGTTTGTAATTGCGAGCGCAGCGAAGCAATCTTTCCTTCACGCTTGCTTACGTGTGCTACCGACAAGGAAAGATTGCTTCGCTGCGCTCGCAATGACAAACGATTTTGGGCTGCTTCAATTCAACTTAAATTGGCCTAGCCTTTAGGCATACCGCCGGTTACTTCGAGCAGGCTGCCGGTGGCGTAGCTGCCATCCTGCGAGGCGAAGTAGACGTAGGCGGGGGCCAGTTCCTCAGGCTGGCCGGGGCGGGCGAGCATGGTTTCGTTGCCAAATTTTGCCAAGTCTTCCTTCAGCATCGTGCCGGGGATGAGCGGCGTCCAGATGGGGCCGGGCAGCACGGCATTCACCCGAATTTTCTTGGGGCCGAGGTAGGCTGCCAGGCTCTTGGTGAAGGTGTGAATGGCACCCTTCGTGGAGGCGTAGTCTATCTGGTGCTGGTTGCCGACGAGGCCCGCGATGCTGCCCGTATTCACGATGCTGTCGCCTTCCTGGAGGAACGGAATGGCCGCCTGCGCCATAAAGATGTAGCCCTTAATGTTGGTATCGAAGGTGCGGTGAATATTCTCCTCCGGGATGGTTTCGAAGTTTTCGTAGCCGGTCTGAAAAGCGGCGTTATTTACCAGAATATTGAAGCCGCCCAGCTCGGCGTGGGTGCGGCGCACGGCCTCGCGGCACTCGGTGGCCGAGCGCACATCGGCCTGAATAGCCAGAAACTTGCGCCCCTGGGCCTCCACGGCTTTGCCCACCACGGCGGCGTCTTCGGCATTAGTTTGGTAGATAATGGCTACGTCGGCACCTTCCATGGCGTAGGCCAGCGCCACGGCCCGCCCAATGCCCGAGTCGCCACCCGTGATGAGGGCCACCTTGCCGGTGAGCTTGCCGGCAGGCCGGTAGCTCGACATATCCCAGTCGGGCTGCTCTTTCATGGCCGCCTCGCTGGTCGGGTAGCCCGTGGGCTGGGGGTTGATTTCGCTGTTGGTCGGCCGGGGTTCGTTTTGCTCAGTCGTCATGCTTTCAAAAGGTTAGTTTTGAAAAGCCATACGACAAACCAGTAGCCGCAACCAGCAAAAGCCAAAATTTTGTAACTGCCCGTAAGCTGGCTAGCAGGCCCAAAAAGCCTCTTTTTCAGGCCAGCAACCGCGCCTGGTGGGCGGCATTAATAAGGGCCGGCGCGTGCTTGAGCGTGGCCAGCGCTACCTCTTTCGCGGCCTGCTTCCACTCGTCGGGGCTGATGTCCTGGGCCTCTTCGCGCACCAGCTCGGCCAGGGCCTGAAAGGCGTGCGTGAGCGCCTGGCGGCGGGGCCGCTCGGCGTGCAGTTCGGCATACACCTCGGCGAGGTGCGCCTTTAGCTTCTTGCGCCGCGTGCGGAATACCGACTCCTGTGTGAGCTGCGGCTGCAAGGCATCGGCCAGGGCCAGCAGGGGCAACAGCTTGGTGGCAGTGCCAGCCACAGCGCCTTGCAGGCGCTCGCGCCGACGGGTCGGGGCCGTACTGCTGGGCGAGCGTTGAGAATCAGGGGACATAAACAAGCTGAAAAGCCCAGGGAATGGGCTAAGATACAAAGCCGGGGCCAGCCAGCTATTTTGGGCGGCCGCGCATTTTCAGGGCTGGCACTGAGGCCCGGCCGGCCGCCGGGCCTTAAGTTGAGGTCGCAAATCCTTTTCCTTTTCCCTCATGGCAGCTATTCAAGCAAACTGGACCGTGGCGCGGGCGGCTGCGGCCGAGTACCAGCATTTCGCCCTGGAAATTGACCGTATCAAGCGCAATGCCAAGCTATTTCGCAAGGGCCTCCTCGACCTCGAAAACGTGGTACCCGACGCCGGGCGCGTGCAGGCCCGGCTGGGCCGCGAAACGGCGCACGAAGCCTGGCTACCGGGCGGGCCGGCCAAGGCCCTCTTCCGCGCCCAGGAGCGCATGATGGGCACCCAGCTCGACTTGCAGGAGGTGGGCCTGCTCGACCAACTGGTGCAGCTGGCGCGGGCTGTGGGGCTGGTGGTGCTGCCGGGGCAGCTAGGCAAGGGCACGGGCTGGCTCATTGGCGAGAACCTGCTGCTCACCAACCACCACGTGCTGCCCAACGCGGCCGTGGCCCAAAACAGCTACCTGACCATGGGCTTCGAGCGCAACGCCGGGGGCCAGCCCCAAACCGGCCAAACCTTCGCGCTGCGGCCCGACCTATTCTACCTGACGCCCCGCGAAACGGCCACGGCCGACGAGCAGGTAGCGCTGGATTTTACGGTGGTGGCCGTGGAAAGCCTGAGCCAGCAAGGCCAGCCGCTGCGCGCCTACGGCTACGTGCCGCTGGATGGCGGCGCGGGCAAGGCCATTGAGTCGGAAAACTGTATGGTCGTGCAGCACCCCGGCGGCGACTACAAGAAAATAACGCTGCGCGACATCCGGCTGCTATTGGTAACCGACCAGCCCGATGCCGACCAGCACCTGTTTTATGAGAGCGACACGCTGGCCGGCTCCAGCGGCGGGCTGGTTATCGGGCTGGGTACCGGCCAGGCCATTGCCCTACACCGCGCCAGCGTGCCCCGCCTCGACGCGCAAGGCCGCGTGCTGCGCCGCGATGGCCAGCCCTGGCAGCCCGAAGATGCCGACAACACCATCGACTGGATTACCAACCAGGGCGTGCGCGTGAGCAAGCTGGTCGAGTACATTGGCCAGGCCACGGTGCCCGCCGCCATGCGCGAGCGCCACAGCCAGCTCGTGGCCGCCCTGCACCGCACGCAGGCCACTGCGCCGGGAGCTACGCCGCCCGGCCCGCCCGTGCCCGCCACCCCGGCAACCCCGCCGCTGCGGGCGGCCGAAGGGCCCGAGCCGCCGATTTTGGCCCCGCGCCCCGCGCCGGTTATAGCGCCCGCCAGCGCTCAGGCGGTCGATTTTTTGGTGCGCGTGAGCCCAGTACCGCTGCTGCGGGCGCACACGGTGGCGCTGCTGGGGCAACACTGGCCGGGGGCCAGCATCGAAGAGCTGATTCCGGCCGACGTACCCTCTCATCTCAAAACGTACTTGGTCGTAACCATTGCCGCTGCCGCCGACCCCTGGGCCGTGGCGGCGCAGCTCGAAGCGCTGGACGGGGTAGAGGAGGCCGAGCCCGACCTGCCGCGCTACCAAACCGCCAGTCCTACCGAGCTGGCCGCCGCCCGCCGCGCCTTCCGGCCCTGGGAAAGCAGCAGTGACCGCAGCGAGTGGCAGGAACCGCAGTTTTTGGCTACCTGGCTGGCCGGCAGCCCCTGGCTAACCCACCTCGACTCCACCCGGCCCGACGACCTGCGCCAGATTAGGCGCTGGAGCCAGCGCGCCGCCGGCTACGATGCCCAGCGCGTGGCCGACCTGCTCGGGGCTGAAGGGCTGCGGGCGCTGGCGGGCCTGCAACTGGCCCAGCTCGACACCGGCTACTCGGACCACTCCAAGGTGCGGGCCGGCTACAACCTCGCCCTGGACTACGACGCACTGGACGAAGACGACGATGCCCGCGACCTGCTGCAACGCGGCTTTGGCGACTTTCCGGGCCACGGCACCCGCACGGCCAGCCTGCTGGTGGGCACCGACCAAAGCCAGGTAGTGCCGGCCCACGAAGGCAATTTTGGGCTGCTGCACGCGCTGAGCGCGGGCGGCTACACCGTGCGCACACGGCTGGCCCCCTTTCGGGTAGCCAAATCGGTCATCTTGCTGGGCAGCGTAAAGCGCGTGGCGCGGGCCGTGCAGCACGCCCTCGACCACGGCTTTCAGGTGCTCACCATGAGCATGGGCACGCTGGGCAACGCCATCTTCGACGACCTGGCCCGCACCGTGTACGAGCGGGGCGTTATCTGGACCTGCGCCGCCGGCAACCAGGTGCGGTTTGTGGTGGCCCCGGCCAAGTACCCCGGCGTTATTTGCGTGGCGGCCTCCAACCCCTTCGATGCGCCGTGGCCGGGCAGCTGCCGGGGCGAAGCCGTGGACATCACCGCGCCCGGCGAAAACGTGTACGTGCCCATCCTCACCGAAGACGGCCAGGAGGACATGAACTACGGCGACGGCACCAGCTTTGCGGCCCCGCACGTGGCCGCCGCCGCCATGCTGTGGCTCGCCAAAAACGAGCCCGCCCTCGGCACGCAGTACCCGCAGGCCTGGCAGCGGGTCGAGGCCTTCCGGCTGAGCGTGCAGCGCTCGGCCCGGCGCGCCCCCAAGCTGCCGGCCGGCCAGTTTGGGGCCGGTATTTTGAATATTGAAGCCCTGCTGGCGCTGCCCCTGCCCGCCCCCGCCGAACTGCGCCACGCCTACACCGGGGCGTTGGGCATTGAGAAAACCAGCGTAAAAACCCCGCTGGCCGCCCGCGAAACCGCCTACCACGACTGGCAGCAAACCCTGAGTGCCGTGCTGGGTCAGCACCAGCCCGCGCCCGTTTTGGCACCCGCCCAGGAGCTGGCCGCCCCGCCCCTGGGCCCGGCCGCCCAGCAGTTTGCCCACGCCCTCGAAAGCTACTCCGCGAGGGGGCCGGCCGGCCCCCTCGCGGCGGCCCCGCCCAGCCCCACACACCATGCGG
>Ga0265780_10003705_pt1 | contig 19983 bp, 15 predicted proteins | sample P1T30metagenome_FD_192432 | JGI IMG/M metagenome (GOLD analysis project Ga0265780, IMG submission 192432) | Plant litter microbial communities from East Loma Ridge, Irvine, California - P1 T30 | ecosystem: Environmental > Terrestrial > Plant litter > Unclassified | place: USA: California...
ACGCGGGCTGTACGACAGCCTGGGCTATGTGCCGGCCGACAAGGTCAACGAGAGCGTCAGCCGGACGCAGGAATATGCCTATGACGACTGGGCCTCGGCCCGGCTGGCACGCGTGGCGGGCGCCGGGGCAGATGCCGAGCGGCTGCGCAAGCGCTCGGGCAACTGGCGCAACGTCATCGATCCCGCCATCGGCTTTGCGCGGCCAAAATTCGCCAATGGCAGCTGGTGGAAGGACTTCGACCCGATCCAGCTGGGGCACATGCCCGAGCCCGACTGGCGCGACTATACCGAGGCGAATGGCTGGCAGGCGACGTTCCTCAACCAGCATGACCTGTACGGGCTGATCGCGCATCTGGGGGGCGACGCGAAGTTCGAGGCCAGGCTGGACGCGCTGTTCACCGCGCCCTCCACCCTGCCCGCCAACGCGCCGCCCGATATCTCGGGGCTGGTGGGGCAATATGCGCATGGCAACGAGCCCGACCAGCATGCGGCGTATCTGTATGCCTATGCCGGCGCGGCGTGGAAGACGCAGGCGATGGTGCGGCGGCTGTGCGTCGAGATGTACAAGAACGATCCCGACGGGATCATCGGCAACGACGATTGCGGCCAGATGAGCGCGTGGTTCGTGTTCTCGGCGCTGGGTTTCTACCCGGTCGATCCGGTGGAGGCGGCTTATGTGTTCGGATCGCCGCTGTTCACCCGCGCGACGCTGAAGCTGGGCACGAAGACGCTGGTGGTCGAGGCGCCGGGCAATGGCCCGGACACGCCCTATGTCGCCGCGGTGACCTGGAACGGGCGGCCCTGGACCAAAAGCTGGATCTCCCACCGCGAGCTCGTGCAGGGCGGCACGCTGCGCTTCACCATGTCCGCTACTCCCAATCGCGGCTTCGGCCGCGCGCTCGCCGACCGCCCACCGTCGTTCGGCCGCACGCCCGCTTGAACCAGAGGACCCCCATGACCGAGCTTACCCGGCGTACCCTGATCGCCACCGGACTGGCGGGCGCCGCGCTGCCCGCCGCCCCCGCCCTTGCCGCCGCGCGCGGCCCCAAGCCGTTCGGCGCGACCCCGCACCCGCGCCAGTGGCGGTGGCACGGGCGCGAGCAATACGCGTTCGTCCACTTCTCGATCAACACCTACACCGACAAGGAATGGGGGTTCGGCGACGAAAGCCCCACGCTGTTCGACCCCAGCGACTTCGACCCCGACCAGATCGTCGCGGCGGCCAGGGCCGGCGGGCTCACCGGGCTGATCCTCACCGCCAAGCATCATGACGGCTTCTGCCTGTGGCCGACGATGCTGACCGAGCATTGCATCCGCAACAGCCCGTACAAGCAGGGCAAGGGCGACATCGTCCGCGAGATGGCCGATGCGTGCAAGCGCGCCAAGCTGCCGTTCGGGCTGTACCTGTCCCCCTGGGACCGCAACCATGCCGATTATGGCCGCCCGGCCTATGTCGACTATTACCGCGCGCAGCTGACCGAGCTGTGCACGCGCTATGGCGAGCTGTTCGAAGTGTGGTTCGACGGCGCCAATGGCGGCGACGGCTATTATGGCGGCGCACGCGAGGCGCGGAAGATCGATGCGCCGCGTTACTATAACTGGCCCTCGATCGTCGCGCTGGTCCACAAGCTGCAGCCCAATGCCTGCACCTTCGATCCGCTGGGCGCCGACATCCGTTGGGTGGGCAATGAGGACGGCGTCGCGGGCGATCCGTGCTGGCCGACGATGCCCAACGAACCCTATGACCAGAAGAACGGCAATGCCGGGGTGCGCGGCGGCGCGATCTGGTGGCCGGCGGAGACTGACGTGTCGATCCGCCCGGGCTGGTTCTACCACGCCGACGAGGATTCCAAGGTAAAGAGCCCGGAACGGCTGGTGCGGCTGTACGACGAGTCGGTCGGGCGCGGGACCAACCTGAACCTCAACATCCCGCCCGATCGCCGCGGCCGCATCCCCGACCAGGACTTCAAGATCCTCAAATCGTTCGGCGACGCGATCCGCGCGACCTTCGCACGCGACCTGGCCAAGGGCGCCGTGGCGAGCGCCAGCCATAGCCGGGCAGGCTTCGCGCCCGGCCGCGTGCTGGACGGCAATCGCGAAACCTATTGGGCAAGCCCGGACGGAGTCGCCACGCCGAGCCTCACGCTGGACCTCAAGCCCGGCACCCGCTTCGACGTGATCCGGTTGCGCGAGTACCTGCCGCTGGGCGTGCGCGTGACGCGCTTTGCAGTCGATGCCGAGATCGGCGGCACGTGGCAGACACTGGCCGAGCATGACTGCATCTCGGCACAGCGGATCATCCGCCTGCCCGCGCCGATCGCGCCGCGCCGTGTGCGGCTGCGCGTGCTCGATGCTCCGGCGAGCCCCGCGATCAGCGAGTTCGCGCTGTTCGCCTCGGTCGCGCCGGTGCCGGTGCCGACGATCGTATCGACCGATCCGACCGTGCTGGACGTGACCAAGTGGCGCATCGTCGAGGCGAGTGCGCCGGGCGCCGAGAAGCTGCTGGACAACGAAGCCGGCACGATCTGGGCACAGCCGAGCCCCACGCCCGGCAAGCCCGCGCGCGTCGTCGTCGACCTGGGTGGCGCAACCGAACTTGCAGGCTTCAGCCTGACGCCATCGCGCCAGGTGATGACCGGCGCCGCGCCGCCCCGCGGCTATGACGCGGAAACCAGCGTCGACGGCACCCATTGGGAGCCGGCAGCCAAGGGCGAGTTCTCCAACATCGCCTATGCGCTGTCGACTCAACGGGTGGTGTTCGGCCGTGCCCGCACCGCGCGATACCTGCGGATAACCTTTGCCGAGACAGCGGTATCTGCCACTCGGATGGCGGTTGCGGGTATCGGAGGGTTCACACCCAAGCGGTAACGCGCTGCGCTACACGCGCTAAGTCGTTATACCGCATCGCGAATCGTCAAGATCACCGCGTCGGGTGCCCCCACCCGGCGCCGGTGGCTGGCGAGTGGCGTAATTTTGCAACTGGTATGCAATATGTGTGCGTCAGATAGCACCAATCGTCTTTTTGGTATTGAAGTGATATTTCACCTATGACAATCTCGTTGCAAGGCGAGGACGTTCGGGTGACGTAGGCGCCGGGCTAAAGGCTGCATCAGGCAGCCAAGCCTTGAGGATTGCATCGATGGATACGTCTCGACGCGGAGCATTGGCATTGGGGATCGGCGCAACCGCCATCGCCGGCGCAACTGCCACTATCGCCCAAGCCAACGCCTTCCCTCAGACCAAGGGCCGTGCGCTGATCGTTTCGACCTGGGATTTCGGCGCCGCCGCGAACGCAGCCGCCTATGCCCAGTGGAAGAAGACCGGCAGCCTGGTCGACGCGCTCGAAGTCGGCGCCTGGGTTCCCGAAGCGGATCCCGAGAACCATTCGGTGGGCTATTCCGGCTATCCCGACCGCGACGGTCATGTGACGCTGGACGCGATCATCATGGACGATCGCGGCAATGTCGGCGCGGTCGCCGCGCTCGAAGACTTCATGCACCCGATCTCGGTCGCGCGGCGCGTGATGGAAAAGACCCCGCACACCTTCCTGGTCGGCGAAGGCGCGCACCAGTTCGCGCTCGAGCAGGGTTTCAAGAAGACCAAGCTGCTGACGCCGGAAGCCGAGAAGGCATGGCGCGACTGGCTGAAGACCGCCAAGTACCAGCCGATCGCCAACAGCGAGAATCTGCGCGGCTCCGCACTGGACCACGACACGATCGGCATGGTCGCCTGTGGTCCCGACGGCCGGCTTGCCGGCGCGTGCACCACGTCGGGCATGGCGTTCAAGCTGCGCGGCCGCGTCGGCGATTCGCCCCAGGCCGGCTCCGGACTGTTCGTCGAAGCCGGCGTCGGCGCCGCAACCGCCACCGGCGTGGGTGAGGAAGTCACCCGCATCGTCGGTTCGGCACGCGTCGTATCGTCGATGCGCGCCGGCATGTCGCCCCAGGCTGCGTGCCGCGAAGCCGTACTGCACATCGCCAAGCTGCGCGGGGACGCGATCCGCGACGCGCAGGTCGGCTTCCTTGCCATCAACAGCCGCGGCGAAGTGGGCGCTTTCGCGCTCCAGCCCGGCTTCACCTTTGCCGTGACGGACCTTCAGGGAAGCACGCAAGTCCGAGCTGCCGAGAGCCTAAAAGGGCGCGGCAACACCAAGTAAGTGATCCCAGTTGGGGGAAATATGAAGAAGACTGCGCTTTTACTGAGTTCGACCTGTTTCGCGGTGATGTTTGCCTCGCCCGCGATGTCGCAGGAAGCCAACACCACCGGCGGCCCGGTTGCCGAAACCACTGCCACTGCCGACTTGAACGATGACAGCCAGAGCGGCGAAGGCCAGGCGATCGTCGTCACCGGCTCGCGCATCAGCCGCCCGAACGTGGCTGCCGCAGCCCCGATCACGTCGGTGACGTCGGAGTCGATCCGCGCCCAGGCCGCCGTGAACATCGAGGAAGTGCTGAACCGCATTCCGTCGATCGCGCCGGACAGCCAGCAGAACTATCAGGACTCCGACGGTCGTCAGCGCATCAAGCTGCGTAACCTCGGCTTCGAGCGGACGCTGGTGCTGGTCGACGGCAAGCGCCTGGGCACGGTCAACGGCCTCGACGCCAACATGATCCCGACCTCGCTGATCTCACGCGTGGACGTGCTGACCGGCGGCGCTTCGGCGGTCTATGGTTCGGACGCGGTTGCCGGCGTGGTCAACTTCATCCTCGACAACAACTTCGAGGGTGTCCAGGTCAACGCGAACTACAATCTGTATGCGCACGAGAACAAGGCGGGCCTGGTTTCCCAGGTTGCCAGCCAGTACGGCTTCCGCCAGCCGAGCACCGGCAACGCCTTTGACGGCGGCCGCGTCGACCTGTCGCTGACCGCAGGCAAGAAGCTGTTCGACGACCGCTTCCACGTCTCCGGCTATGTCAATTACCGCAAGGCGGACCTGGTGCCGTTCGGCGCGCGCGAAACCTCGGGCTGCCAGCTGACCGAGGCGGTCAAGGACGGCCCGCTGAGCTGCACGCTCTCGACCTACACCAAGACCGGCTACATCTCGCCGCGCATCCCCGGCACGCCGGGTACGGGCAACGTCCCGGGCACTCCTCCGCAGTTCGTCAACAATCCCGATGGCACGCGCACGTTCGTGCCCTATTCGGATGCGGTCGCCGAGAATCCGTATGACGGATACTCGTTCCAGCGCGCCAACGAGCGTTGGAATGCAGGCGGTTTCGCGTCGTTCGAGATCTCGGACGCTGCCGAAGTCTATGCCAATGCGATGTGGTTCCGCGACAAGTCGGTGAACCTGTATCCGGCGCGCGTGCTGAGCTCGAGCAACTACTCGCAGGGCGCGTATCAGCTGAACTGCGCCAATCCGTTCCTGTCGGCATCGCAGGCCGCGACGGTCTGCGGCGGCGCAGCCGGCACCAACACCCTTGTCCCGATCGAACTGCGCTATCGCTTTAGCGGCGTGGCAGATCAGGAAGACCGCTACCTGAACCAGGGCGCACGCATCGCCGGTGGTGTGCGCGGCGACTTCGCGAAGGGCTGGAGCTATGATGTCGGCGGCGTCTATGCACGCAACCGCCAGGACACCAGCTGGGCGACCCCGAGCTGGGAGCGCGTCAACAACGCACTGAACACCGTCAACAACAACGGCACGATCAGCTGCGTCAACGACGTGGCCAATGGCTGCGTGCCGTTCGATCCGTTCAGCGCGAACGCGGCGACCAACAACAGCGCGCTGTTCGACTATCTGCTCGAGGGTACCTACGGCACCACGACCACGACCAACACGCTGTATAACGCGATTGCCACCGTTCAGGGCGACCTGGGCACCTATGGCATCAAGAGCCCCTGGGCCGAGCAGGGCCTGGCGATCGCGTTCGGCGCCGAGTTCCGCGAGGACCAGCTCAAGAGCTATGCCGATGCGAACTGGCGCGAGCAGAATGGCGGCAGCGACTCCGATCTTGCCCAGCATGTCTGGGAAGGCAATGTCGAGGTTCAGGCTCCGATCGCCGAGAACAAGCCGTTCGCCGACCTGCTCCAGGTCAACGGCGCGTACCGTCTGTCGAAGTACAGCAGCAACCCGAACACCTTCTCGACCTGGAAGGCCGAAGCGATCTGGGCACCGATCCCGGACATCACGTTCCGCGGCTCGATCAACCGCGCCCAGCGCGCACCGACGGTAGTCGAGGCGTTCCAGGCGTCGAACACCAGCTATGGCCGGATCACCACCGCCTATAACGACATCTGCGCCCCGGCCATCGTCGGCACGACGACCAACGCGGCCGGCCAGCAGGTTCCCGTCTATGGCGCACCGGCAGCATCGCGTGAGGCATGCGCGGCAACGGGCCTGGCCGACAATCTGTACGGCAGCGCCACCCTGCTCTGCCCGACCGATGTCGGTTGCACGTACCGCGCCGGCGGCTTCACCGCCGCCCCGGAAACCGCGTACACCAAGACCTTCGGTGTCGTGCTCAAGCCGCGCTTCCTGCCCGGCCTGATCGTGTCGGTCGACCGCTTCATGATCGATCTGGACGACTCGATCGGCTACAACGACACCAACTACTTCTCGCAGGGCTGCCAGCAGACGGCGGATCCGTTCTTCTGCAGCATGTTCGTCCGCAACGCGAACGGCACGCTGTTCAGCACTCCGGGCGACAACCCGGCGACCGGCTTCATCCGCCAGGGTACGACCAACTACTATCAGAGCAAGTCGTATGGCTGGGACTTCCAGGGCCAGTATGGCCTGAGGCTCGGCGCTGCCGGCCGGCTGGACTTCGACTTCTCGGGCTCGCTGACCACGTTGGCGGGTGCGCAGGACGCCGAGTTCCTGAACCAGCGCAACTGCGCAGGCTATTTCGGCGGGGCCGGCTGCAGCCAGTTCATCCCGAAATGGACCCACAACCTGCGCGGTACCTACACCTCGCCGGACCAGTTCTTCAGCGCGTCGCTGAACTGGCGCCACCTGGGCCCGCTGACCCGCACGTCGAACTCGGGTGATCCGGCGCTCGGCTGGACCGAAGCTGGCGAGCGCGAGACCTTCTACCGGATCGGCGCGTATGACTATTTCGACCTGTCGCTGAACTTCCGCGTCCAGAAGAGCTTCTCGTTCCGGATCGCGGCGAACAACATCCTCGACAAGACCCCGCCGATCCTGCCGAACTCGTACGATATCGGCCTGTCGCGGGCGAACACGATCTCGGCGCGCTACGACTCGCTGGGCCGTCAGATCGCTTTCGGGACCACCATCAACTTCTAACCCGTCTCCCTTCCCAGGGAACCTTGAGGCCCGCCTTCTCCGGAAGGCGGGCCTTTTTTATGCGTGCGACACGCCGTGGTCGGAGTCCTCGTCGAACAGCGACTCGTCGACCAGGATCGCGTCGTCGCCTCCCAGCTGCTCGGCGAATTCGCGCGCATGGAGCTTGCGCGTCTCGCGCTGCTCGGCGGCATGGCCTTCCTTCGCCCAGGCCGCGGCGGCGGCGTTGGCGACCCGCTTCACATTGTCGAGCGTGGCGGACGATGCCAGGGCACGCTGATGCGCCTCCTGGGTGCGGCACAGGGCCAAGGTAGGCTGCATGAGAGTGTCCTTTCGACTGGGCGACCGGTCAGGCCGATAGTATGTGCCGGCAGGCGCGGTACGGGTGCCGGCGGCCCCGGATCACGTCTTTTTGGGCGGGGCGGCAGAGGCCGGCGTGCCCTTGAGCGACGGCGCGGAAGCGTTGAGCTTGGGCGCCTGAGGCTTTTTGGGCTTGCGCAGCTCCTTGCTGCTCTTTTGTTGACCCTTGGCCATGTGCGGTTCCTCTATGGATAGATGTGATCGTCTGTGCGGCGGAATAGGGAGGCCTAATGACGGATCGGCATGCGAGAGCTCCACGTCAGAGCGGGAGCATGAAGCATCTCTCAGCCGCGCGCATGCTCGTGGCCACCGGCGCGGTCTATCCTAGATGGGGAGTGTACCCAACATGCGCCAGCCCAGCCCGGAAATCGCGATTGATGCGGCCGCCATCTTGCCGTGCCCGGCAAGCTTCCCGATATTGTGCAATGCAGCATGGCCGGTTCGGCGGGTTGCGTGTTGGTACGGCATCCGCCGTGACCCCAGGGGATGCGCGATGCCAAGCTTGAACGACACGGTCCGCCGGCTGAGCGCTTTTCGGGGAATGACCTCGGCGATGCCTGCCCAAGCTGGCGAGGATCGCCTTGCCGACCTTGGCGGGTTCGGGTCCAATCCCGGTGCGCTGCGGGCGCGGTACTATGTGCCCGGCCAGCTTCGCGAGGGTGCGGCGCTGGTGGTGGTCCTGCACGGCTGTACCCAGAGCGCGGCCGGCTATGACCATGGTTCGGGCTGGTCGCGGCTGGCGGACGAGCATGGCTTCGCGGTGCTGTTTCCCGAGCAGCAGCGGGCGAACAACGCCAATCTGTGCTTCAACTGGTTCAACCCCGAGGACATCCGGCGCGATTCCGGCGAGGCGCTGTCGATCCGGCAGATGGTGTCCGCGATGATCGCGGCGCACGGGCTGGATGCTGCGCGGGTGTACGTCACCGGGCTCTCGGCGGGCGGCGCGATGGCGTCGACCTTGCTCGCCACCTATCCCGAGATATTCGCCGGCGGCGCGGTCATCGCCGGGCTGCCCTTCGGCACAGCGCGCTCGATCCCCGAAGCGTTCGACCGGATGCGCGGACATGGTGGCCCGGCAGGTGGCGCGCTGGGCGCGCTGGTCGCGGCAGCCTCGGGTCATGACGGGCCTTGGCCGACGGTGTCGGTATGGCATGGCGGCAGCGATGCCACCGTGGCGGCGGCGAATGCGGACCTGATCGTCGAGCAGTGGCGCGGACTGCACGGCGTCACCGCAGAGCCGAGCGTCAGCGACGTCGTCGATGGCCATGCGCACCGAACGTGGCAAAATGCCGCGGGCCGCGCCGTGATCGAGGAGTATCGCATATCCGGCATGGCGCATGGCACCCCGCTGAACACCGCCGGATCGGAGGCCTGCGGCGTCGCCGGCCCCTATATGCTGGAGGCGGGCATCTCCTCGACGCGCCGGATCGCGCAGTTCTGGGGACTGACCGACGGCGAGCCCGTGGCTCGCCCGCAGACCGGCGTACCGCCCGTGGCGGGCGAGTTGCACGAGGTTCCCAAACTCCCAGAAGCCAGCATGGCGGCTTCGCAGGGCGCGGGAGGGCGGCATAGCGTGGCGCAGGTGATCGAGGACGCACTTCGCGCCGCGGGGTTGATGCGCTAGACTCCGACGTCAGGCGGGATGGCGTCATGCGTTCGGGACACGCAGGAAAGATGCGGCGTATCTCGCCGTGCCTGCTATCGGCTGTTCCAGTACCTCGCCGCGTACCCCGTGCCGCTCTGGCCCGCAGGTCAGGCATGGGCGCTTACCCGAGTTGTTGCAGTTCCAGGCGTTCCCAATGCTTGTCGTGAGCAGATCAGGATATTTTGAATGCGCCTAAAGGTAGAAGCGACGCTCGCCTATCACATGCCGCAAAGCGCCGACGTGCTGCTGGCGATCGAAGCGGCACCGATGGACGAGCAGCGTCTGGTGAACGACAAGCTGACCGTCAGCGGCACCGGCCCGCTGCGCACCGTGCCCGGAGATGACGGGATCGGGCGCAGGACCTGGGCCCGCGCCCAGGGCGACTTCCTGGCGGAATATTGCGGCGTGTTCGATGTCGAGCGCGGACCGGATTCGCTGGCCGGGCTGCCGATCGCGTCGCGGCCCGATCTTCCTGCGCACGTCATCCCCTATCTGTGGCCCAGCCGCTTCTGCGAATCCGATCGGTTCGTGTCGTTCGTGATCCGCGAATTCGGGGATCTGGAAGGCGGGGCGAAGATCGACGCGATGGCACGCTGGATACGTGGCAACATCGATTACCGGCTGGGCACCAGCAACGAGAAGACCAGCGCGGTCGACAGCTTCATCGCGCGCGAGGGCGTCTGCCGCGATTTCTCGCACGTGATGGCGGCGTTCGCGCGGGCAGCCGGCATCCCTGCCCGGCTCGTCTCCGCCTATGCCTGGCGGCTCGATCCGCCTGACTTCCATGCCGTCGTCGATGTCTGGCTGGGCAATGGCTGGCATCTGGTCGATGCGAGCGGGCTGGCGCCGACCGAGGGACTGGTGCGCATCGCAGTGGGGCGCGACGCCACCGACATCTCGTTCATGACGATCTTCGGCTACGCACAGCTGGTGAACCAGCAGGTTCGCGTCACCCGGCTGGATATGCCGGATCCGGACGGTTCCGCGTCGCCCCCTGGCCAGTCGGATGACGGCGCGGGCTGATCATGAGGAATTGGCGGTTGGCACCGTTCGGGCTTCTCTGCCCCAAGAGGCCAAGTTCGGGCTCAAACATCTTCCCAGCCGAACGCACGTCCGCCAACAAGTTTCGAATTTAACCGAGAGTGGTGGTGCCGCTTACAGGACTCGGCGGAAGCCATTCATGTGTCTGATTTTAAATAATAGCTCGCCGCAAATTATTCAGACATACCCCCACATATACCCCCTGGGAGCACTCCCACATTTCAGTGTCAGCGATGCTACCAATGTCCGGGCCTGGCATGGGCCCTTGCGCGGGCGAGCCGCCGCGATGGACCGTGCCACCGATGCGACACAGCAGGGTCCGGATCAATTTGGCCCGGCCCATTTGAGTAATTGCGGTGTCTTTCTTTAGCTTCCTAGTTCAGCGACACAGCGCCGCCAGACTTGCTCCGCCGCCGAGTCATAATCGACCACGTGCGCAGCTGAGATGTTCGAATACCCACCAGCGCCAGTGAGCATTTCAGTGAAGGAAATAATGCGTCGACGCCGGAGGACTGCCATCTCAGCCGCGGTCAACCTTGCCTGATAGAAGTGTTCGGTGCCGCGTGTGAACACCTTGGTAAACGCCTTCCGCATGCCGTCCTTGTCCTTGGAAAAGGGCACATCCATCGCGCTTATTCCAAAGAGAATTTGGGCGGGGACCGCAGCCTCTCGGATGACGGAGAACGCTACCCCATACCTGCCCCGATTATCGAGTGTCAGCGCAAAGACGGAAGTGCTTGTTCCAGTCGCCATCCAGCACTGGTTTCCGTCGCTTCGCGTAATGGCCCAATTGCCAACTTGGGCATACGATGTGGTTTGCGCCGTTGCTGGCGGCCCGCCCACTAAACAAACAAGCCAGGCCGCTGTCACAATCAAACCTCGCATGTCATCTCCCTCATACCGCCAAGCCAGGCAGTATAATGGGTCGTAAATGCCGTGGCCAGTCCAGCGTTATACCGCTCTCAGGAGGGGGTGAGCCGCCGCGTATCCGGAACGTCGCCAGACAGCGAGATCCTAGCCCGACTAGGCGAAGCGATCCGCGCCCGCCGGCGCCAGCTCCAACTGTCTCAGGAAGAGCTTGCCAATCAATCTGGCATTGATCGGTCGCATATGGGGAAGATCGAACGCGGAGAGCGCAACGTCACCCTTCTCAATATCGAACGGGTGGCGAAGGTTTTGCAGACGGCCCCCTCGCAGCTGCTAGGCGAGGCTGGGTTTTAGGACCGAACAGGCAACTGCGAAGCATGGGTCGACGATTGGACGCTGACCTTCCGATCGCCCGATCAAATTTAGCATGATTGTTCGGCAGCCTGTGGAATTTGGACTATGCCGAAAATAAGCACATAGAAGCGCCGCCTGACGGCGGAGTCACGGCGGTTTAGGGGCACATCACGAATGCAGGATCAATCCGTCCTGAATGCTGTCGGCTTTTCGAAATATAGAGTGTTCGATCAACGCCAGCAGCTGGACCTGAAACCGTTAACGCTCCTGTTTGGGCATAACAGCGTTGGGAAAAGTGCTGCTCTACGCCTGCTGCCGATCCTCGCGGCGGCCGCGAAGGGCCGACGCCGTAAACATGACCAAGCCGTGCTGGATTATTCGTCTCCCGCACTGCGCGACGCACGATTTACCGACCTGATCCACAATGGCCAGGTGGCTAGCGGGCTGCAGTTCGCCCTACATTGGAACGACCTCAGCTACGAGGTGACGTTGCGCGATTTAGGTGCCGAAGGTGAAATTATAAGCGATTTCGAAGTTTCGCTCGGTGGAAAAGCCTATCGTGGTGGGCCCAATCAGAAGGAAGGAAGCCGTTGTTACGAGATCGATATTGACGGCAAAAAGGCCAACTGGAGGTTTTCGGGCCTGTCGCCCGAGGTGGGCACCGAGGAGGGGCACGAAGTTGCTGCCCAGCTCAACGACCGGCTCAGCGCGTTCGCGACCTCGGTTCGATGGCTCGGGGCGGTCCGCGCCGCGGTGCCGCGCTACTTCGAAATGCGCCCAGATAGCGATGGCTTGATCGGTCCCGATGGATCGGGGGTAGCCGAAGCGATCCGAATCAGCGCAGCAGCGGGTGACGGCGCAGCCGAGGCCGTGTCCAAATGGCTTGAATTGACGTGCCAGTGCAGTTTGAGCTTTGCCGCCAGCGAAGGGTCAGTGCTCTATGGGCGCCGCTTTTATCCGTTCAATGTAATCGCCGCGTCCGGCAGGCACATCGCGGTGCGTGATGTCGGCGAAGGTATCGCTCAGGCTCTTCCGGTCATCATGCTATGTCATCAGGCTCGGCTAGGTCAGTTCGGCAACCAACCGATCCTCGCGTTCGAACAGCCGGAATTGCATCTGCACCCAGCGGCAGCTGTTCATCTTGCCGATGGGATCATGGCATGCATTGCCAATGGTTCTCCAGCCCGCCACGTAATCGAGACCCATGCGGAGAGTATGCTTCTGTCGGTACAGATCGCTATCGTCGAAGGCCGAATCAGACCGAATGATGTAGTAGTCTATTGGGTCTCACCTGGGGAAAAAGGGACCACGCTTCGGCCGATCACCTTCGACGATTCCGGATTTGTGAAAGGCGGGTGGCCGCAAGGCGTCTTCCGCGAGACTATCGACCAGGCTCGTCGGCTGGCGCAGCTCAGAATCGACCCGCAAGCCGACTGATGCGCATTCTAATCAGCGGAGGGGTGCTAGCCGAACCGGCGAATTGGCACGATCTTGAAGCGCTGCTGGATCGTGCGCGCCGTCAGAAGTGCTATGTCGATGCCTTGGATCCCGCGATGTCAGCGACCAATCCTTGGCTCGACCAAGCGAATCACAAACGACAAGAAGATTGGCAGACCGCGTCCGACTGGGCGGCAATGGATGCGGCGCTTTTCCGGCTGCGAACCTTTGTTGTCGATGCGGAGGCGGATGAAACGGCCACACCGCCTCGCATCACCCTCGGCGATGCGATCGAGCTGGCGGATCAAACTGCGTTTCTGTGGGTGGAGAACGGCAGGAACGACCGACGCTTCTTCCTTGGAATGATGCCTGTCGAGCAACGTGCGGCCTTCGAGGAATGGGAGCGCCGGCGCATCATGGAGTTCAAGGGCGGCGGCGGCCTTGGGGAAGCTCGCAAGGGAATGGAAGAACTCGCCGCTCGCGGAGGCCTTGATCCGCGAATGAACCGCGCCTTGTTTGATAGCGACGGGGAAGTGCCGGGGCACCGCAGCCGGGGTGCCTTGCTCATGGTGGACTTCTGCAAGGACAAGGCGATCGGCTACCATTGCCTAGCGCGGCGAGCGATCGAGAACTATTTGCCGAAGAAGGCGCTATGGGCATGGGGGACGGCCGGCAGCAATCGCGCGGTACGAGACGAGCGGTTGGCCAAGCTTGGCGCCTTCAAGCGCATGAACGATCCGCAGCGCTATCATTTTCATCTGAAGAGCGGCTGGGACCAAGCCCCGTCCGAGGCAGTGGCCGCGCTGTATGCCAGCGTCGCGAAGGCCGACCATGACATTCTTGGCAAGGGTATCGAGAAGGATATTGCTTCTCTCTATGACACCTATGCGGACCATATGCATGAGTGGGCCAACGAGGAAGGGGTTGATCCCGGCCTTCAGTCCATGATCGACGAGATAACGGATTGGATTCGAGTGCCCTATGCGCGATAGTTTCTCGGCAGATCCGACCGTCGTTTTTCTAACCTCGGTTCTCGATGATGTCGAGCAGGGGCGCATCCGCATACCGCGCTTCCAGCGCCCACTCGTCTGGAGTTGGCCGCAACGCAAAGAGTTCTTCGAGAGCATCTTTGCGGGCCTTCCGATTGGCGCGCTAATGATCTGGTCTACTTCGAATGAAGATGTCGGCTGCTATGAGAGCCTCGGACCACATCCGCTACCAAACACGCCGATCTCCGGCGACGGACGTTACCTGATGGATGGGGTTCAGCGCGTTTCGACTTTGTACGGTGCGCTTCGAGCGACCCAGGGCTGGTCGGATTTCGACGAGGAGCGCGACGTCCAAGTTCGCGACTTTGTAGTGTATGCCGACCTCGACACTGACGACGAGACGGAGAGATTCAAGCGGTCGACAGATATTCCGGCGGCTGATCTGAAGGCCGATCCGAAGCGCTTTCTGCCGCTTCATATTGTTCTGCAGAGCCGAGAGCTTTTGCGGTTCCAGCGCGAGCTAGCAGATGGCGACGAGCGCCGCCTCGATCGAACGGATGAGGTTGCGTCGGCTTTTCGCCAATACAAGGTTCCGATCATCACGCTGAACAGCGCGAGCCTTGAGGTCGTGACCAAGAGCTTCGAACGTATCAACACGCGCGGCGCGGCCATGAGCGAGTTGCACATGCTGAATGCGCTTACCTACTCACCGAGCTTTGATTTGCTAAAGCGAGACCAGGAACTGCGGGTCGAGGCGCTTGCCCCGCACGGCTGGCAGAAGATTGATTCGGATATCGTTCTGCGCTGCCTGAAGCTGAGTTTGGGTGTCGATATTTACAAGACTAATCCGGACGAAGTGAGCAAAAGCCTTCGGAACAATCCTGATGCGCTCGATCGTACATTTCATGGGCTTGGGCAGACGGCGAGGCTCTTCAAGGACAGCTTCGCAATCACTGATCCCGCTATTGTACCATATCGCATCCAGATCGTCGCTATCGCCCGAACGCTGTTCGATCGACCGTATAAGGATCATGCGTTGCAGTTGACCGACTGGGTTTGGTTTTCAACTTACACTGAGCTTTTCGGTCGTACTGGCCGAGAATCCGAAAACGCTATTGCCGACCTGCAGTCGTTCATCCAATCCGGGTTTTTCGAATGGTCGTTGCGCGAGCCTCCGGCCGTACGCAGCATCGCAGAGGTCAAGAGCGATGCGCGCGCAGCGCGCGTAAAGGGACTAATGCTGGCGTTGCGTCAGAGAGCTGATGAAGTCACGCCTGGAAAGGGAAGAGCTCTTCTCGAATCGTGGGACGGAAGCGCATTTCAATTCCTGCCGCTGCCCGGCATCGAACGCGGTGACCAAGGCGCGCGCTTCCTGATCGAGCCAAGTTATGCGTCAGAATTCAGAGTACGTCTGATGCACCGGCAGTTGACCGCCGAGGAGCGGGAGCGCCATCTGATTTCCGATGCCGCTTGGGATTTAATAGATCCTAACAACATGCGCCCGTTCACTCGGCACCGTGCTGTCGATTTATTCGTGTATGAGCGTGGGTCCATCATCTCGCCGATCGCGAAACGAATGGGCATGACGCCGCTCCGGGTCCTCGGTCAGAAGGAAGCGGAGTTCGAGCAGCGTGAGGGCGATTTGGGAGATTATTGAGTAGTGCCACCGTGACGGAGCGATAGACAGTCGCGAATCAATCGCAGCTGTCAGTGGCGGCGTAATCGCTGAACGGTGCGGACCTGGCGCGAAGCGGACATGACAGTTTGCCACATTTGTCACGAACTTGGCACCGTGAACGGCTGATCATCGCTCTGTGAATTCGACAGGTCCTCCCCATCATCAATCGTCACGCTAGCACGAGATATCATGCGGATGGCAGAGCGTAAGCACAGACATGCAACCGCATCGTCGCGACTTTACGCGCCCCGATGCTATACTGTGTCGAATGGATAACCTGACGCCGACAGAACGAAGCAAACACATGGCTTTTGTACGTTTGCAAAAGTCTCCGGTTCGAGCCCAGCGCGTCGTGCGCGCGTATCCGCACTCACCCCTGCGAAGATACCGTCGTTCCGAACAATCACGGTTGGCGGCGATGCCGCTGCGGCTCAGCACGCGAAGCATGCGTGTAGCGCGGTGGTCAGATCGGCCAAAACGCATCTCGATGAAACGTGGGAGCGCCTGGTTCGGGGATCCTTTCTCTCGCAACCTGGTACGTCTTGGGCCAGATTGAGAGTCGGCTTGCATGATTTTGAATCCGATTTATCGATGCGGCGTTCGCACGCGCCGAGAGAGACACGAACGCCGATGAGTCTGAAACAGATCGATGCGATCCTTTGGAGGAAGTATTTGGGCGCAACGAGCGCTGCCGTCTGGGCAACCAATAACAGCCAATATTATTTCGAGTTGCCGAGCGGGGACTATACGCAATTCGCCGGCAAGAGTCGCCGATCGTTCATCGATAAGGACGGCAACCAGGCGTTCAAGATAACGCTCGAAGCATTTGACGGCGCACCCCATGCCAGTCCGCATGAGGTTACCTTCGCTCAAAAAAGAAAGGGCGCTGCCCGCGGAGGGAATTGGACCGTGGATTCGATCCGCGAAGGGATCAGCAAGGCTTACGAACTCTGGCACGCGAAGCGCGGTCCGATCGATCAATATGAACGGCTCCCGCCCGCGGAAAAGGAGAAAAACTACATCGTGATCGTGCGCGATGTAGACAATCATTTTCACGGACGATGGATCAGGGGCAGCGATTTCGATGCGCTGCCGAGCGCGGTCCGGGAAAAATTATTATCGGCGAGTTTTGGCTGGAGCCCCTTATGATTACGCCGGAACAGGTGCTAACGATGCTCGAAGAGCACACTAATGTGCTGCTTTACGGGCCGCCGGGAACCGGCAAGTCCTATCTGATGAAACAGGTCGAGAACCTGTTTAAGGGCAAATATGAAGGCGGCGGCGCCGGCAACAAGCTCGTCATCGATACAAGCAAGGAACGGCAAGCGATCGGCGAGGCGCCCGCAGCGGTTTCGCATTCGCGCTGGGTGACCTTCCATCAGGGCTATTCCTACGAGGACTTCGTCATCGGGCTCCGTCCTGTACCGGGGGGTGAGAAGGGCGGAGGATCGGTCCTGTCGCTCGAAGCCAAAGCGGGCGCGCTGCTCGAGCTGGCCGCGCATGCCGGGCAGGGCCCTGGCTTAATGCTGATCGACGAAATCAACCGGGGCAATGCATCGCGCATTTTCGGCGAGTTCATCACGTTGATGGAGGCCGACAAGCGGCTCGGAAACGATGGCGCACCGTCGGAGACCACCGTCACGGTGACCTTGCCCTATCTTTCCAACGGCCAGAAAATCGCGGTGGCCGAAGGCGTGGCAATCGCGCGCGAGTTTCAGATGCCGCGGCATGTCTACACGCTGGCCAGCATGAATTCGGTCGACAAATCGGTGGCCCCGATCGACGCGGCGATCCGACGGCGCTTTTACCTTTGCCAGTTGCGGCCGACCGATCGGGACTGGGAAACCGTCGCGGGCGTGGCTAGTGCAAAAAACCCGGTGGCGGCGCTTGCGGTCGAGGTGATGAAGAAGATCAACCGAGGCATCGGCCTGTATCTGGGCCCGGACTATATGCTGGGACAGTATTATCTGCCCTCCAGCCCTAAGCTGGGCGAACTCGACGAGCAAGAGGCCAAAAGCCGATTGATCAGCATGTGGCGGCACAAGGTGCTGCCGCAGCTGATCGAATTCTTCCATGCCCGCCCCAATATCTGCATGGCCATTCTTGAGGTCAATGCGCGGGCGAATGACTCCGGGCTGGAGATCGTCTCGCCGACTAGCGGGGAGGCCGACGAAGGCGCCTCGATCTATGTCCTGAACGGCGAGGCGGAGAAGTCGGACAACGCCATCTATGGGTATCTAGAGACGTTCGCCGAGGGCGCGCCGGACGCCGTCGTACCCTGATGGGGCAGCAATCGCCCTGGGGGCAGGCGCTTGAACACGATCAAATCGACGGCGGCACCGTCATCGAGAATCAATGGGTGTTGTGGGCGCGGATCACCGGGCGAACAGGCGCGAGCGCGGCCGCCGCGCAAGTGGCGGTTTTGAATGCCGGAGGTACGATCAAGCGCCGCCTTGGCCTGCGATCCGATCCGTTCCAGTTCAGAGGTTCCGCCACCGGTATCGAGTTTCAGGCGTCGGGCCTGGCGGGCACGCTGTCGCTTCGGGAGGTGTCGATCGAGATCATCCCAAAGTTTGTCTTCGAACCTGAGCTCTTGCCGATCTGGAATACGAGCACCTTGTTTCTGCTCGAGGCACTTGCGGGGAAGCATGTCATCTCGTTGCTGGCCCAGCGTCAGCAGTGGAAGGCGCACCGCGTCGTCGATCTGATCGCGCATGCATTTGCCGACGCGGCGGAGCGCGGGTTGCGGGATCAGCCCATCCATATCTACCGGCAAACCGAGGAATCGTCGGTCGTCCTGCGCGGCCGGTTGAACATCGCCCGGCAAGCGCAAACCATCGTGCATGCGCCGCACTTGCTGGAGTGCGATGTCGATCATCTGGACGTCGATAACCCGTTCAACGATGTGCTGAAATGGGCGGCCACGGCTCTTGCCGGCCTGGCGACCGAGGCCAGCCTGAAGGAACGGCTCACGGGGATTGCACATGCCATTCCCGGCAACGCGGAGCGATCAGTCGCACAGCGGCACAATCGCCTCGTTCCGCCGCCCCAGTTTCAGGCATGGTCCGACGCGCTGGAGCTCGCCCGCCTGCTTGCGAGCGGGATGACGCTGTCGAGCAATGGCGGGCGCACGAGCGGCTACTCCTTGCTGTTCAACATGGAGCGCGCCTTTGAGCGTTTCGTCGAAGTCGCGCTCGCGAGAGTGCTTCAGGCATCCGGAGATCGCGAGCTGACCAGCAGCCGGCAGGCCTGGACCACATATGCGGAGCCCGATTTTCCCGGCGGGAGACGCCTGGGGTGCCGGCCCGACAATCTACTCAGGCGCCGCGGAACCCCGGTGATGGTGGTAGACGCAAAGTACAAGCTCCTCGATCGCGACCTGACGCGTGCCCAGGAGGAGACCGGGACGCCGATTAGTGAGGACATCTATGAGTTGGTTGCTGGTATGTTCGCCCATAACTGCCATGCCGGGCTGCTCATCTATCCGGCAAGCTCCCTCTCCGAAGCCAAGGCCTCGAAGATCCGCACATGGCGCTTGAACGTTTTTGGGACCACTGTTCGCATAGGGGCGCTACCGGTCAACTTGCTCAGCTTGGGTTCACGGACTGAACTTGCAGAATTATTTCGCGTCGTCGGTCTGGAAATTACAAATTTCATCCGTCGGCATTGAACGGAGGCGGCTAGCCAGGTGGACCCTTTCGCTGGTCGTATTACAGACCGCTCGGCCCGTCCGACTGGTTCATGAAGTTTACGTATAAAAGTCCTGCGCGCCTCAATTGCGATCGCACGGTCGGACCGCACTTCCGAAACTCAGGAGCGCTGCTCAGTTGCTCGCGCCATCCCGTGGAGTTAAGCGAGCTTTCCAAGTCGATCATCCGGCCTACTCGGCGGACGCGGGAGATGACATCGCACCGCGCACGCTCTCCCATCGCGCAGTTTTCTTGGATCCACTTCCGGAAGTCTCCCTCCTGTCGAACGCTAGATGATCCCGAAGATGGCATTTATGATTACACCCCGCAGGCCCAATGACATGCATCTGTGTCCATAGTGATAGCTCAAAAGTCACGAACCGGAATTCATTTTTTGGGCATCGGCCCGGTGGGCCGGCGGCCAGCGCAAGGGTTCTGGCGCGGACGAAAACTTGTAGTCGTGCCGACCCGACGCGCGTGGAGGCCGGAGACGAGCGCTACTCTGCCCACCTCAAAAATTAGCCGTCCGCGCATAGGGATACCTGTCATTCACAGTAGGTACGTCGCTGAAAAATAAGATCGCCGGCAAAAAAACACTACCACTCATTGAAAAAACAGTTTATGTTCTTGTTATGTTCCCGATGTTGGAGTGTATGGTGTGCTCGATCCCTTGGCCA
>Ga0265780_10003706_pt1 | contig 19976 bp, 17 predicted proteins | sample P1T30metagenome_FD_192432 | JGI IMG/M metagenome (GOLD analysis project Ga0265780, IMG submission 192432) | Plant litter microbial communities from East Loma Ridge, Irvine, California - P1 T30 | ecosystem: Environmental > Terrestrial > Plant litter > Unclassified | place: USA: California...
GTTTCAAATCGCCTGCGCGATCCTCACCGGAGCGGCTGAACCAGCCGCTTATCGGGCCGGGATCGGCTTGCCTGTCGCTTTGTGGAGCGTGGCTAAGTGGGGGACCGGCAGGAGTATCAGGGGAAGGGACTTGGCCTTGTCGATGACAAGGGTCGTGTCGCTATTCCCTCGTCGCTCCGCGCCACGCTTGCCAAGAACGCGCCGCGCGACGACGGCAAGGATGGCGGCACCGTCATCATCGCGCCGCACCCGACCTATCGCTGCCTGATCGCCTATGATCCCGGCTTCGTCGCGCAACTGAAGCGCGAGTGCGAATCGCGCGACGACGCGTACGTCGCGGCGACCGGTGGATCGGATTACAATATCCTCGCCCGTGCCGGCGCTGCCGAGGCGATGCCGTTCGACGGTAGCGGCCGCTTCATCATGCCCGGGTTCGAGCGCAAGTACGCCCGCATCGACGAGGTCGCATTCTTCCACGGCACCTTCAAGTGGATCACGATCTGGTCGCCGCGCATCATGCTCGAGACCGACGGTATCGATCCATTCCTGAAAGAAGCGGTCGAGTTCCAGTGCGCCGAGAAGGGGATCGTGCTGTGAGCGACGCCCCGCACATTCCGGTGTTGCTCGACGAGGTGCTCGACGCGCTCGCCATCCAGCCGGGTTCGGCGCAGGTCGACGGCACGTTTGGTGCCGGCGGGTACACGCGCGCCATGCTTGCCGCAGGTGCGCGCGTGTGGGCGTTCGATCGCGACCCGGATGCGATCGCTGACGGTCAGGCGATGGTCGAGGCTTCGGACGGCAAGCTGACGCTGATCGCCGCAACCTTCTCCGCTCTGGAGGCCGAACTGGCCGCGCGCACCGCGTTGCCGGTCGACGGCGTGGTGATGGACATCGGCGTCAGCTCGATGATGCTCGACCGGCCCGAGCGCGGCTTCAGCTTCCAGCAGGACGGCCCGCTCGACATGCGGATGAGCCAGGCGGGCGAGACTGCCGCCGAGTTCCTCAACACCGCCGACGAGGCGGTGATCGCGGACGTGCTGTATGAATATGGTGACGAGCCGCGCTCGCGTCGTGTCGCTCGCGCGATCGTCTCCGCAAGACCCCTTACGCGTACCACCGAACTGGCGAGCGTGGTTAAGAAGGCGTTAGGACATAAGCCGCATGATAAGAAGGACCCGTCGACACGGACCTTCCAGGCAATTCGGATTCACATCAACCGGGAGCTTGGCGAATTGGCCGACGGGCTCGCGGCGGCGGAGCGCGCTCTTCGTCCGGGAGGCATATTGGCGGTGGTGACATTTCACAGCCTGGAAGATCGGTTGGTCAAACGGTTCTTCCGCGAACGCAGCGGCGGCCTGCCCGGCGGATCGCGGCATCTGCCGCAGGTGGCGGCGAAAGCCGAACCGAGTTTCGAGAATGTCGCCCGTGCAGTGCGCGCGGGCGAGGCCGAGATCGCACGCAATCCGCGTGCGCGCTCGGCGACTTTACGCGTCGCGCAGCGGACGGCGGCTGCGGCTTGGGTTGATGAAGGGGCGTTGTAATGCTTGGGTATGCGTGGAAGACCATGGGCTGGTTTCTGGCGGGCGTCGCGGTGGCGCTCGGCTTCCTGCTTGTGCCGCTTCAGGTCGCGGCCGAGCGCAAGAAGCTCGACCATACCGTCGCCGACATCGCTCAGGCCCGCCGCGACATCCGCGCGCTGGAGACCGAATTCGAGACGCGCGCCAACCTTGCGCAGCTCGATCAGTGGAACAACGATACCCTGCGGCTGGTGGCGCCCGGCGCTGCGCAGTTCGTCGCCGATGAAGCGGCACTCGCCTCGATCGACGTGCGTCAGCAGGGCGGCGCCGCAATCCAGACCGCATCGTTCGTGCCATCGCCGCCCATGAGTGAGTCGCTTGCCGCCGCCGCCAGTGCACAGGTTGCGGAGGCTGCTGCGAAGCCGCAGCCGGCCGTCGCGGCGCAGGCACGGCCAGCCGTGGCGGTGCAGACCAAGGCGGTGCCAACGCTTGCCGCCGCCGTCATCAAGGTCAAGGACGTCGGTGTGAAGCACGCGAAAGTGCAGGCGGTCGCAATGCTCGACCGCAAGCTGCTGAGTGACTCCACAATCGGCGATCTTCTCTCCAGTGCCCGTTCGGAGGCCCGTTCCGCTCGATGAGCACCTTTCTCGCTCGCCCCCTGCCGCAGCGACGTGTCAGCGGTCAGCGCCATGCGCTGATCGCTGTTGCGCATGTACGGCTGATGATCCTGATGCTGTTCCTCGGCGCAGGATTTCTGGTGGTGGTGGGCAAGATCGCGCTGCTTGGCCTGCTGTCGTCATCGGCGAATGCGCAGGGTGTGGCAACCAACCCGGAAGTGCGCAGCGATATCCTCGATCGCAACGGCGAGCCGCTCGCGCGCACGATCGATGCCTGGACGATAGGCGTGCGCCCGCACGATATTCTTGGCGACAAGCGCGCGCTGGCCGAGGCGCTGGTCAAGATCATGCCGGGGCATGACGAGGAATGGTTTTATGCCAAGCTGACCATGAAGGCGAATTTCACATATCTGGAGCGGCATGCCGCGCCGGCGCTGGTGAATGCGATCCACGATCTCGGCGAACCCGGCGTCGTTTTCGCGCAGGAGCCTGAGCGGCTCTATCCGCAGTCGACGCTGGCGGCACATGCGCTCGGTTATATCGGGCCGAGCGGCTCCGACCCCAACATCAAGGGTCGGGCCGGCATCGAGCGCGCATTCGACGAACGCCTCAGCAGCCCGACCGATCGTGGTGTGCCGATCTCGCTGTCGCTTGACGCGCGCGTGCAGGCGGCGATGGAAAGCGAACTCGGCCGCGCGATGGTGACGTTCAAGGCGAGGGACGCGACCGGCATCGTACTCGACGTCCACACCGGCGAGGTGATCGCGATGGCGTCACTGCCGGTCTACAACCCCAACAAGATCGGCGGTACGCCCGGCGACGCGCTGCGCAACAACGTCACGCAGAGCGTGTATGAACTCGGCTCCACCTTCAAGCCGATCACCATGGCGACCGCGATCCAGAGTGGCACCGTCACCTCGATGGCGCGTCGGTTCGATGCGACCGCGCCGCTCAAGGTCGGCGGCTTCACGATCCACGACGAGCGGGGCGATCCCAAGCGGTGGCTCAACATTCCCGAAACGCTGATATACTCGTCCAACGTCGCCACGGCGCGGATCGCGGATGAGGTCGGTGCGGCGCGGATGCAGACGATGTTCCGGCTGCTTGGCTTCGATGCGAAGCCCGAGATTGAGTTGCGCGAAAAGGCGCATCCGCTCTGGCCGCGCTATTGGGCGCGCACCACCACGATGACCACTGCCTATGGCCACGGCATCGCGATCACGCCGTTGCAACTCGCCAGCGCTTATGCCGCGCTGGTGAACGGTGGCGTATGGCGGCCATCGACGCTGCTGAAAGTCGCACCCGGTCACGAGGTTGGCGGCCGGCGCGTGCTGTCTGAGGCGACCAGCGCGCGGATGCGGCAACTCCTCCGGCTCGTGTGCCTGTACGGTACGGGGCGCAAAGGCGACGCGCCGGGCTACCGCGTCGGCGGCAAGACCGGCACGGCCGAGGCGGCTGCGAACGGCGGCTATGATCATTCCCGCAACGTCGCGACCTTCGTCGCCGCTTTCCCGATGGATGCGCCCCGCTACGTGGTGCTCGCGATGCTCGATTCGCCGGAAGGCACCAAGGAGACGGGCGGCTGGAAGACGGCGGCATGGAACGCGGCACCCGTCGTGGGACGCGTCATCGCGCGCACGGGTGCGATGCTTGGCGTGATGCCCGATGCCCGGCGTGAGATCGACCTGTCCGATCTTCAATCGACGCTAAGCCTCGTCGCCGGCGCCTCGCCGCCAACCGGCGGAGAAGAGCAGTGAAGCTTTCGGCGCTGATCGCAGGCGCACCGGACGTGCCGGTAACGGGCTTCGCGATCGACCACCGCAAGGTCGCGCCGGGCACGGTGTTTGGCGCATTCGCCGGCGCGCGGTTCAACGGCGAGGATTATATTGCGGCGGCGGTCGCAGGCGGTGCGGTCGCCATCGTGGCGCGCCCCGAAGCCGTGGTCGAGGGTGTGCTTCACATCGCCGATGTCGAACCGCGTCGCCGTTTTGCGCAACTCGCCGCGCGCTACTTCGCGCCGTTCCCGTTCACGGCGGTGGCGGTGACGGGCACCAACGGCAAGACATCCACCGTCGAGATGGTGCGGCAATTGTGGCGGATGGCCGGCTTCTCGGCCGCCTCGATCGGTACTCTCGGCGTGACGACTGGCGATGATCGTGTCTCGACCGGACTGACTACCCCCGATGTCGTGACGTTTCTCTCGAACGTCGCAGGCCTCGCGCGCGAAGGCGTGACGCATCTCGCGTTCGAGGCGTCGAGCCACGGTCTCGACCAATACCGCACCGAGGGCGTGACCCTGACGGCGGCAGCCTTCACCAACCTCAGCCGCGATCATCTCGATTATCACGGCACGATGGAAGCGTATCTCGCCGCAAAGCTGCGCCTGTTCGCGGAGGTGTTGCCGGTGACCGGTACGGCGGTAGTGTGGGCGGATGACACCGTGTCCGCTCAGTTTGCGGCCGCAGCCCAATCGCGGGGGATTGCGATCGTGTCGGTGGGTACACATGGCGAGACGTTGAAGCTGGTTGATCGCGAGCCAAGCCTGCTCGGCCAGACGCTGACGATCGAGGCGGAGAGGCGCGTACACAAGATCGTGCTGCCGCTGATCGGTGCGTATCAGGCGGCAAACGCGTTGGTTTCGGCCGGGCTGGTGATCGCGACCGGTGGCAACACGGCGGTGACGTTGGCAGCGCTCGCGCGGCTACAGCCGGTGCGCGGGCGGCTTGAGCGCGCGGCGATCGCACGCAGCGGCGCGCCGATCTACGTTGATTACGCACATACGCCCGATGCGCTCGATGCCGCTATCGCGGCGCTGCGCCCGCATGTCGGCGGGCGGCTGATCGTCGTGTTCGGGGCGGGCGGAGACCGCGATCAGGGCAAGCGAATCGAGATGGGCAAGGTGGCAGCGGCAAAGGCCGACCACGTGATCGTCACCGACGACAATCCTCGCGGCGAAGATCCTGCAGCGATCCGGGCGATGGTGCTGGCCGGCGCGCCCTGTGCGGTTGAGATCGGCTCACGACGCGAAGCGATCGGCGCCGCCATTGCTGCTGCCGGAGCGCAAGACATCGTGCTGATCGCGGGCAAGGGCCATGAGCAAGGGCAGATCGTCGGCGATCTCGTGCTGCCGTTCGATGATGTGAGCGTCGCGCGCGAGATGGCAGCATGAAAGCTTGCTCGTCTTTTGCTCAGCAAGGCCAGTGTTCAGCGAAAGAGCGGACGCAAACGGCTGGTCGCCGCTTTAACTCGACCCCAGCCGTGGCTGGGAAGGCGCACCTTGATGAACACATTACATGAGCCTCTGGACCGCAGCCGAGATCGCCGCCGCAACCGACGGCGACGTCCCCAGCGACTTCGCAGTTTCAGGTGTCGCTTTCGACTCGCGTGAAGTCGGCCCGGGCGACCTGTTCGTAGCGCTTGCTGGCGAATCCACCGACGGTCACCGTTTCCTCGACCAGTGTTTCGCCCAAGGCGCTGCCGGCGCGCTCGTCAGTGTCGAGACGCGGCACCCGCACGTCCGCGTCGCAGATACCAGCGTCGCGCTCGATGCGCTCGCGCGGGCCTCGCGCGCCCGCACCGAGGCGAAGATCATCGGTGTCACCGGGTCAGTTGGCAAGACCGGCACCAAGGAGGCGCTGTTCGCAGCACTCGAACGTGGCGCGCGAGGGAGCGTGCACCGTTCGGTCAAGAGCTACAACAATCATACCGGTGTGCCGTTGAGCCTCGCGCGGATGCCCGCCAAAAGCCGCTTCGGCGTGTTCGAAATGGGAATGAACCACGCCGGCGAACTCGCCGCGCTCACGCGAATCGTGCGCCCGCACATTGCGCTTGTGACGGCGATCGCGCCCGCGCACACCGCCTTCTTCTCGGGAGAAGACGCGATCGCCGACGCCAAGGGCGAGATCTTCCAGGGGCTTGAGCCCGGCGGGACCGCGATCGTGCCGTTTGACAGCCCACACCGCGACCGGCTGATGGCTGCCGCTGCCCCTTATGCCGCGAACGTCGTTACCTTCGGCTCGGACGCGGGCGCCGACGTCCGCGCGATTGAAACGATGCCGGTCGCGTCGGGCGGCACTTTCGTCACCGCGCGGCTTGACGACCACGAACTGAGCTACACGATCAGCCAGCCGGGCGCGCACTGGGTGTCGAATACGCTGGCAGTGCTCGCGGCGGTGCGGGCGGCGGGTGGCGACCTCGCGCTGGCGGGGCTCGCGCTTGCGGAACTCGAAGGGCTGGCCGGGCGCGGTGCGCGCTTCGCCGTGCCGCTCGCAGGTGGCGAGGCTCTGGTGATCGACGAAAGCTACAACGCAAATCCTTCCTCGATGCGCGCGACGCTGGCGGTGCTGGGACAGGAGAAAACCGCGCGCAAACTCGTCGTACTGGGCGAGATGCGCGAACTGGGCGGGAACAGTGAGGCCTATCACGCCAGCCTTGCCGACCCACTTCGCGCCGCCGGCGTCAAAGCGGGCATATTGGTCGGCGAAAGCATGCGCGCCCTTTCAAACGTGCTTGAGGGGCAGGGCGATTTCGTCCATGTGCCCGACGCCGCAGCCGCGCGGGAGCGCTTGCGGGCGATGCTTGCGCCGGGGGACGCGGTTCTTATCAAGGGTTCGAACGGCGTGGGGTTGTCGACAGTGGTCGCGGCCTTGCGGAGCGGGATTGCGTAAATGTTCTACTTCATCGCCGAGTTGTTCCACTTCCACGGCCTGTTCAACCTGGTCCGCTATCAAAGCTTTCGCACCGGTGCGGCGGTGGCCACCGCGCTGTTCCTCGGGCTGTTGATCGGTCCGCGCTTCATCGGCTGGCTGCGCGTGCGGCAGGGTAAAGGCCAACCGATCCGCGCCGATGGACCGCAGACGCATCTCGCCAAACGCGGCACCCCGACGATGGGCGGGCTGATGATCCTCACCAGTTTGACGCTTTCGGTGCTGTTGTGGATGGACCTGACCAACCCCTTCGTGTGGGCGTGCACATTCGTCACGCTCGGCTTCGCCGCGATCGGCTTCCTCGATGACTATGACAAGGTGCGGAAGGCGAGCACTGCTGGCGTGTCGGGGCGAGTACGGCTGTTCGGCGAATTCGTAATCGCGATCATCGCGAGCGCGATGATCGTGCACCAGAACGGTACGCACCTTTACTTGCCGTTCGTCACCGGCGTTTCGATCGATCTCGGCTACTTCTACATTCTGTTCGCGGCATTTACGATTGTAGCGTTCGGCAACGCGGTGAACCTGACTGATGGCCTCGACGGACTTGCGACCATGCCAGTCATCATCGCCGCCGTCAGCTTCATGCTGATCGTGTATCTGGCGGGCAACTTCAAGTTCGCGACGTACCTCGGCATTCCGCACGTACCAGGGGCGGGCGAGCTGGCGATCTTCTGCGGCGGCATCGTTGGCGCAGGGCTGGCGTTCCTGTGGTTCAATGCGCCGCCGGCCGCCGTGTTCATGGGCGACACCGGCAGCCTCGCGCTGGGCGGCGCACTGGGCGCGATCGCGGTAACGGCGCACCATGAGATCGTGCTGGGCATCATCGGCGGACTGTTCGTCGTCGAGGCGCTGTCGGTCATCATCCAGGTCGCCGTCTACAAGCGCACCGGCAAGCGCGTCTTCCGCATGGCACCGATCCACCACCATTTCGAGCAACTCGGCTGGGCCGAGGCGACCGTCGTGATCCGGTTCTGGATCATCGCGCTGGTGCTGGCGCTCGCGGGCCTGTCGACGCTGAAACTGCGGTGATCACAAGTCCCGTCTGGTGCGGCAAACGCTTCGCCGTGCTGGGGCTTGCGCGCTCCGGCGTAGCAGCCGTGCGGGCGCTGCTCGCGGGCGGAGCCGATGTGGTGGCGTGGGACTTGGATCCGGCGAAGCGGGAGGCTCTGCCCGGCGCGAGCGGCTTGACGTTCGCTGATCCCGAAGCGACCGGACTTATCGGATTCGACGGCCTGGTCGTGTCGCCCGGAGTGCCGCTCAATCGACACCCGATCGTGGCAAAGGCGCGCGAAGCGGGTGTGCAAATCGTCGGCGATATCGAGCTTTTCGCGCAGGCTAGAGCGATGCTATCGCCGGCTAAGGTCGTTGGGATCACCGGCACGAACGGCAAATCGACCACTACGGCGTTGATTTTTCACATCCTACAGGCGGCGGGTGTGCCAAGCCTGATGGGAGGTAACATCGGTCTGCCGATCCTGGGAGAGGAGCCATTGCCGGAAGGCGGCGTCTATGTGCTCGAACTGTCGAGCTATCAGATCGACCTGACCTACAGCCTCGATTGCGATGTTGCCGTGCTCCTCAATATCACGCCCGACCATCTTGATCGGTATGACGGCTTTGCGGGCTATGCGGCCTCCAAGGCGCGGCTGTTCGCGATGCAGACGGGCGGGCACGCCGTGGTGATCGGCATCGGCGATGAGGCTTCCGGTGACATCGCACGCAGCCTATCGGCGCGAGCGGCCGACGTCATCAAAATCGCGCCCGGAACCGGCATGGATCAGTCGCGCTGGCCGTCGCTGCAAGGCCCGCACAACGCGCAGAACGCGATTGCCGCGATTGCCGCTTGCGAGGCACTCGGCGTGTCGGCGCAGGCGATCGAGGCTGGGCTCGCCAGCTTTGCCGGTCTGCCGCACCGTATGGAGCGGGTCGGCGAGCGGGGCGGCGTCGTGTTCGTCAACGACAGCAAGGCGACCAACCCGGAGAGTACCGCGCCCGCGCTTGCCGCGTTCGATCGCGTTCACTGGATCGTCGGCGGCAAGGCCAAAGGCGCGGATCTCGACGCCTGCCGTCCGCAGTTCGGCCATGTCGCGCGCGCGTACACGATCGGCGAGGCAGGCCCGGGCTTTGCCGCACTGCTGCGCGATGCGATGCCCGTCGAGGAAGCCCGCACGCTTGCCGTCGCGGTCGCCAGCGCCGCCGCGCAGGCGCAGCCCGGCGAAACCGTGCTGCTGTCGCCAGCGTGCGCCTCGTTCGACCAGTTCAGCGATTTCGAGCAGCGTGGCGACATGTTCCGTGCGCTCGTAAGGGCGCTGACATGAACGAGAAGCGCACGTCGATGTGGAAGCGCATGCAGGGCAGCGGCGGTCGGGCCGACCGCTCGTGGCTCGGCATGTGGTTCTGGGATATCGACCGCGTCCTGTTGTTGCTGGTGCTGCTGCTGATCGGCGTCGGGTTGATTGCGGTCGGCTCGGCCTCGCCCTCGGCGGCGCAGCGCTATTCGGACGAGAAGCACCACATCCAGGCGCTGTATTATCTATGGTGGCAACTTGCCTGGGTGAGCGTGTCGATCCCGGTGATGCTGCTGATCTCGATGCTGCCGGTCTCGGTCGCACGGCGACTGGCGTTGTTCGGTGCGGTGTTGTTCGTGGTGGCGCTGGCGGCGGTGCCGTTCGTCGGCGTGTCCAAGAACGGCGCGACGCGGTGGCTCAACCTTGGCGTGTCGCTGCTCCAGCCCTCAGAGTTCCTCAAGCCGTTCTTTATCGTGACGGTAGCGTGGATCCTGTCGATGCGCGCGCAGGACGATGCGCTGCCGGTGGTGTTCATCACCGGCGCGATGACGGCTTTGGTTGGCGTGCTGCTGATGATGCAGCCCGATTTCGGCCAGACGATCGTGTTCGTCAGCGTGTGGTTCGCGCTGCTGATGATCTCCGGCACATCGACCAAGGTGATCCTCGGCTTGATCGCGCTCGCGCCGGCGGGCCTCGTCTCGGCGTACTTTTTCTATTCGACCGCGCAGAAGCGCATCAACGCCTTCCTGTTCCCGGACGTGGAGGGCGAGGGGGCATCGGACCATTTCCAGACCAACGCGGCGCGCGCGACCATCACGCATGGCGGCTGGCGCGGCACCGGCCCCGCCGGCGGCACCATGAAGTTCCGCCTGCCGGAAGGGCACACCGACTACATCTTTTCCGTCATCGGCGAGGAGTTCGGGCTGATCGCGTGCATCATCATCGCGCTGCTGTTCTTCGCGATCGTGGTGCGGGTGTTCGTGAAGCTGCTCGATGAACTCGACGAGTTCCGCCTGTTCGCTGCCGCCGGCCTCGCCACGCAGTTCGGCGTGCAGTCGTTGATCTCGATGGCGGTCAACACCGGGCTGGCGCCGTCCAAGGGCATGACGCTGCCGTTCATCAGCTACGGCGGATCGTCGCTGGTCGCGCTGTCGGCGGGAATGGGCTTGCTGCTGGCGTTCACCCGGCGCAATCCGTTCGTATTGCGATCTCCCTATATCGCCAAATGGAGCGGCGTATGAGCAAACCCCGTCACTTCGTTCTCGCCGCCGGCGGGACGGGCGGCCACATGGTCCCGGCCGCCGCGCTGGCGACCGAGCTGATCCGGCGCGGCCATTATGTCGCGCTGGTCAGCGATGAGCGCGGCGTGCGCTTTCCCGATTTGTTCGAGGGCATCCAGACGCATATCCTGCCGGCCGGTCGGCTCGGCGGTGGTCCGCTCGGCTACTTCAAGGCGGCGCGCGAGATGTGGCGCGGGCGCGCGATGGCGATCGAACTCTACAAGACGTTCCGCCCGGCGGCGGTGATCGGCTTCGGCGGCTATCCGGCGCTGCCAGCGTTGCTGGCCGCGTTCAACCAGAAGATCCCGACCGCGATCCACGAACAGAATGCGGTGCTCGGCCGCGTCAACCGGTTGGTGGCAGGCAAGGTCGATGCGATCGCGACCTCTTATGCCAAGGTCGAGCGGATCAAGCCGGCCCTCAAAGACAAGACGCATCTGGTCGGCAACCCGGTGCGCGATTCGGTGATCTCGATCCGCGCCAAGCCCTATCCGCTGCTGGAGGAAGACGGCATCTTCCGCGTGCTCGTCACCGGCGGCAGCCAGGGCGCGAGCGTGCTGAGCAAGGTCGTGCCGGAGGGGCTGTCGATGCTGCCGGTCGCGTTCCGTCGCCGTTTGCAGGTGACGCATCAGGCGCGTGTCGAGGATATCGAGGCATGTCGCGCCAAGTATAAGGAACTCGACATCGCTGCCGATCTTGCCACCTATCTGCCCGATCTGCCCGAGCATCTGGCGTGGTCGCATCTGGTGATCGCGCGCGCGGGCGCCTCGACGCTGTCCGAACTGACCTGCGCCGGTCGTCCCGCGATCCTCGTGCCGCTGCCGAGCGCGACCGACGACCACCAGACGGTCAACGCGCGCGAGATGACGGCGGCGGGCGGCGCGCGCACGATCGACCAGCGCAGCTTCACCGCGCCTGAGCTCGCCAAGCAGATGCAGCGGCTTGGGCTCGATCCCGAAGCGCTTCAGAACGCAGCGACACGCGCGCGCGGCTGCGGCCGACCGGACGCAGCGCGCGACCTTGCCGATCTGGTCGAAAGCCTCGGTGAGACGAAGGGGGACCTGCCGATCGGCGTCCCGCTTCCCGTGAACTTCCAGAACAAGGCTGCTATGGCATGAGGGGCGTCGCGACCGATATCGGCACGATCCATTTCGTCGGCATCGGCGGCATCGGCATGTCAGGCATCGCCGAGGTGATGAAGAACCTCGGCTACAACGTGCAGGGGTCCGACGTCGCCGAAGGGTATGTTGTCGAAGGCTTGCGCGCCAAAGGCATTCCGGTCGCGATCGGTCACAAGGCGGAGAATCTTGGGGACGCGGCGGTGATCGTCACCTCGACCGCGATCAAGCGCGGCAATCCTGAGGTCGAAGCCGCGCTCGCCAACCGCGTACCTGTGGTGCGGCGTGCCGAGATGCTTGCCGAACTGATGCGCCTGAAATCCACCGTCGCGGTCGCGGGTACGCACGGCAAGACCACGACGACCTCGATGGTGGCGGCGTTGCTCGATGCCGGCGGCGTCGATCCGACCGTCATCAACGGCGGCATCATCAACAGCTACGGCTCGAACGCGCGATTGGGCGCGAGCGATTGGATGGTGGTCGAGGCGGACGAGAGCGACGGCAGTTTCCTGCGTCTCGATGGTACGATCGCGGTGGTGACGAACATCGACCCCGAACATCTCGATCACTATGGATCGTTCGATAAGGTGAAAGACGCGTTCGTCGAATTCGTCGAGAACGTCCCGTTCTACGGTGCGGCCTTGCTGTGTCTAGATCATCCGGAAGTGCAGGGCATCCTGCCGCGCGTGCGCGACCGGCGGATCGTCACTTATGGTTTCTCGACCCAGGCGGATGTGCGCGGCGTCAATGTCACGCCGATCCCCGGTGGCAACCGCTTCGAGACGATCGTCCGCCACCGGGATGGCACGACGCGCTCGATCGAGGGGATCGATCTGCCCATGCCCGGTCGCCACAACGTCCAGAACGCACTCGCCGCGATCGGCGTGGCGCTCGAACTGGGCATCGACGACGCGACCATCCAGCAGGGCTTCGCCAAGTTCCACGGCGTGAAGCGCCGCTTCACCAAGGTCGGCGAGACCGGCGGGGTGACGGTGATCGACGACTACGGCCACCACCCGGTCGAGATTCGGGCGGTGCTGGCGGCGGCGCGCGAAGGCGTCGAGAACCGCGTGATCGCAGTGGTGCAGCCGCATCGCTTCTCGCGGCTCGGCAACCTCATGGAGGAGTTCCAGGGCGCGTTCAACGATGCCGACATGGTGTACGTCACGCCGGTTTATGCGGCGGGCGAGGCGCCGATTGAGGGGGTCGATGCCGATGCGCTGGTGGAAGGGCTGAAACGGCGTGGCCACCGCTCCGCCGCGACGATCGCCGACGCCGATGCGCTGGCAGTGACGCTGGCGGGCGTGGTGCAGCCCGGTGACATGGTGGTGTGCCTGGGGGCTGGGGACATTACGAAGTGGGCGGCCGGACTCGCACCTGCTATCGAAGCCTTACGATGACCAATGACCTGTTCACCCATTCGCTTAAGCTCCAGCGGCAGATGCTTGACGCGCAGCGCGCTTCGGCTGCCGATCTGCGCGCGACGGTCGGCGATGCCAGCCGCGAGATCGCCGAGGCGAACCTGGAGGCGATGAAGGCGTGGGTGCGGGTCTGGAACGTGTGGCTGTGATGGCGACGGCGCTCGCCTTGCCCAAGGTGCGTGGCCGCCTGACCGAGCGCGCACGGCTCGCGCCGCTGGTGTGGTTCAAGGCGGGGGGAGCGGCGGACTGGCTGTTCGAGCCTGCGGATGCCGACGATCTTGCGATGTTTCTCGCGGAGCTCGATCCGGCGGTGCCGGTGATGGCGCTCGGGCTCGGCTCGAACCTGATCGTGCGGGATGGCGGCTGGCCGGGCGTGGTGGTACGGCTCGGCAAGGCGTTCGCCAACGTCGAACAGGGGGATGGAACCATGCTGCGCTGCGGCGGGGGCGCGTCGGGCATTCTGGTGTCGTCCAAGGCGCGCGACGGTGGCATCGGCGGAGTCGAGTTCCTCCGCTCGATCCCCGGCACGGTCGGTGGCTTCGTGCGGATGAACGGTGGCGCTTATGGCCGCGAGGTGAAGGACATCCTGGTCGATTGCGACGTGGTGCTGCGCTCGGGCGAGCGCGCGACGCTTTCGCTTGGCGATCTTGGTTATACCTATCGGCACAGCGACCTTCCCGAAGGCGCCATCGTGGTGAGCGCGACGTTCCGCGGCTATCCGGAGCAGACCGCAGTGATCCAGGGCGAGATGCTCCGCATCGCCGCCGCGCGCGAGGCTTCGCAGCCGCTGCGCTCGAAGACGGGCGGATCGACCTTCAAGAACCCGGCCGGTCACAAGGCGTGGGAACTGGTCGACGCTGCGGGGTGTCGCGGCCTCACCCGTGGCGACGCGCAGGTCAGCGAGAAACATTGCAACTTCCTGCTCAACCTCGGTGAGGCGACGAGCGCGGATATCGAAGCTTTGGGTGACGACGTGATCGAGCGGGTGAAGGTACATTCGGGGGTGACGCTGGAATGGGAAATCCAGCGCGTCGGGGTGAGGACGTGAGTGCGCCGCTCCATGTCGCCGTGCTGATGGGCGGCTGGTCGTCAGAGCGCGAAGTGTCGCTGATGAGCGGCAACGGCGTCGCCGATGCGCTGGAGTCGCGCGGGCATCGTGTCACGCGGATCGACATAGATCGCGATGTCGCTGCCAAGCTCGCCGCGGCCGCGCCCGATATCGTGTTCAACGCGCTGCATGGCACCCCCGGTGAAGACGGCAGCGTGCAGGGGCTGCTCGACCTGATGGGGCTGAAATACACCCATTCGGGCTTGGCCGCGTCGGTGATCGCGATCGACAAGCAGCTCACCAAGCTGCTGCTGGTGCCGGCTGGCATCCCGATGCCGGGCGGCCGCATCGTCAAATCCGAGACGCTGTACGATGGCGATCCTTTGCCGCGCCCCTATGTGCTGAAACCGGTCAACGAAGGTTCGTCGGTCGGCGTGGCGATCGTCACCGCCGAGGGCAATTACGGCAACCCGATCGGCCGCGATGTGGTGGGCCCTTGGAGCGCGTTCGACGAACTGCTCGCCGAGCCGTATATCCGTGGCCGCGAATTGACCACGGCGGTGCTGGGCGGGCAGGCGCTTGGCGTGACCGAGTTGAAGCCCAAGAACGGCTGGTACGATTTCGACGCGAAATACACCGACGGGCTGACCGAGCATGTCTGCCCGGCGCAGATCCCCGACGAGATCGCCGAAGCGTGCAAGCGCATCGCGCTCGACGCGCATCGCGTGCTGGGGTGCAAGGGCGCATCGCGGTCGGACTTCCGCTGGGACGACGAGCGTGGCATCGACGGGTTGTTCCTGCTCGAAGTCAATACTCAGCCCGGTATGACGCCGCTCAGCCTGGTGCCCGAACAGGCGCGGCATCTCGGCATCAGCTATGCCGAGCTGGTGCAGGCGATCGTCGACGAGGCGCTTGCCGAGCCATGACCAGCAAGACGATCAAGCGTGGCACCCCCCGCCGCCCCGTCCAGCAGAAGCGGCGCAAGCCGCCGAAGGCGTCGTTCATCGACCGGACGATCGCCGCGTTGCCGCTCAGCGAAGCGACGCTGACGCGGATCGCGACGTGGACGATCGTTGCCACGGTCTGCGCGGGCGTGCTGGCGATCGGGGTATGGATGGGCATCCCCGGCGCGGTCGGCACGGCGGTGGGCGAGGGGGTCGGCGAGGCGGGCTTCCGCGTGAACAACGTGCAGATCACCGGCCTGTCGCGTATGGACCAGAACACGATCTACAAGATCGCGCTCGAACAGCCATCGCTGGCGATGCCGCTGGTGGATCTCGAGAAAACGCGCGAGCGGCTGGTCGCGCACAGCGGCTGGATCGAGGATGCGCACGTCTCGCGGCGACTGCCCGACACGCTGCTGGTGCAGATCGTCGAGCGGACGCCGGCGGCGGTGTGGCAGAACAACGGACAGCTTGCGCTGATCGCGGCGAACGGCACCTATCTGGAGCCGGTGCAGGCCGATGCGATGCCGGATCTGCCGCTGGTAGTGGGCGAACACGCCAACGAACAGCAGGAATCCTACGATCGCCTGCTCGCGTCGGCGCCCGCGTTGCGCCCGCAGGTCAAGGCGGCGACGTGGGTCGGCAACCGGCGCTGGAACCTCACCTTCGACAGTGGCGAAACGCTGGAGTTGCCCGAAGGCGACGATTCGGCCTCGCGCGCGCTGGTAAAGTTTGCTCAGATGGACGGCGTGCAGCCATTGCTGGGCAAGGGCTGGATCGGGTTCGACATGCGCGATCCGTCACGGCTGGTCGCGCGAAAACCGGGCGACACCGCCGGTGGCACCGTGTCGACGCCCGCGATCGCGCAGCCGGCCAAACCGAAGCCGGCAGCGACCGAGGCCAAGCAATCCGCGCGTTTGGCAGCGCAAGGCTAATGACGGGCAAGAGGGGAAAAGCGCATGGCTAAGATCGCACCGGAAGGACTGATTACCGCGCTCGACATCGGCTCGTCGAAAGTGTCGGCGATGATCGCGCAGAAGGGTGACGGCGGCGAGCTGATCGTACTCGGCACCGGCCAGCGCGAGAGCCGCGGCGTCAAGCGCGGCTACATCGCCGATGCCGCCGCCACTGAAGCTGCGGTGCGCGAAGCGGTCGAGCAGGCCGAGCGGATCGCCGGCACCAATATCGAGAACGTCTGGGTCAGCTTTTCGGCGGGCGGTCTCGTCTCCGACGTTGCCTCGGTCGAGTTCGAGCTGGGTGGGCACCGGGTCGAGCAAAGCGATATCGACGCGCTGTTGCAGGCGGGCCGTGATTCGATCGACCCGGCCGGGCGGATCGTGCTGCACGCGCAGCCGGCGCTGTATACGCTCGACGGGCTTACGGGGGTGAAGCGGCCGCTTGGGCTTCACGCCGACCGGCTCGGCGTCCATATTCACGTTGTCGCGGCGGATGGGTCGCCGGTACGCAACCTCGGGTTGTGCGTGGCGAACGCTCACCTTGAGGTGAAGTCGATCATCGCTTCACCGGTGGCGACCGGCATGGCGTGCCTGTCCGATGAGGAGCGCGAGCTTGGCGTCGCACTGGTCGAGCTGGGCGCGGGCATCACCAACGTTTCGCTGTTCGCGGGCGGAATGCTGGTCGGGCTGACCTCGATCCCGATCGGTGCGGCCGACATCACCGACGACATCGCCTCCGCCTTCGGCACGCGCCGCGCGCAGGCGGAGCGGATGAAGTGCGTCCACGGCTCGGCCAACGCCTCCCCTCGCGACAATCACGAGATGATCGACGTCGCGCCGATCTCGGCCGAGGACGGGCAGGGCGATGGCAGCCGCATCACCCGCGCGCAATTGATCGGTGTGATCCGCCAGCGGCTCGATCACCTGATCGGCGAAGTCCGCAAGGCATTGGTAGAATTGAAATTCGAAGGGCCGGTCGGTCGGCAGGTGGTGCTGACCGGCGGTGGTGCCGAGATGAACGGTATCGCCGATTATGCGCAGGCGGCACTCGGTCGTTCGGTGCGGGTCGGCCGGCCGCGTGGCCTGTCGGCGTTGCCCGAGGCGCATTCGGGGCCGGCGTTCGCGACCCTCGCCGGGCTTGCCTTCTATGCCGCGTCCGATCCGGTCGATCTGCGTGCGCTCTCGCGCAGCCACCAGACGGTGCACCGGCCGAAGGGGCTGGCGATCTTCCGCCGGATGATGGCAGCGGCACGCGCAAATTATTGAGGATTTACGACATCACCGCATCATTCGGGCTGGAACGCCGGCAGGCGATGGTGCAAGATCGTTAAGCGTAAGCGTGCCGGGTATCTGGGGGGCGCGCAGGAGACCAGTATATGAGCATCGAATTTCTTGCGCCCGAAGTGGATGAACTTACCCCCCGCATCGCTGTGATCGGCGTGGGTGGTGCCGGCGGCAACGCCATTGCCAACATGATGCGCGCGGACGTGCAGGGCGTCGACTTCTTCGTCGCCAACACCGACTCGCAGGCACTCAAGCAGTCGACCGCGAGCACCAAGATCCAGCTCGGCGCGAAGATCACGCAAGGCCTCGGTGCCGGTTCGCGACCCGAGATCGGCCGTGCCGCCGCCGAGGAGACGATCGACCAAGTCGCCAAGATGCTTCAGGGCGCGCACATGTGCTTCATCGCCGCCGGCATGGGCGGCGGTACCGGCACGGGTGCGGCGCCGGTCATCGCCAAGGCGGCGCGGGACATGGGCATCCTCACCGTCGGCGTGGTCACCAAGCCGTTCGCGTTCGAGGGCAACCGTCGCGCCAAAAGCGCCGAGGCAGGCATCGAGGAACTCCAGAAGTACGTCGACACGCTGATCGTCATCCCCAACCAGAATTTGTTCCTCGTCGCCAATGCGAACACCACGTTCAAGCAGGCGTTCGAGATGGCCGACGAAGTGCTCCAGCAGGGCGTGCGCGGCATCACCGATCTGATGGTGATGCCCGGCCTCATCAACCTCGATTTCGCCGACGTACGTTCGGTGATGCAGGAGATGGGCAAGGCGATGATGGGCACCGGCGAGGCCGAGGGCGACAACCGCGCGATCGAGGCCGCGTCGAAGGCGATCGCCAACCCGCTGCTCGACGGCGTGTCGATGAAGGGCGCCAAGGGCGTGATCGTCTCGATCACCGGCGGCGACGACATGCGCCTGCTCGAAGTGGACGAGGCCGCGAACCACATCCGCGAACTGGTCGACGAAGACGCTAACATCATCTGGGGTTCGGCGTTCAACCCCGAACTCGAAGGCAAGATCCGCGTTTCGGTGGTGGCTACCGGGATCGAGGCCGAGGTTCAGTCCGCACCGCCCGCGCCGACGCCGTCGCGTTCGTTCAGCTTTGGCACCAACCGGGCTGCCGACGCAACGCAGCCCGCCGAGCCCGCTCCGGTAGCTGCGCCGGAGCCGGCGCCAGCGGCACGCGCGGAGGCTCCGGTCCCGGCTGCGCCTGCTCCGAGCACGCAGCCGACGCCAGCCGACGATGATGAGCTTGTCTTGGGTAGCGATACGCAGATGGCACCGGCCGCAACGCCTGCGCCGGCACCCACGCCGGTGTTTGGTGATGACGTGGCGGCTCAGCCGGCACCGGAAGGCCCGGGCCGACGTCGCTGGCTTTCGTCCGGCAACGCGCCCGAAGCTGCTGCCGCCGAACCAGCGCCGCCGGCACCGCGCGTGAAGCTTGGCGGTACGCTGTTCGAGCGCATGTCGAGCGTGTCGCGTGGTGCGGCGCGTGAAGACGAAGCCACAGCGGACAAGGATGCGGTCGAAATCCCGCGTTTCCTGCACCGCCAGAACAATCAGTGACGTGACGCGCGACACGGCCGGGGAACCGGGCGTGTTGCGTCGTTCCTGCGCGGCAGCCGATCGCAAAGCCGTTCCGTTCAGCCGCGCTTCCGTCTAGGTCCGGTGGAGTCTCTCCTCGATCGTTCACGTCGAGGTTCGAGCGTTTTCGCACAGCGCGCTCGGCACGAACGAAGTAGGTGGTTCAATCCACGTGAAAACGACACTAGGCACAGCCGCAATGCGACCGTTCGTCACTCTCTCGCTCCTTCTGGCGCTTGCGCCCGCGGCGCCGCTTGCCGCCCAATACGTGCAGCCGCTACCGGGGACGACTCCACCGGGCGACGCGGATGCGCTGGCCGATCAGATGCGCGTGCTTGCGGGCAATCCGTCCGATCTCAATGCGCTCGTGCGCGCCGGCGAATTGGCGCTCAGGCTGGAAGATCCCACCGCCGCGGCGAGTTTCTTCGCGCGCGCCGAACGGATCGATCCACGCAACGCGCGGGTCAAGGCCGGGACGGGCGTGCTGCTCGTCCAAGCCGAGCGGCCGGGCGAAGCGTTGCGCCGCTTTGTGGAGGCGGAGAGTTACGGTGCACGGCCGGTGGTGTTCGCGGCGGATCGCGGCCTCGCCTATGATCTGATCGGCGAGCAGGAGCGGGCGCAGCGCGATTACCGCCTCGCGTTGAAGGCTGGTCCAAACGATGAAACGACCCGGCGCTACGCATTGTCGCTCGGCATTTCGGGAAAGCGCGAGGAGGCGCTGACCCTGCTCGACCCGCTGCTGCGCAAGAGCGACCGTGGGGCATGGCGCGCGCGTGCCTTTATCCTGGCGATGAGCGGCAACCGCGTCGACGCCGAGAAGATCGCAACCACCATGATGCCGGCGGGCATGTCGCAGGGGCTGCAGCCGTTCTTCGATCGCTTGTCGTCGCTGTCGCCGGTCGACCGGGCGTTCGCGGTGCATTTCGGTGAGATCCGGCCTTCGATGCAACGGATCGCCGATGCGCGAATGGTCCCGCCATTGCCGCCGCTCGGTGTCGATCCCGATGCGCGCGAGCTGGCGCTTGCGGCGCAGGGGCGCGAGAAGCCGGCGCGGGCGGTTGAGGTAAACCCGCTAAAGCCGGTCAAGCGTAAACGCGGGCGGCGCGAGCCGATCGAGCTTGCCGTGCAGGTGGCCGCACCACCCGTCGCGCTCGCGCTGCCGACCCCGCCCGCTTATGTCGACCCGGCGGCAGCGACGCGAAGCCGTG
>Ga0265780_10003707_pt1 | contig 19970 bp, 22 predicted proteins | sample P1T30metagenome_FD_192432 | JGI IMG/M metagenome (GOLD analysis project Ga0265780, IMG submission 192432) | Plant litter microbial communities from East Loma Ridge, Irvine, California - P1 T30 | ecosystem: Environmental > Terrestrial > Plant litter > Unclassified | place: USA: California...
CAACCTTCCGTCGTTCGTCGCAAGCGCACGCACGGCTTCCGCGCACGTATGGCTACCCGTGGTGGCCGTGATGTCCTGAACGCCCGCCGCGCCAAGGGCCGCAAGCGCCTGGCTGTCTAAGCCACGCCTGCTTCCGATCGCGCTGCGGTCTGGCCATGACAGGCGAAGGTTCGCACGACTTCGCGCGCGTTCGGCGTATCGTAAAAACGGATGAGTTTTCATCCGTTTTTCGTTTGCGCCCTGCACAAAAAACCGCGCATTTCGTGCTCTACACCCGGCCGAACACCCTGCCGCATGCGCGGTTGGGCGTCGTCGCGGCCAAACGCTTTGCGCCGCGGGCCGTCACACGCAATACGATCAAGCGCATCACGCGCGAATTGTTCCGTACCACGCCGCTGCCCGGTATCGATTGCATCGTGCGCCTGGCGCGCCCGGTGAATACCAAGAGCGGTCCGGCCACCAACACGGCCCTCAAGACGCTGCTGCACGCCGAACTGGCGAAGCTGTTCGCGTCGCAGGCGCCGCGTGCGCGCAAGCCCGCGCCGCCGCATGTCGCTGTTGTTGCCGAACCGGCAGCACCGGCCGGCGCCACGCCCCTGGGGTCGGGGCCGAACCCATCATGAACCGGCTGCTCGTCTGGCTGTTGCGCGCTTACCAGCTATTGGTGTCGCCGATGCTCGGGCAAAACTGCCGTTTCTATCCGAGCTGTTCCCAATACGCAGTCGAAGCGCTGCAAGTCCACGGCACTGTCCGCGGCAGCTGGCTGGCCGCCCGCCGGCTGTGCCGCTGCCATCCGTGGAACGACGGCGGCGTCGACATGGTGCCGCCCGCCGGCCATTCATCACCAACCGCTTGCGGCTGCAAGCACTCCTGACTAAGACCTCAATGGAATTCAATAAACGTACCATTTTGTGGATCGTGTTCGCCGTCTCCCTGATCGTCCTCTGGAACGATTGGATGGTTGCCAACGGCAAGCAGTCGATGTTCTCGGCCGCACCGCCGGCCAAGGTCGCGACCGCGCCGACCGCGCAACCGAAGGTCAACGATCTCCCGAACGCCTCCGCGCAAGCGGTAGTACCTGGTGCCCCTGCACCGGGTACTGCTGCTCCCGCATCCATCGCCACGCGCATCGTCACGGTCGCCACCGACTTGTTCAAGGTCGACATCGACACCGCCGGTGGCGTGATCCGCCGCCTCGAGCTGCTGAACTACCGCGACAAGGTCGACCAGAACAAGAACCAGCTGCTGTTCCACGTCGATCCGGCCACCGGCCGTACCTACCTGGGCCAGACCGGCCTGACCGGCAACAGCCCGGCCGGCCTGATGCCGAACCATAACACCCCGTTCACCGTCGTCTCGGGTCCGACCGTCGACAACAACGGCCAGGTGCAACTGGTGCTGCAGGCGGAGCAGGGCGGCGTGCGCCTGACCAAGACCTTCACCTTCAAGCGCGGCGACTACGTCATCGGCGTGCGCCACGACGTCGCCAACATTGGCGCCGCGCCCGTGAGCCCGACCCTCTACCTGCAGCTGCAGCACGACGGCAGCAAGCCGGAAGGCGACACCTTCTTCAACAGCAGCTATACCGGTCCGACCCTGTGGACGTCGCAGGACCACTACCAGAAGCTGACTTTCGAGAAGATCGGCAAGGGCAGCGCCGAGCATTCGAAGACGGCCACCGACGGCTGGATCGCGATCTCGCAGCACTTCTTCGTCTCGGCCTTCATCCCGCCGGAGAAGCTGCAGCGCACGATCGAAACCCGCAGCCTGGGCAACAACCTGTTCGCGATCAGCACCAGCCTGCCGCTGGGCACCCTGCAGCCGGGCCAGACCGTCTCGAACGAGAGCCGCCTGTACTCGGGCCCGCAGGACGAGAAGCGCCTGGAAGCCGTGACCCCGGGCCTGGACCTGGTGCGCGACTACGCCTGGGCCGCGATCATCGCCAAGCCGATCTTCGCCACCATGAACTGGCTGCATTCGATGATCGGCAACTGGGGCTGGACCATCATCGCCTTCACCATCCTGATCAAGCTGCTGTTCTTCCCGCTGTCGGCGGCCGGCTACCGCAGCATGGCCAAGATGAAGACGGTGACGCCGAAGATGCAGGCAATCCGCGAGCGCTTCAAGAGCGATCCGGTCAAGATGCAGCAGGCCACCATGGAGCTGTACAAGTCCGAGAAGATCAACCCGCTGGGCGGCTGCCTGCCGATCCTGGTGCAGATGCCGGTGTTCCTGGCGCTGTACTGGGTGCTGCAGGCCGCGGTGGAAATGCGCGGCGCCTCGTGGGGCTGGGTGCCTGACCTGACCATGAAGGATCCGTTCTTCATCCTGCCGATCCTGTACGCGATCTCGATGTTCGTGACCCAGCGTCTGAACCCGCAGCCGGCCGATCCGATGCAGGCCAAGATGATGATGTTCATGCCGATCGCCTTCTCCGTGATCTTCCTGTTCTTCCCGGCCGGCCTGGTGCTGTACTGGGTGGTGAACAACCTGATCTCGATGGCGCAGCAGTACGTCATCACCAGGCGGTATGCGCCGGCGAAGTAGCTAGGTTTGCCTTATTGATGAAAGGCCCGTGCTTGCGCGGGCTTTTTTTATTCCACTACAATCCCCCCATGAAACTAGACACCTCCCCCATCGCCGCCATCGCCACCGCCCCGGGCCGCGGCGGCATCGGCGTCGTGCGTGCGTCCGGCAAATCGCTGGCGCCCCTGATCGATGCGCTGTTCCCCGCGCTTTTATCCGGCACCACGCTGGCCCCGCGCCACGCCACCTATCTAGCGTTCAAGGACGCTGCCGGCACGGTCATCGACGAGGGCCTGGCCCTGTACTTCAAGGGGCCGCATTCCTATACCGGCGAAGACGTGCTGGAACTGCAGGGCCATGGCGGCCCGGTGGTACTGCGCATGCTGCTGGCGCGCGTGCTGGAAGCCGGTGCTGCATCGGGCCTGCGCCTGGCCGAGCCGGGCGAATTCACGCGCCGCGCCTTCTTGAACGACAAGCTCGACCTGGCCCAGGCCGAAGCCGTGGCCGACCTGATCGACGCCTCGACCGAAGCGGCCGCCAAGTCGGCCACGCAGTCGCTGTCGGGCGCGTTTTCGAAAGTCGTGCACCAGCTGGTCGACCAGACCATCAACCTGCGCATGCTGGTCGAGGCCACGCTGGATTTTCCGGAAGAGGAGATCGACTTCCTGGAAAAATCCAACGCGCGCGGGCAATTGAAGGGCATCGTCGAAGCACTGGATGCCGTGTTCCGCCAGGCCGCGCAAGGCGCGCTGCTGCGCGAAGGCTTGAACGTGGTGCTGGTCGGCCAGCCGAACGTCGGTAAATCCTCGCTGCTGAACGCGCTGGCTGGTTCGGACGTGGCGATCGTCACCCCGATCGCCGGCACCACGCGCGACAAGGTCACCGAGACCATCCAGGTTGAAGGCATCCCGCTGAACATCGTCGATACCGCCGGCATCCGCACCATCGACGAAGGCGTCGACGTGGTCGAGCGCATCGGCATCGAGCGCACCTGGGGCGAAGTCGGCAAGGCCGACGTGATCCTGCACCTGCTCGACGCCGGCCGCGGCCCGGCGCAGGCCGACGAGGAGATCGTGGCCGCGTTTCCGCCGGACGTGCCGGTGGTGCGCATCTGGAACAAGATCGACCTGTCCGGGCACCAGCCCTCCGTCGAGACGGCCGCCGATGCGACCCACATCTACCTGTCGGCGCACGAGAAGACCGGCATCGACCTGCTGCGCGCGGAACTGCTGCGCATCGCCGGCTGGCAGCAGACCGGCGAGTCCCTCTACCTGGCGCGCGAACGCCACCTGATCGCCCTGCGCGCGGCGCGCGAGCACCTGCACATGGCGGGCCTGCATGCGGCCCAGGACGACCAGTCGCTCGATTTGTTTGCCGAAGAACTGCGGCTGGCGCAGGACCAGCTGTCCAGCATTACCGGGCAGTTCACGCCGGATGATTTGCTGGGGGTGATTTTCAGCCGGTTCTGTATCGGCAAGTAATCAGTCGAGGTAGGGCACCAGCAGCGCCTGCGCCCAATCCATGAAGGCCAGCGCCCGCGCCGGCACGTGGCGCCGCGTCGGGTACACAAAAGACAGCGGCATCGGCGCCGGCCGGTAATCCGGCAGCACTTCCACCAGCGTGCCGTCCTGCAGGCGTTCGCGCACGCCGGCTTCGGGTACCTGGATCAGGCCCAGGCCGGACATGCAGGCCATGCCGTAGGCCACGGTGCCGTTGACGGTGAGGACGGCGCCGACCGCGGCGACCTGCGTCCCCTCGCCGTCGAACCATTCCCAGCCTGGCGTGCTGCCGCCCAGTTGCGCATCGTAGTGGACCACGCGGTGCCGCTGCAGATCGTCCAGCGTGCGCGGCGTGCCGTAGTCGCGCAGGTAGGCAGGGCTGGCGCAGTTGACCAGGCGGTAGTGGCCGAGCGGCCGCGCCACCAGCGAGGAATCCTGTAGCGTGCCGGTGCGCAGCACCACATCGTAGCCTTCGCGGATCACGTCGACGCGGCGGTCGGCCGTGCCGAGGTCGATCAGCAACTGCGGATGCAGGGCCATGAATTCGCCGAGGCGCGGCAGCACGATGCCGGCCGCCATCGCCACCGACATGTCGATTCGCAGGCGGCCGGTGAGCACGTCGGCGCCGCTGCGGAACATCGTGCGCAGCGCGTCGAAGTCGGCCACCAGCTCGCGGCTGCGCGCATAGAAGGCTTCGCCTTCCTGGGTCAGCTGGACGCTGCGCGTGGTCCGCTGCAGCAGGCGCGTGCCCAGGTTTGCTTCGAGCTGGCGCACGGCGCTGGAGACCGTCGCATTCGGCAAGCCGAGCTGGCGCGCGGCGCCGCTGAAGCTGTCGAGCTCCGCGACTTTCAGGAAGATCTGGATGGTCTCGAGTTCGCTCATGGATTCTTCCTGGATTATTCGTGGATTCTGCAAAGTCTATTCACATTTAGCTAGTTTATTAGTAAAAGAACGAAAAATATACTGGGCGCCTTATCAACGAGGAGCCTGGCATGAACAAGCGCATCGCAATCATCACCGGCGGCAGCCGTGGCCTGGGCCGCAGCATGGCCCTGCACCTGGCGCCGACCGGCGTCGACATTATCCTGACTTACCGCGACAACGAAGCCGCCGCCAACGAGACCGTCGCCGCCATCGAGGCGCTCGGCGCGCGAGCACAGGCGCTGCGCCTGGACGTGGCCGACAGCGGCAGCTTCGCCGCCTTTGCCGAGGCGGTGCGCGGCACGCTGGCGGGTTGGGGCCGGGAGTGCTTCGACATCCTCGTCAACAACGCGGGCACCAGCCTGCACGTGCCGCTGATGGAAGTCACCGAGCAGCAGTTCGACGACATCGTCGCGGTGCACCTGAAGGCCGTGGTCTTCCTGACGCAGGCCCTGGTGCCGCTGCTGAACGAGGGCGGGCGTATCCTGAATATCTCCAGCGGGCTGGCGCGCGTCAGCCTGCCGGGGTCGGGCGTGTACGGTGCCGCCAAGGGGGCGGTCGAAGTGCTGACGCGCTACCAGGCGCGCGAGCTGGCCGCGCGCCGCATTACCGTCAACGTGCTGGCGCCAGGCGCCATCGAGACCGATTTCAGTGGCGGCATGGTGCGTGACAATCCGGACGTCAACCGCATGGTGGCGGGCATGACCGCGCTGGGCCGCGCCGGCCTGCCGGACGATATCGGCGCCGCCGCCGCGGCCCTGCTGGCCGAGGGCAACGGCTGGGTGACCGGCCAGCGCATCGAAGCCTCGGGCGGCATGATGCTGTGATGCCGATGTGCTACCCTCTGCCCATCTGGAACAGAGGGGACAGCAATGGACAAGGCAGTACAGGACATCACGCGGCGGCGTTTCTGCGCAGGGGCGCTGGCGTCGGCGGCGACCGGTCTGCTGGCCTCCTGTGCGAGCATCATCGGGCCGCGCCGCGTCGAGCTGACCCAGGCCAGGCTGCAGGCCGGGCTGGCGCGCCGCTTCCCGCTGCATAACCGCCTGCTCGACTTGTTCGAGGTGAAGTTGACGCAACCGCAGGTGGAGGTCATGGCGCAGAGCGAGCGCATCGGCCTGACGCTGGACGTCTCGGTGTCGCCGCCTTTCCTGCGCCAGTCCTGGAGCGGCACCATGACCTTGTCCGGCCGGCTGGTGCTGGACGCCCCCCGTAATGCAGTATTCCTGACCGATGCCCGCGTCGACCGCTTCGAGGTGAATGGCATCGACGCCGGCCGCTCGCGCGAATTGCGCCACGCGGCCGACCTGCTGGTGAGCCAGCTGGTGCGCGACATGGCGGTCTACACCTTCCACCCTGAAGACTTGCGTTATGCCGGTGTGCAGTTCGTGCCGACCCGCCTCGAGACCGTTCCCGGGGCACTGGTCGTAACGCTCGAACCGGCTCCCTGAGTAAGGCAACGTAGCAAATAAACGACGCCGCGCGCACGATTGAACAGCCCGGCGCACCGCTTATCGATACTGCTATTATTTATCGCATTCGCATGGACCGATGGCGCCCGACGCCCCTGGTTCGAGAGAGCGGAGTGACTGTTGTATCTTCAAGACTGGGTTCCTGTGCCGTTGCACCGCCGTCGTATTCGGCGCACACTGAAAAGGTCGCGAAGGCCCGGCAGCACGCAATGCACAAGCGGCGCTTGCGCTTTCTCATGCACATGGTGTTCCACTGAAGTAATCTCAGCGTTACTGAAGTGTTGCCGGTAAGGGGGTAATCTTGGAAACGATACAAGACAGTTTTCCCGACAAGGGCGTGACGGTCGAGCCGATCGTCGCTGCATCGCTGGGTGCGCTTGCCGTTGCGGTGCCTACCCGCCAGAGCCTGCCGCCGAAAGGCTCGTGCTGGTATTGCGAAAAGCCGCTCGACAGCGTGCGCCGCTTCTGCGGCAAGCCCTGCGCCGATGCCTTCGACGAAGAAGCGGAATATACCCGCTGAATCTACTCGCTGGATGTCCGCGGGCTGCGCCGATGCGCTAGCCCCACGCCGCCAGCAAGGCCAGCGCGCCATCGAAGTCGAAGGCTTCGACGGCATCCGCGAGCCGGCGGTAATCTTGTTCTCCCAGTTGCGCCACCAGGGCGCTTGCCGCATCGCGCACCAGGTCGACGGCTTCGCCATTGCCGTCGGCAAGCAGCGCGGCCAGCCGCTGCACGGTGTCGTCATCGCTTTCTCCCGCACCTGCCTCGCGATGTTCCTCGGCGCTTGCCTGCGGGGCCGCGGTATCGAGTTCCAGCAGCACGCGCTCGAGCGCCTGCTCGAGCCGGGCCAGATGCTGCCATGCATCGGCGTCATGGCCTGGGTAGTACAGGACCTGTTCCAGCGCCAGCGCTGCGCGCCCGAGCGGCACCGCCTCGATCATCCCGGCCGCCCCTTTCAAGGTATGGACCAGGCGCAGCGCCAGCGGCATGTCACCCTTGACGAGCGCCTGGCGGATGCCGGCCGCGCTCTCGCGGTAATCGTTGCGGAAACGCGCCAGCACGCGTGCGAACAACGGTTCATCGCCCATCAGGCGCGCGATGCCGCCGGCGTGGTTCAGCGCCGGCGCATGGCCGTCATCGTCCCGCCCGGACAGCGATGTCACTTGGTCGTGAACGACCAGGTCCTGCTGATGGCGGTGCCGTCGATGGCGCCGCTGAAGCTGACGTCATAGGTGGTTTTCGCGACCAGCGGTGCGATCGGAATGATCGCCGCCACCGACTGGCTGGTGGTGTTGGCGTCCTGGCCCTGCACCAGCAGACGGGTTTGCAGGTTGCTGCCATTGCGCGGCTTGACCGTGAAGCTCTGGACCGTCAGCTTGCGCGTCAGGTTGGTGTGCACGCTGATCGGATAACCGACCCAGTCCACGTCCGGCACCGGGTCCGGCTCTTCGTAATTGCTGTTGAAGTTGATCGGGATGTCGGTCTGGCCATTGAAGGGCCAGACGGCCATTGTGCCGGCAGCCAGGCCCGTGGCATAGCCGTTGTTGGTCACGAAATCGGCAGTGAAATAGGCATAGCCGTCGGCCCTGGCGGCCGCGCCGGAGCCGACTTCCTGGAACACTGGTTCGAAGATCACGAAGCGGTGGTAGATCGCCGTGATCAATTCCTCGGCCATGAAGAAACCGGTCTGGTTGGTGGTGGCCGAGATGACTTCGCCGATCGCATTCGGCGTGCCGAAGCTGTAGCCGGCGTTGCGCAGGCGGTCTTCCAGCGTCGCGCCGGTAAAGCCGTTGTTGCCGCGGGTCTGGTCGTGGGTGACCGTGTTGTTCACGCGCTGGTAGTCGGAGTGGCCTTGTGCCGCCTTGTCGATGGTGGTGTTCTGGGTCAGCGAGGACAGGCCGATCTGGTTGCGGCGGTAATTCAGCCACGCGCGCCCATCGGTAGCGATGTTCTGGGTCAGGTTCGGCGCCGAGGCATCCTGTCCGGCAAAGCCGTCCGCTTGTCCGCCGTTGCCTGTGTTGCCGGTATTGTCGTCGGCGACAGGGTCGTGCCAGCCGCAAGCGACCAGCGCCCAGGCGGCGATGCAGGTGGCGAGGATGCTCTTGGCATGGTGGATCTTGCTCATCTTATAAAACTCCTGAGGTTCGGCGAATGGGCCGGCAGCGAGCCATCATTCTAGGCGAAATCGCCGAACGATGACGCTCGGCGGTGGGACGGGCCGAAAATGCGGCCGACAGGCGAGCCCATGTAAAATGAGTCCTTCCCAGCCTTATCGAGCACATGTTGAAGCCCAGCTCCCAGCGCCGCCTTGCGCGCGCCAAGTTTGCCCTGCCCAGTTTCGTGACCCTGCTGTCGATCGCCTGCGGCTTCGGCAGTATCGTGATTTCCGTCGACAACGCCCCGGTCGGCGACCCAGGCGACTACCGCCTGGCCGCCATCCTGCTGGTGCTGGCCGGCGTATTCGATGCGCTTGACGGCTTCGTGGCGCGCGCCACCAACACCCAGTCCGCATTCGGCGTACAGCTGGATTCGATCGCCGACGTGATGAACTTCGGCTGTGCCCCCGGCCTGCTGCTGTACTGCTACGGCTTCGCGCAGATGAGCGCCGCCCACCCGACCCTCGTGCGCATGGGCGGCCTGGCCTGCTTCGTGTTCGTGGCCTGCGGCGCGCTGCGCCTGGCGCGCTTCAACGTCATGGTCGGCAAGACCGATCCGCTCTACTTCGTCGGCATGCCGATCACCGCGGGTGCCGCCTGCGTGGCTGCGGTGGTGGTGGCCTGGCCGGACCCGGTCGAGACCATGGGCCAGGCTTTCATGGTGATGGCGCTGATGATCGCGGTCGGCACGCTGATGGTGTCGACGGTGCGCTTCCCGAGTTCCAAGCAGTCGAAGAAGACGATGCTGGTCGGGGTGGCGGTCGGGCTGGTGCTGCTGGCGCTGCTGCAGACGCGCTTCTTTGCGCTGTTCTTCGTGTTTTATATCAGCGCGACGCTGCTGCTGAACATCGCGTGGAAGGGTGGCTGGACGAAGATCGCGCCTCCGCGGGTGTACGACGACGTGATCGAATGAGGTAGGGTGGGCGCCCCGTGCCCACCCTACGCGAACTTGTCGAACAAGGCGGCCAGGTGCGCCGCATTCTCCCTGGCCTCGTCGATATCGGCGGCGTTGCCGGTATGCGTGACGATGCTGCCCGCCAGCAGCTGCACGAAGGAGCGGTCCAGCGCCTTGCGCGCGGCCGCCATCTGCTGGGCCACGGCGTCGCAATCGGCGGGCGCGTCGGCCAGCGCGATCAGTTTCTGGATGCCGCGCAGCTGACCCTCCACGCGCGCCAGGCGGTTGAGCAAATCCTTTTTCTGCTGCGCGCTCAAGGCGCGTCCCTGGACGATCTTCAGCGGCTCGGCCATGGCTGCCTCGTCACGCGATTCATCAAGCGACCTCGTGCCCGCGCGCCGCGCGCAGGATGGCGAACCAGTCGTGGCGCGACAGCTGGAAGCCGGCGCCGGCCACCGCCACCTTCACCGCGTCGATGCGGCCGGTGCCGGTGAGGGGAACCGGCTTCGACGGCAGCTGCATGATCCACGCGAACACCACGCTGGCGAAGGGCTGGTGCAGGCGGTCGGCGATCTCCTTGATCACCAGGCGCAGGCTTTCCGCATTGGCGTCGTTGGCGGTGAACAGGCGCCCGCCGCCCAGCGGCGACCAGATCATCGGCGCCACTTCCATGTCCTGCAGGCCGTCGAAGGTTTCGTCGAACATCGGCGCCACGTGCAGCGGCGAGAACTCGACCTGGTTGGTGGCCAGCGCGATGCGGCGGTCCAGCACCTCGAACTGGTGGCGGCTGAAGTTGGACACGCCGAAGTGCAGCACCTTGCCGGCCTGCTTCAGGCGATTGAAGGCTTCGGCGATCTCGTCGAAGTCCATCAGCGGATCCGGACGGTGGATCAGCAGCAGGTCGAGGCGGTCGGTGTGCAGCTGGCGCAGCGATTCCTCGGCGGAGGCGATGATGTGGGCCGCGCCGGTGTCGTAGTGCTGGATCCCGTGCTGCGGGCGTTTGTTCGAAATGAGTTTGATGCCGCACTTGCTGACCAGCTGCATGCGGTCGCGCAGCGAAGGCTGGGCGCGCAGCGCCTCGCCGAACAAGCCCTCGACGCCGTAGTTGCCGTAGATGTCGGCGTGGTCGAAGGACGTCACACCCAGCGCCAGGCACTGCTCGATGAAGCCGACGCGCTGCTCCACCGTCATGTTCCACTCCACCATGCGCCACATGCCGGCGACGACGCGGGACAGTTCGAGGCCGCCCGGACGGGTGACGATGCGGGGGCAGGACAGGTCGCGGGGGAGGGCAGCGGTCATTGTGGTTTTTCCAGGTCGGTAATTCAACACATTATAACGAAAGCAAGCTGCTCAAAAACGTCGTTCCCGCGGAGGCGGGATAGTGCCCCCAGCACTATCCCGCCAAGTTCTGCAAGCGCAATCGAAACGCGTACAACTCGGGTTCACGCCTGCGCGGGAACGACGGGCCAACTAAACTAATTAAAGTATTTATTTCATCCAGAGGCGCATCGAATCCCAGGCCTTGCCAAAGATGCTCGCCTCGGACACCTCTTCCAGCGACACCACCGGCAGCGCCAGCAGCGGCTTCCCGTCCACCACCATCTTCAGCGTGCCGACACGGCCGTTCTGCGCCAGCGGCGCGACCAGCGGGTCCTTGCGTTCCAGGACCGGCTTCATCTTCTGCGCCACGCCCTTCGGCACCGTCACCAGCACGTCGTTGGTGAAGCCGATCTTCACCGAGGACTTCGAGCCCTTCCACACTTCCGGGGTGGCGATCGCCTGGCCCTTCGAGTACAGCTTGACGGTGTCGAAGTTCTGGAAGCCCCAGTTCAGCAGCTTCTGGCTTTCGGCGGTGCGGTTGCCGTCCGAGGTGGCGCCGGACAGCACCGAGATCAGGCGGCGCTCGCCCGAGTTGCCGTTCGGGCGGTGGGCCGAGGCGATCATCGAGTAGCCCGAGGCTTCGGTGTGGCCGGTCTTCATGCCGTCCACGGTCGGGTCGATCCACAGCAGGCGGTTGCGGTTCTGCTGCTTGATCTTGTTATAGGTGAATTCCTTGACCGAGTCGATCTTGTAGAACTCGGGGAAGTCCTTGATCACGTGCGAGGCCAGGATCGACAAATCGCGCGCGGTCGAGAAGTTGTCCGGGCTGGGCAGGCCGTGCGGGTTGGCGAAGCGGGTGTTCTTCATGCCCAGGCGCTGGGCTTCATGGTTCATCAGGGTGGCGAAGGTGCCTTCGTCGCCGGCGACGGCTTCGGCCAGTGCCACCGCGGCGTCGTTACCCGACTGGACCATCAGGCCGTACAGCAGGTCGTTGATCTTGACCGGGGTAGCCGGGTCGATGAACATCTTCGAGCTGCTGCCGTCGACTTTCCAGGCGCGCACCGAGACGTTGACCATCTGGTCCAGCGTGATCTTCTTGTCGCGCAGCGCGCCGAACACGACGTAGGCGGTCATGACCTTGGTCAGCGACGCCGGTTCGATGCGCATGTCCGCATCCTGGGAGGCGATGATCTGGCCGCTGGTCATATCCAGCAGGGTCCACGAACGGGCAGCGATTTGCGGGGCCGGCACTTGCTGTGCTTGGGCGGCGGACATCAGGAGGGCACTGGCGGCGAGGGCCGCGATTAACTTTTTCATGGGGAGCGAACTAGGAGATCAGTGAGATGGCGAAGCGGGCAACACTATGACGGAGCCAGGTTCCGGGGTATTGCCTAAGAAAAAGACCGACTTATTATAGGCCAGTGATCGCCTCAAATGTCACCGGTGCCACATCTGTGCGACAAGATTTTTAATGTGGACAAGCTTCCTGTGGAAAAAGTGATCAGACCCCGGGATCACGGTGACAGGGATGTCGAGCGGCCGCGCCCAATCGAAGACTTGGGAAAGCAATATCGTATCGTCAAGTTCGCCGTGGATCAGGATGGTGTCGGCGGGCACCGGCGGCATCGGCCACTTGCCGGCCGCGGTGCCGACCAGCACCAGGCGCTCGGCCGGGCGGCCCTGGGCTTCGAGGCGCTGCTGCAGCTGGGCCTGGACAAAGGTGCCGAAGGAGAAGCCGCTCAGCGTGAACGGCAGGCCGGGGTACTTGGCCAGCATGTGCTCGAGCATGACTTCCATGTCGTCGACTTCACCGCGGCCGTCATCGTAGCTACCCTCGGACTCGCCGACGCCGCGGAAGTTGAAGCGCGCCGTCGCATACCCCAGGCCGACGAAGGCGCGCGCCAGGGTCTGGGTCACCTTGTTGTCCATGGTGCCGCCGAACAGCGGATGCGGGTGCGCTACCAGCGCGACGCCGCGCGGTGCCGCATCTTCCGGCTCGTCCAGCACGCATTCCATCTTGCCGGCGGGGCCGGTCAGGTAAAACTTTTGCGAATGTTTGTTCATGTCGGCGGAGCGCGTCAGATCTTCAGGCGTTCGACCACTTCGCCCTTGACGATGTGGCGGTCGATGATCTCGTCGATGTCCGAATTGTCGACGTAGGTGTACCAGCTGCCCTGCGGGTAGATCACGATGACCGGGCCTTCCTCGCAGCGGTCCATGCAGCCGCCCTTGTTGATGCGGACCTTGCCTTCGCCGCTCAGGCCGAGCTGCTTGATGCGCGACTTGGCGTGCTTCTGGGCTTCCAGGGCGCCGTGCTTGCCGCAGCTGTCGCGGCAATCCTTGCCTTCGCGTTCGTTCATGCAGAAGAACACATGGTGTTCGTAGAAGGGTTTGTCGTTGTTCATGTCGGGTTCCATATCGATTGTCGGTTTCGCTGCGCGTTTTTATTCATGATACGCGCAACTCATTGCCGATTCAGGCGGTGCGACGGCAGTAGCAAAAACCAGAGCGCGAAAATCGGCCAGGCCATGCCCAGGAACTGGGCGGCGCCGTTAAAGTTGAGGAATTTACCCTGCTGCCAGGACTGGATCGTCGAGATGAAATACGGGTTCGCCGGGATCGTGTTTACGACGATCAGCGACAGCACCAGGGTCACCACCGCCAGCCGCCGCTGCGCCACCTGGGGCGCAAAGGCCAGGCCGGCCAGCATGATCAGGCCGATCAGGAAGCCGCCCTCGGCGCCCGGCGTCAGCCACAGCAAGGCGTTGTCCGGCGCGAAGAACAGCGAACTGGCCAGCGTCTTGACGACCAGGCCGGCCCCCAGCAGCGCCAGGATCAGCAGCATGCGCGGGGCGCCGCGCCGGGTCAGGCACATCAGGGTCAGCGCCGCACCGGTCATGCCGCAGGCAGTGATGATGGTTTCGGACAGCCAGTACTGCTCGACCGACATGATGGAATCGCCGCGCAGCAGCGTCACCAGGTCGATGTCGGTGTCGAGCCAGTCGGACAGCCATTCCGACAGCAGCGGCAGCACCTGGCCATTCCCGAACAGATAACCCTGGGGGTAGACCTGGGCCAGTGGCCACAGCGCCACCAGCACCAGGCCCTGGCTGGCATAGGCCGAGAACCAGCGCCGCCGCAGCCGGTACAGGCGGCTCTCGTCGAGCAGCATCGAGGCGAAACAGGCGCCGACCAAAGCGCCGGCCAGGCAGCCGCCGGCATTCGTCGCCAGGTCGAGGTTGGAGGGCACGCGGCTGGGCAGGTAGTTCTGCACGATCTCCATCGTGCCCGACACCAGCACCCCGCCGACCGCCGCCAGCAGCACCGCCCAGATGCCGCGCACGGCCGGATACAAGGACAGCACGAACAGCACGCCCAGCGGCATGTAGCCGACGATGTTGACCATGACGTCGAAGCCGGTCCAGTAGCGCTGGGGCTGCAGGTTCAGGAAGGCGAAGGGCGACAGCCCGCTGCTGCGCCAGCCCGAGAACGGGAACCAGCTGGCGTACACGATCAGCAGCAGGTAGGCCAGCAGGGCCGCGCGCGCCACCGGGGAAGCGCGTGGCCCGGTGTCGTCGTCCGTCTCGGTCATCGGCGTTGCAGGTTCTGCGTATTCAGCGTGTTCAGCCAACCCGTGATGTCGGCCGCGATGGCATCGGTGCTGGCGGCCAGGGCGCGCGCGCCGCCGGCGGCATCCGCGCTGGCGGCCGGGGTGGCGCGCACAAAACTCTTCTGGTCGACGAGGGTGTGGCCCTGGAACAGCGACGCGCGCACCGCCACCAGGCCCTGGCTCTGGCTGGCGCTGGAAAAGTCGTGGACGAAGTCGTCGACGTCGATACGCAGGATCGGGATGCCGGCGGCCGCATCGGTTTCGGACAGCACCTTGGCGCCGGACTGGCCGATACGCGTTTTCAGGCGCTGGGTCATCATCTGCAGCGGATTCGCGGTCCAGCGGCTGTTGGCGTAGGTACGCGCCTGCAGCGGGTCGGCGTAGCTCAGGCGGTAGAACATGCGCTCGTTGTCCAGCGCGCTGGAGCCGGTGACGTCGGTGACGACCACCGCGCCCAGGGCGGCTGGTGCCGCGGCCTGGACGGCGGGCGTGGCCGGGCCGAAGTCGAATTGCGTGGTGGGCTGGGCCTTGTTGGAGGCGCAGCCGGACAGGTTTGAAGCCAGAGCGAGGGCAAGGGCGCAGGCGGCCAGTCGGCAGCCAGGGTTTCGGAGGTTCACGTAAGTCCTCATCTTCTTTATTTGGTCGGCGCGACGAAACCGGGTTCGCCGGGACCCGGTTCGGCCGTGGGTGCGCCGAACAGGATGCTTTGCGGGCGGTCGCCCAGGTTGGTCACGGTGCGGCGCACGGCGCGCAGCGAGGTCTTGGCTTCGTCGGCCATCTCGACCACGTGCGGCAGCGTGTGCAGTTCGAGGTCCGAGGTCACGCCGCCGAGCGAATCGATGGCCGCGCCGGCGCGTTCGACCGGACCGCCCGGCGCCTGCAGGCTGGTGGCCAGGCGGTTGTAGTTGTCGGCGGTGGTCTTGATGCCGTCGGCCGCCTGCTGCACCGAGCCCATGCTGCGATCGAGCTTGTTGGTGATGTCCGGCAGGCGCGCCAGGGTCGGCTGCAGCTGTTTCGGGATCTCGCCATAGGCTTCGGCGGCCTTGCTGATATGGTCGATGGCGCCGGTCAGCTTGGCCTGGTTGTCGGTGCTGAGGATGTTGTTCAAGCCGTCGGTGATGCGTTCGGTCTTTTCCAGGATCGCCAGGCCGCGTTTTTCGAGCTGGTCGAGCAGGCCGGCGCGCAGCGGGATGCGCTGCATGTGGGCGGGGTCGCTTTTCAGGAGCGGCGAGCCGGTGCGGTCGTCGTCGAGCTGGATGAAGGCGATGCCGGTCACGCCCTGGTAGCCGAGCGAGGCGAAGGTGGTGGTGGTGACCGGGGCGCCTTCCTCGATGGAGAGCTTGATCATGATCTGCCCGGTCACGCGCGGGTCGAAGATGATCTCGTCGACGCGCCCGACTTCCAGGCCGCGGTAGCGCACCGTGGCCTGCGGGTTCAGGCCGGGGATGGTCTGGGTGGTGACGATTTCGTAGGGGTGGACCTCGGTGCGGTCCCGGTTCAGCCACAGGCCGACCAGGATGGCCGCCACCAGCAGGGCCACCGTGAAGAAACCGGTCATCAGGGCATACGATCTGTTTTCCATGTCAGTCTTCCGTATCCTTTCGCGCATAACGTTCTTCGAGCACTTCCAGCGCCCGCTGGCCGCGCGGGCCAAGGAAAAATTGTTTGATGAAGGGATGCTGGACCTGCAGCACGTCGCAGGCCGGACCCACCGCCAGCACGTGCTTCTCGGCCAGCACCGCGATGCGCGAGGACAGCGCGAACAGGCTGTCGAGGTCGTGGGTCACCATCACCACGGTCAGTTTCAGCTCGCTGTGCAGGGTCTGGATCAATTCGACGAAGGTGTCGGACAAATCGGGGTCGAGGCCGGCCGTGGGTTCGTCCAGGAACAGCAGCTGCGGTTCCAGCGCCAGTGCCCGCGCCAGGGCCGCGCGCTTGATCATGCCGCCGGACAGGTCGGCCGGCATCTTGTTGATGTCGCCCATGCCCAGTCCCACCATGTCCATTTTCAGGAGGACGGCGTCGCGGATCACGGCTTCGGGCAGCGATTTAAGCTCGCGCAGCGGCAGGGCGATGTTGTCGAACACGGTCAGCGCCGAGTACAGCGCACCCTGCTGGAACAGCATGCCCCAGTGGTTGCGCATGCGCTGCAGCTGCGCCGGGCTGGCGCTGCTGACGTCCTCGCCGAACACTTTCACCGAGCCGCTGCTGGGGCGCTCCAGGCCCAGCATCTGGCGCAGCAGGACGGTCTTGCCGGTGCCGGAGCCGCCGACGATGGACAGGATCTCGCCCGCGTAAATATCCAGGTTCAGGTCCTGGTGCACCACGGTGCGGCCGAAGCGCGTCCACAGGTTGCGGATCTGGACCACCGGCGGGCCGACCTCTTCGTCGGGGCGGGCGTTCAGTCTTTGCGGCGGACGCTGGTGCTTGCTCGTGTCCATCAGCTGAATCCCACGCTGGAGAAGACGATCGCGAACACGGCGTTGGCCATGATGACGACAGTGATCGCAGTGACCACCGAGGTCGTGGTGCCGCGCCCGAGGCTTTCGGTGTTCGGCTTGATGCGCAGGCCGAAGTGGCAGGACACCAGCGCGATCAGCATGCCGAACACCACGCCCTTGCCCAGGCCGATCCAGTAGTTCACGATCGGCACCGCCGAGGGCAGCTTCTGCACGAAGTAGCGCAGCGACAGTCCCAGCTCGAACTTGGCCGCCAGCATGCCGCCCAGCAGGGCCATCGAATCGGTCCAGATCACCAGCAGCGGCATCGCCACGGCCAGGGCCAGCACCTTCGGCATGATCAGGCGGTAGCCGTGCGAGATGCCCATCACCAGCATCGCATCGAGTTCCTCGGTCACCCGCATCACCCCCAGCTGGGCGGTGATCGAGGAGCCGGAGCGGCCGGCCACCAGGATCGCGGCCAGCAGCGGCCCCAGTTCGCGGATCACGGCCATGCCGAGGATGTTGACCAGGTAGATGTCGCCGCCGAACATGCGCAGCTGCTGCGCCGACAGGTAGGAGAGCACGATCCCGATCAAGAAGCCGACCAGCGCCGTGATGCCGAGTGCCTGGAAGCCGGAGTGGTAGATGTTCGCGGAGATTTCGCGCCACGGCCCCGTGAGCGGATGGCGCACGAAGCGGAACAGGTCCTGCATCACCTGGCCGATCAGGATGATCACGCTTTTCAGGTGCTCGAACAGCGACAGGATGCCGCCGCCCAGGCCGATGATCCAGGCCAGGGGACTGCTGCGGGTGCGCGGCAGGTGCAGGTGGCTGGCCTTTTCGATGCGCGCGAACAGCTCTTCCTGGCGCGGATCGAGTTTCAACTGGCCGGGGCGTCGCTTGCCCCAGGCGGTCCAGAACATCTGGGCGCCGATGTGATCGAGGCTGGCGATCCCGGACAAGTCCCAGGTCAGTTGCGGCCGGTCTTTCAGCGCGCCCAGGGTCTTGTTGATGCTCTTGAGGGCGCCGCGCTCGCTCAGCGCGTGCACCTGCCATACGCCGCTGGCCACCACGGATTGCTCCGTGCCGGTCCCTGGATGTTCGATGATTAATGTTGGCGCATTTTCAATCCGCATTGCGGCAGTGTAAAAGAGATTCGGGATGGCTGCCACCGGCGTGGTGCTAGCGTGCTCAGGCTGCGAGGTGGCGGACCTGGCGTTCGGGGGCCGCTGCCTGCTTCTGTTTGCCCTTGTTATCGGCATTGTGGGCCTTGTCGACATTGCCCGCATAGTCGCTGGCCAGCAGGGCGGCGGCATCAAGCTGCAGCATGCCTCTTGTTTGCAGCCACTCCTGTACCAGCTTGGCCAGGCGATCGAGGGCGATGCGATGGGTTGCGTCGGTACGGGTGTAGATCCAGTCCGAGAAGGCCATGAAGTTGGCGAAGGGGGCATCCGCCAGCATGGTCTTCACCGTATTCGCGAAGCGGCCCGAGTTGGCCACCAGGTCCCAGTAGCGGGCAAAGCGCACCAGGCGCTGCATGGTGCCGAAGTCGATGCGGTCGGTGGCCAGTACGGTGTAGGGCGGATACGGATCGAACACCATCTTGTAAGGCACTGTGTGGCGGATGATGGGCGTGCCGCGCAGGCGTTTCAGGATGCCGAACTGGATTTCGTGCGGGTTCAGCGCCACCAGCTTGTCGAAGCCGGCTGCGAAGCTGTCGACGTCTTCGCCCGGCAGGCCTGCGATCAGGTCGACGTGCAGGTGGGCGTGCGAGTGTTCGGTCAGCCAGCGGATGTTGTCGGCCGCCTTGGCATTGTCCTGGCGCCGGCTGACCAGGGCTTGCACCTCGGGATTGAAGCTCTGGATACCGATCTCGAACTGCAGGGCGCCCGGCGGGAACTGGGCGATGGTGCTCTTCAAGGCATCCGGCAGGTGATCGGGCACCAGTTCGAAGTGCGCATACACCGGGTCGTCGGGCCGCGCCGCCAGCTTATCCAGGAAGAACTGCATGATCTTCAGGCTGGTCTTCACGTTCAGGTTGAAGGTGCGGTCCACGAACTTGAACAGGCGGGCGCCGCGCCGGTACAGGGTGTCCATCTCGTCCAGAAAGCTGTCCGCACCGAAGGGCCAGGCGGTCTTGTCCAGCGAAGACAGGCAGAACTCGCACTTGAACGGGCAGCCGCGCGAGGCTTCCACGTAGATCGTGCGGTGGGCGATGTCCTCGTCACTATATAGAGAGTAGGGCAGCTGGATCTCGGCCATCGGCGGCTGGACGCCGGCATGCACCTTCATCAGTGGCTTGGGACCGTGCAGGATCTCGCCGCACAGCTTGGGGAAGGTGATGTCGCCCCATCCGGTCACGACATAGTCGGCAAGGCGCACGATCTCCTGGTCGCCGGTCTCGTGCGAGACTTCGGGGCCGCCCAGTACGACCGTCACCTCGGGCGCCACGCGCTTGAGCATGGCGACGACTCTTGCGGTTTCCTCGACGTTCCATATATAGACACCGAAGCCGACGATGCGCGGCTTATGGTTGAGGAGACGCTCCACTACTTCGGTGGTCTTCGCGCCGATGACGAATTCCATTAGTGATGTCTGCTCCTGCAACGGACCCATATTGGCCAGCAGGTAGCGCAGGCCGAGCGAAGCGTGGGCATAGCGCGCATTGAGGGTGGAAAGCAGGATCGTCATGGGTGTCGGAGCTGGGCGAAAGCAAAGCGGGCATTGTACGCGCGGCAGGAGGCTCTTGCAGCGGTCTTCCGGCTTTGATATGATGCTTTCCCTCGTCGCAAAAGACGGCTGATCCGGAAGTTGGAACAGCCTGTAACGAGGGGCGTATTCGAAAGATACGAAGCAAAAAAAGAAGTTGACGAATTGAGCTGAACACCGCATAATCTCGCTTCTCTGCTGCTGACAAACAAAACGATTTGTCGACAAGTAGCAAGCAGTACCGAATTCAAGTTCTTTAAAAATTAACAGTCGATAAGTGTGGGCGTTTGGTGAAGGTGCCAACAGTCGCGTAAGCGCTGTTGAATACTTAAATTATCAAATGTTCACAAAAGTATTAAGCGTTGTCTCAGCAATGGGATAACGGTCAGTATCTTGAGTGAGCGACCCTTGAGAAATC
>Ga0265780_10003708_pt1 | contig 19964 bp, 16 predicted proteins | sample P1T30metagenome_FD_192432 | JGI IMG/M metagenome (GOLD analysis project Ga0265780, IMG submission 192432) | Plant litter microbial communities from East Loma Ridge, Irvine, California - P1 T30 | ecosystem: Environmental > Terrestrial > Plant litter > Unclassified | place: USA: California...
CCCCCCCCCCCCCCCCCCCCCCACTGCAGTCAAAGTCCAAGGTAGATGTACCTCTTAGCATGGCTCCGCGGTTTGCGCATCAACCTGTCCTGACGAACTATATTCTCGCTTTGTAGGACTCTGTGGCTTTTCTTTTCCTTGTCTGGATAAGGGGCAAGTCTTGTGGTTACGAGTGGAAGGTTTCAAGGTTATGTGGGAAAAGAGAAAATAGTTAATTACGGGTGTCTCTCTCTCTCTCTCGGGTGTTTACGAGTTTTACTACAAAAAAACGCCGAAACGGGATCATGTCCACCTGCCCAACAAATCCAAGACAGAGAGACCGCGTACTTGACATTTTCCTTTGCCTACGACCCACGCCTTTTGAAAGCGGCCTCTCAGGACTGCCGGCTGCGTGAACCCGCCCTTACCACTTCCAAGTACATTGGAAACACGCGTCCATGCGCCTTTGCTAGCCCCTCCAGCCCGTTTAACACGGTAATCAGATCGCGGCTTACTCGGCCGCCCTCGAGCAGTTCCGTCTTGAATACCAGAGTATTCTTGCTGAAGTGCAGAAAGCGCGTCGCGAGCGCGATGGCGTGGCATGTGGATATGAGGCCCACGCCGATCTCGGCGACGTCGAAGCGCATGGTGGTGAAGTTGTAGCCGAGGGACGAGGTGGGTGAAGTTAGGGCGTAAGAAGCGATGCGGTGAAAGACTTCGGGGGGAAGGCGCAGGAGTGGTGAGGGATTACTTGCAGGAGTCGTCGTAGCTGGCTGATCGAGGTCGTTTGCGTGCGGTGCGGGGTGGTCGTCTTGGATGGGGCCGAGGAATTTTAGGTGGTGTTTCCTCGCTTTTTTATGGCGCTTGGGTGTCTTTGAGGGCTGCTGATAGTCTGCTTGGTGGGAGCTGGAGGCGCTGTAGTCGCGTTTGTGGGGGTTGGAAGTATACGGCGCAGCCATAGTTGCCTCGGCATGCGCTGTGGTCTGGGGTGAGGAGATTTGAAGATGCAGTGTATGCTTGCCGTTGGTAATGGCTTGAGTGGCTCGATGTAGTGTGCCGAGCTTGGTATAAGTGAAGAGGATGGACGTGGACTTCAAGACGACTTGTCAGAGATGGAAGTTTGGTAACTCGTGTATTGGTGGATGCACACGCTATCATGTTGTAATTGCTATTGTTGGCATTGGACAACAGTTCAATGGGTGGTTCTTCGCTACCGGCTGGTGAAGACAGGGTCGCCTTCACCTCCGCTATTGTGGCCAACTACAATAATCAGTGCCATTGCCGGACTTGCACATGAATGATACACTACCTTCTCCCTAGTTCAAAATTGCTTGCCCATTCTCTTCCCCACACGAATCGGCGCTGTAATCACGGTGCATGTCGAACATGCATTCCGCTTGGATTTCGGAACACGTCTCGAGCTTTCAGGCCGAACTTAAGAGCTGAAATCCAGCTCATAACATGACTGTACTCTTTTGTCCTGGAAACGTACTCTCTTCAAACTCGATCTTGGTGATATGTTGCCCCGGCACAACAATCAGTCCGACATAGCGACTGTTCCACGCTACCGGCGTCGATGGATTCCCCGACTCTTCCACTGCTTTGCGAATTGTCTCAGCTGACGGTGCACGATACTCGTGTGCCAGAGCCAGTATGATGTTGCGGTCCTAAGGCTTGTTAGCGCGCACAGTCATTCACAAAGTCGCAGATTCTTGCCTTGTCTGTGCACTTCATTTGGCCCCCAAACACACGGCCGTCCGATGCATGTATACGCAGGCTCTTTCCAATGAACTGGTTGAGCCAGAAAGTCGCCTGTTCATTATCCATCTTGGGTGGTTTCTTAGCTCGTGGAAATAGCCAGCTATATCGGTTGGATCGTCCTGGGGCTAGCATCTTGCTCGCTGCCGATAAAGAGGGGACGTGGTGTGGCTGTGTCACGCTGGGGCTGGAGTCGTGGCTTGACGATGTCGGGGGAGGGGTAGAGATGACCGACAGGCTTGGCGCGTTTGACGCGTTTGCTCTACATTTTTGCATCGAGAATTGATGCGACAACCAAATCTCCCCACACCTTACACGATGCATTCAATCCGACGGAGTGGCCACTTGGCACTCCAACCCCCACGATATGCTTGCTTATTCGCCAATGGCTCAAGTCGTGCCTTTTCACTCAGCTCTGCACGCTTCCGAGGTCAGCATTCTTCCCAAACTCGATCGACTACCCTATGCAGTACTAAAAGTATGAAGGCGCTCTACCCAAATTCCTTGAACCCTCCTCGCCTGAGCTATCCGAATCGCTCGCACTTTTCAATTCAAAAGTCCTACTCCCAGCGCACTTGACAAAAGAGCAAGAAAAGCTAGTCTACTCGCAAGAATCGCGCGCCAAACTCGAAGCCGAGCCCGTCGAGATCACGCTTGGCGATGTCACCCTCCCCCTAGAACACCTCGACCGGAACCACCTGCCTGACCGCGCCCTACTGCTAGGAAAGATCATGGTGAATTCCAAGACGCCTGAAGACTGGGAGAACGTGCTTAGATGTATGGAGGGCTTCGAGGAGGCGGGTATCAAGGTTCCGGTACATCTCAGAGAGAATGTAATTAGGAGGCTGAATGCGGCGGGCATGCATCATCTTGTGCTAAAGGGGCTGCAGAGGGTCAAGGAAACTGGACTTAGGATGAGGAAATGGGTTGTGACGCGCCAAGTGCTGAGGGGGTTGCACGAAAAGGCTGCCAGTACCGGTTGGGACAAGGAAGAGACGGCCAAGGCATTGAAAATGGCAAAACAGGTCGTGGAACTCCTGGAACACAAGGAACACTGCGGCAGCGTAGCACCACAGGCCGATTACAGAGGAAGGCCAGAGGTCATTGCGCTGCCGACAGAGTTGGCTGCAGTCATGGCTGAACGACACGGTGGCGACGTAGAAGAAGTAAAAACACTCTGCCGACGACTGGTGGCTGCGTTGGAACAGTCCGACTACATGGTATGCCCTCTTTTTGGATATGAAAAAAACACTCGAGAAAAAAAACCTAACACACGATTCGCAGACAACTCTCGACGCGGTTTCCACGCTCTCACAAGAATCTCCTACCAAATTCAAGATTATTCCTGAACAAATTGCCTTTGTAGGTGTATTCATTTACAAATTGCTCAGCCAGCTCATGGTTTGGAACGCGTTGAGTACTTCCCGGAGAGTGCTCGGACCCAATGTACCCATGGCAGATACCGCGCGTCGTTTTGAGCAAAGGACCGAAGCCGTCTTGTTAGATGGTATCAAGAGTCTGGATGAACTTTTGATGCGTGATGGGAAAAGGCTGGAGTTGCAAATGGAAGGCTACATCAAGTCTGCGGTGGAGCAGTGCAGATTACCAGTATAATACCTGGAAGGCACCGGGCCGGCTTGTATGATGAAGGTGTTGATTATTTGTATATTTTACTGCTGAATCAAAGAGCAAAGACTCATGCTGGTGTACGGGAAGGACACCATATTTCTTGGCCATTCATCCTAGCTGATGTAACTATGATTATAAGGACATGATTTGATGGCCAGAGTAGGTACATATGTCCCCCATCACTGAACTTATCAGCTTTTCGCATACCCATGCATATATGAAGTTCTCGATATACGTACACAACTACAGAACTTCCCTGAACCGGGCAATATATGCATCTCGTTTGACTTTTACTCTATGACACATCTTCTCGAGCATATCTTTTGGGCTTTTCCGTGGAAGGAAAAAAAGTTAATCATCTTTGGGAATTAGAAAGTGATTCTATGTGAACGCGCTCCATTATCTGGAAACACTAGGCGTTTGCAACCCCTCTTTTGGCCTATAACACACAGCACTCTTTTATTACGAGAAAAGAACACGTGTGTATCCTTGAAATATCCTTTCAAACTCATGAGAGTTCTTTGTCTTTCGTTTTATTAAGTTGCGGGCTCCTAGATTCTTCTAACAGTACATTTCCAACATTGGGAATTTGGGCAAATTCAAGGCTCTTTTGGCGTTTTGAATGTCGCGGTAGAAGAAGTAGCAGCAGAATAGAAAAGCCACAGTCGTCTTGATCGTGACGTCCTTTTTTGAATGCAGTTGAAATTGAATACCAGGTTTCTTTGACATGTAAACAAACTTTACAAAGGAAAGTAGGATGCTAGAAGGAAGAAGCTACATGGAAACTAAAGAGCTTTTATACACATTCCAGGTATCTGCAGAGGTCACGTGTCGGTGCTGGCGCCAGTGCGTTTGCCTGAATTAGCGATTTCGACTACTCGGTGAATGAAATGCAGACGTACATGACTTTGAGTATATGAACAATCCACCAGAGACGCATGCAAATTCCCCGCTGTCAACTATGTACCCAGAGTCCTTCATCCTCGTGATTTACTGGTCACATTAGTAGAAATAGTGAAAGTTGCCGTTTCCTACAACCCTGCCACGTCATATCATCAACTTGATCATTCACCCTTGGCTCATGTCTAGGCAATTCTCCTAGTCGCAAAGTAACCTTGTGTGGCCGCCCCTCCTTTGCTTATAAGCCTCAACTGACCGCCCAGCATAACTGCACTGTCAAACACAACCGCGACGAGAACACACCCAACCCTCCAGCCAACTATAGCAAAAAATGAGTACCCTGATCCCCGTCCACCGCCTCACGCCTCCCTCTCCACCCCATCTTCCTCGTCTACCACATTGCAAAACACACCTCCACCATCCCAACCACAAAAGGAGATTCTCTTACATTAGTAGTATATTAGACTTTTAAATCAGTAGTTCCTATAGATAAGAAGACTAAGTTTAGTTCTATCTCCTCAATTAGTTATCATTATATGTTGTTGTTGGGGCATATTGTATTAAAGATAATGAAGATAGTCTTGGCAAAAACATTCCAGGTCAATGGTGTGTCAAGGTCGATGATCATTAATAGTATATTAAAGTTTAGTAGAGTCTTGGTAGAGTCTGGCTACTTACCCGTCCCCAACGTTATTGCTTAGGGTATCATACCTGTACGCCTGCAAGTACCTTGATTGCCAAAATTTTGAGATGCTATCAATCTGCCTCCTCTCCGCCAGCTCTCTCCATGCGCGCTCTGATGTCCCTCACAAGTGCTTTCGCATCCTCAACCTCGACGCCGTCTTGACACAGCTCATTCGCCAGCTCCATAGCACGTTGATACATGCCACGCATATATTCCCAGCGCGCAAGCCATAATCTTGCCTTGCTAGTAGTCGCAGTGACTCCGACACCACCAGCCCCTTCTAAGCCTGCCTCCTCGAATTCTGGCCCTTCTTCTTGTGCAAGTACTAATTCCATAAAAGATGCACACTCAGCCAAATTCTGTATGCGCTCGTACAGCAATGCGATCTGGTAGAGTACCTCAGGGTCAAGAACGCCGCCACCGAGAGCAGAGACTTCGCCGCTTCCAAATGAGGTACCGATACCTGCATCGTAGTATGAGCCTGCTACTAGGGCGCGTTTGTATGCTCGAATTCCGTTCATGACCTTGCCCACCTTGCCAAAACATTGGCCGACTGCCATCCACAGTTTCGGGTCGTACGGTCGCAGGGCTGCGGCGCGTTGGTGGTAGAAAAGAGCGTATGAGTGCATTTCCAAGACCTCATATGTTTGGCCAAGGCCATACCACGCGCGATAATCCTTGCGGTTCACGTCAACGGCACGACGGTATGATTCGATGGCGGCATGTGTATTCTTCATCTCAACAAACTCATGGCCCATAAGTGTCCATGCAGAGAGGAATGTGCGGTCCAGGGTGAGAGCTCTGCGGAAGTACATGACAGCCTTCTCATGCTCCGATTTAAGGGAGTAGTAATTGCCTACAACGCAACATGTCTCTGGGCGGAACTTGTCGGTTGCTGTTGCAAGCTGGGCCAAGAAAGCAAGTTTAGGCCGCATGCCCATAACATACAGGATGTTGGAGTAGTTGTCCAGATGATCGACTCGATGCGGATCTGAGATCAAGAGGTTAGAGAATATCTGCTCTGCGTCATCAAAGTCCTTGTTGTGGTAGTGTAGCAGCGCACGCTGGGTTTTTAAGAAGGCTGATGTGGGAAATATGCTGAGTATCTGGGACAGCGAGGTGTGTATTTGCTCATTTACAGCATAGAGCTCCTGCGACGATGTGACGTGGAAAATGAAGGTCATAAGGTTCTGCGGCAGTCGCTCAACAATGCTATTAAGCTCGTCCATGGTGTTGAGCAGCGCTTGCAGCTCTTGCCACGCACCCCAGTTGTACGTATACTGATGGACACTCTTGACCAAGTAGTCGATAGCGAGCTGCTCGTTCTTGCCCTTTGCAAGCACCATGCCGTAGAGATACTCCAACCAGCCCTGTGGCTGTCGCCCGCTGTTGGGCAGATCCCTGAACCACTCCTCCAGGACGGCTGACACCATGGGCAGCTCCTTGTTTAACGTGACACCCCCATCTTGGGGTCCGAGGATCATCTCGCTGTCCTCGTTCATGCGCTTCTCGCCCGCAATATACTTGGCATATAGCGCAAGGAAGAGTGACTTCTGGCTGATACCCTTGGTCGTGTCGTTGGAGAGCTTCGCTTTGGTCGGCGTGAACATCTTAGACTTGCCCTTTGCTACCTGCTTGGCTGTGGTTGCAGGCTTGGGCAAGGGCCCGGGGAGGAAGACGGCAGCGCATCGATCGTACTCGCGGCAGTCAAAGTATGTCTTGGCGAGAAGGAACTTGTGCGCCTCACGCGCCTCGAGCCGCGCTTCTGTGGGATCCTTGTGGACGAGGTTTGGTGTTTGGGGCGGATGCGCGTCCGACATGGGCGAGTCGACGTCCGTGTCTGAGCCATTGTCGTCGGCGTAAGGAAGCGAGTCGAGCAGTTCTGCCGCCCTTCTCAAAGTCAATATCAGCATCTACACGCAATTGCTACTTGTGTGTGGTCTATGGTGCGCACCATTTGGCCGAGTGGTAGAGACAGCGCTCTGTGCAGCTGATGACAGCGTCTTGCAGTTGTGCCTTCAGTTGGGCCTCGTAAGCCTGCGATAATGTGCCCATGGCGAACCGCGAGCCAGGAACCAGCCGACCGTTAAGAGCTCAAATCATCACACCAAACTCTCTAGTGGTGTTCGATGGGTGATGTATTGTATGTGCCGTCTGTACGCGTCGTGTTGCGCCACTCCGCATTCGAGCGTGGGGCACAAACAATCGGCCGGCCAAAAGTTTCCCCGCTATGCCAACGAGTCCCTTCACCTCACCGCCCATACCTTTACTATAGCTTGCAATCCACTGTAAAAGTCACCCACGATTCTGCAGTTAACATGCCTACTACACTGAAGGAGTTTGAGAGCGTGTGGCCACGCATTGTGGCCGACCTGCAAGACCACTGCAAAGGCTACAAACTACCGCAGAACTGCCTAGACTGGTTCACAAAGGTAGGCCCAAAACCATGCTTTCGAGTTTCAGATGGCTCACTGTCTGATACAGTCACTGGGTTACAACACAATTGGTGGAAAATGCAATCGTGGCATGTCTGTTGTGGACACCACTTCCATCCTCCAGAACAAGACTCTCGAACCGGGAACGGAAGAGTACTTCCGCGCTGCACTCCTGGGATGGATGATCGAATTCCTCCAGGCTTTCTTCTTGGTCTCCGACGACATCATGGATTCGTCCAAAACGCGTCGTGGAAACCCATGCTGGTACCTGGCGCCCAAGGTCGGCATGATTGCTCTCAACGACTCCTTCATGCTGGAAGCATCCATCTATATCCTACTCAAGAAGCACTTCCGCCAGGATAAGAGCTACGTTGACATGTTTGAGCTGTTCCAGGAAGTAACTTTCCAGACCGAGTGCGGTCAGCTGTGCGATTTGATCACTGCCCCCGAGGACGATGTCAATCTTGATAAATTCAGCTTGGAAAAGTTCACTTTCATTGTCATATACAAGACCGCATACTACTCCTTCTACCTCCCTGTAGCACTTGCGCTCTACTACACTGGTGCAGCCACACCAAAGAACCTACAAACTGCCGAAGACATCCTAATCCCAATGGGAGAGTACTTCCAGGCCCAAGACGACTACCTCGACGCTTTTGCGGACCCCAAAGTTCTCGGCAAGATCGGTACAGACATCATGGACAACAAGTGCTCATGGCTTATCAACCAGGCACTCAAGAAAGTCAACCCTGAGCAACGCAAGCTACTAGACGAGAACTACGGCCAGAAAGATTCTCAGAAGGAAGCCAAGGTCAAGGAGCTGTACCACGAGTTGAAACTCAACGAGTTTTATGAGCAGTGGGAAGAGGACCGCGTTGCTGATCTGCGGGCCAAGATTGCAAACGTAGACGAAAGCGAGGGCCTGAAGAAGGAGGTTTTCGAGACATTCTTGCAGAAGATTTACAAGAGGAGCAAATAAGCTTCTACAGACCTGAAGTCGATCAATCAGACAACCTGCATTAATCAACAATACACTAGTGATTGTTTGCAAATCTCTTCCAGTTCTCGTGAACTCGCCACTGGTCTGCTTCTAATTTGACTTTTCTCTCGCTGTTGGGAGAGTACGGTACGGCTCTTTATGTCGGTCAATGACATGGGAAGCTGTAATACTAAACCTGTTTTTAGACCCTTTTTCGCAATCATAGAGATGTATCATGACCTCTTAGTTTTCAAAAGCTGCAATCAAGGAGAGAGGGCTGTGGCATGCTGGAAAGTTCTTAGTGGGAGGACGGTTGAGCGTGGAAATAACGAGTCGGGTTAGGCGTCGCGTTTACCAGTAATTTCAGAGCCTCGGAACGCCAAGAGATCCGAGCCACAACTACCCCAAGACTAACTCCTCGAAATAGGCCTAGGTTTCTGAATACTAAGTTTCTTGCTTCCAAGAGTTCCGTGGGCAAGGTGTAATACCGTTGGAATGCTAGAATGCTGAGATGCCGGAAGGTATTTAAATAGATTGCCGGCCAACTATAACGTGATCATCGAGTTCACCATGGGTGGCGTTTACTCTTTGCTCTGCGGCGTTGATGGCGATAGCAGTTCGACTGGTAGCACTGCAAACTTGGAGAAGCTACGAGCCTGTGGTAAGATCCTTTTCTGAAACTATATTTTGATGATCAACATACTGAGAATCTATAGGTGGTATTGAGACATTCTCAATAGCGCGACACAACCTCGACTTCTACAATAGCGTCGGCGTAACAGCCGACTTTTCGCGCCCAAATTCCACTCAACCCCAGCCTATTCAATCCCTCATATTCGCTGCTTTACGCGTTCTTATCGGTCGATATGCTATACTGAGCGCCATCCCAGCCAACGAGCACAGAACTGTGTCTGATTTTGTTCGGCTTCCGAGCATTGATTTGCGCACTTGTACCGTGTTTTTCGAAAGAAAAAAGTCATTTCTTCCAACCCAGGCGGGAGAAAATGACGATGAACTCGCGGCAGTGTTAGAGGCCCAGCACAAGCTTAATTGGAAGGATGGTGTAGGCACAAAACCATTTTGGCGCTTGGTTGTTCTGCACAATACAGGGGTGGGTCAGGCACACTTCACTGCTTCCTGGATCTTCCATCATGCGATGAGCGACGGAACATCCGCCCAGGTATTCTTTCGCGCTTTCCTTGCTGCCCTGAACTCTTTCCAACCAGACGCGACGTTGAACGATGGCCCAATCGTAGACTCGCCGAAAACAGCTCTGGTCCCTCCACTAGAACAGCTGCACAAGCTCCCCTTGACTGTGCTGTTCATGATGAAACAGAGTTGGGATGACACTATCGGCAAAAGACAATCCAGACTCTGGACCGGTGCGAAGATTGACAGGGACCCCAATAGCAGCAGCCTAAAGCTACGCTCGATAACCTTCTCGAAAGACGCCACGGCCAAACTTGTCCAAAGATGCAGAGAAAATAAAGCGACGTTGACCAACATGCTTGAGACCGTCGTCGCCTCCGCTATACTAGCAAACCTTGGCCCACAATACGATCGCGTCACGGTCAGCGGCGCCATGTCTCTCCGCCGCTTCCTCAGCCTACCAGACAGAGATATCGAAGATGAGATTGGTGTCTATGCATCATCTTACAATACCATGCATATCCGCCCTAGATTAAACAGTAAAGCCGAATTCCTATCCCTCGACATCTTCTCCTGGGATCAAGCGCGGACCGTACGCAATGTTATTACGACTGAAATTGAAAATAAAGGCAAGAATACCATGGTGGCCTTAATCCGCTGGATAGGCAATCAAAACACCTTTTGGGGCCGCAAGATTGGTACGCACCGTGCGAAAACCATTGAGATGACGAATATTGGGACGTGGAAGGCGAAGCCAGAGGAAGAGAGGGGAGACTGGAAAGTAGGTAGAATGACGTTTAGTCAGGATTGCGCTGGGTGTAGCCAGGCGTTTGCGACTAGTATAGCGACAGGTGGGGATGGATGCTTGACGCTGATGTGTGAGTGGAAGGAGAATGCCACTGAAGGGGTGCCGATGGAAAAAGTTGTAAGGGATGTACGACAATGCATTGAAGCATTGTCGGAGGGAAAGAAGTAATTCTACTAATCTTGGATTGGTATAGTCGTATTTTGGTGTATTTTCTGGTTATCTCGTCCTCAGGCCTGGACATATTCGAGTAGCATACACCACCTAATTCCATCATGACTCTGGCACTTCGTTTGCCCAAGGGATACTGGACTGTGCACCAGCCTTCTGGACTGTCATTGACGCGGCTCTGTTCGCGTGTGCGATAGCAGCATCAAGATCAAAGTCAGCATCTTGCGACATGGTTTTCCAGCGCGCAACAGCCACAGTGTAGGCACCAGCAAATGTGTCGCCTGCTGCTGTTGTATCCACGACTTTGACCTTGCGTGCTGGTACAATATGGCCCTGTTGAAATGATGATTGTTGCTTCGACGTTTTATAGAAGACGCCCTAAAGATATTGGTCAGCATGCGAGGCATGGAAGTAGGGGGGTAAGAATGCGATCGCCAAGTTGGAGCGTCGCTGTGACCGTTTACTGCCGTAATGGAAGAGGTAATTTTGGATGACATGATCCGCATCAAAGAAAGATTTAGACATACCTCGCCACCGAGCGTGATGATGACATTCTTCACTCCCCGTGCGATGAAGATAGCTGCTACTTCATCCCAGGATGTAGGGTTCTCGATTCCGGAAAGCGTTGCCGCTTCAGTTTCATTGACAATAAGGTGATCGAGGCCTTGGTATGCCTCGACTGGTAGTGGTATGGCTGGCGCAGGATTGATTACCGTCTCGACGCCCTTTTGTCGCGCCATCTTCATATTATGCAGTACAACGTCCAACGGAAGCTCCAACTGGAACAAGGCGACACTAGCATCGGCATCTACCAGATCCTTCACTTCTACATCGCCATTTGCTCCAGGGCAGAACATGATCCTGTTCTCCCCAGTCCCCGTCTCTACCACAATGACCGCCACGCCCGTCTTCTTCCCCTTGAGAATCTGCACTCCGTCCGTCTTCAAGCCGTCTTCTCTTAAAGCCTTGAGAAAGCCCTCATGAAATTCATCATCGCCAACAGCGCCAACCATACGCACCTCGACATCTGAGGCCAGGGAAGAAGATGCCTGCGCTTGGGTACGGGAGAGCCGTGCACACGCAACGGCTTGGTTGGCGCCTTTTCCGCCCCAGCCGATATTGAAGGATTCGCTGGTCAGCGTTTCGCCGCCAACAGGAACGCGGGGGGTGCGTGTCACAAGGTCGACATTGAGAGATCCGATGACGGATATTACTGCGGGTTTGGAAGGCATTTTGATTGCTTTGAGAAGTTTGGTATCGGGGAGAGTATCTAGGGTCTCTGGTGTTGGGGGTGCTCCTGTTTGCCGACGACGCTAAACCGGGACTGCCGAGCCGACGGCGGCAGGCGGGCTTCCCGACCTGCAAATCCCCGAACATCCCTCAACCCTTCTATCTGAGCATGCAACGGTCGTATTAGACTCCTTCATATGCCACCATATCATGCCTACCTCCAGTATAGCGCGGTGGCACCGATGACGTAGTTGACAAGTCCTGCAAGTCCCGCGAGAGTAGCCACAAATGCAATCTGACGGCCTATCAACTTTGTCATGGAACAGGGATATTGAGGTGCATACCTTCATCTCATCGTCCCAAACAGGACTATGCGCCGCTTGAGCCCATATCAGAATCGAAAGCCCCGCCAAAAATAATACGATGCTGATGTTCAGAAGCATTATGGGGAGCTGCCAGACGTACAGCTGGAGCCAGCTGACACTGCCCGCGGAGCCACCTTTTAGCAATTCCTGCAACTGTCTCAGACCTTCAGGGTGCTGCCCATATCGGTCCAACGCGATGCTTTGTTGAGAACCCGCAGCGACCGCACTGAGAGACATAAAAATGGTGGAGTAGAATGAGGCTTTCGCTGTCCAAGGTGCTTCGTCGACCATCGGCCACGAGAATGCGCCACTCACAACGCTTGCTATCAGAGCAGCCTGATAGATTTCAGCAGTGTTCAATGGCCGTGCGGTCTGAGGTTGGCATTTACAGTGACATTGACAACTGACAATTCCTGAAGTTTGTCAAATCGCCATTGTTGGGCGTTCTGATCCGCAGGATCAGTTTGCACAAACTGCCTTGCAGAAAAGGACGAGAGGGACCATGGCATTGCAAACCTTGTGCCCAGAGATGACGGAGCATCATGCTGCGGATGAGGAGGCTGTGGACCATGAGGCTGTGCAAGAGGGGACTGTTCTTCGTTAGACATCTGCAATATCGACTGAGACTGCTACAAATGGACTCGAATGTGCCGGTATTCCAAGTTGTCGAAAAGGGTTTCATGTTTCTCTGGCAGCATCAGCATCGGAACCTTATGAAGGCCTCGCAGTAACTGCTGTTCTTGAAAAATAAACCAGTGGCGTTGCAACAGCTTTCGAGAAACCAATCAGATTCATTCCATTCTGCCATGTGGCGCAATGTTCAATGCACCAAAACCAGCTGAGATCATCCTTCAGCCGCCAAATTCAGCCTTGTCGCTCGGCTCCGCAACGATACTTAAACCTCAGCTTCCGTTCCCTAGCTGGCCCGGTAACTACCATGCGACCAAAACATGTCTAGCCACATCGAAACGGAGATTGAAAACGATGACTAAGAAAACTTTCAACATGTCAACTTCAATTCAAGCCTTGAAGGATGACGCGACTCAGCTACAAACCCAAGTGAATGCCTGCAAAATAGGACCTGATACACAGCATATACAAAACAACGTGCGAGATTGCACAGAGGCATACGAGCGCGTCGCCAAGCTTCTTGAAAAGACTGAAAGAACATCGAGGACGGCAAGCGCGTTTAGATGTTCGATCACTTCAACTCGGGATGTGCTCAGAAGACTCTTTTCGCGACTACGTCAGATCAGTCGTGCATCTCTCTCACACTCCAAATGGGCAATCATCGGTGACAGTAAGGCTCGCGATCTGTACCATGAACTGAATCGGCACACCACTCAGCTTCAAGAACTGGCTGGTCTCTTGGAAGAGTGTGTATAGATTCTGAAAGATGTATATACCCTCAGTTCTGACTCTGGCTAGATCAGTTCCGTTGAACGAAGAGATTTCGCTGAACCGCTATGACGAACGCTCCAATGCGCAAGTCCGCGAGGGCCACAAAGCAAACCCAAGGAAGAGAAACCGGAAAAGGAACAAGAAAGCCCGCGCGAATCTAAACGGCCCACGCTGGATTTTCCTAATAACTAGGCTCCTGGCGCAGTCTAATACCCGCTATCAGAATGATTACTTAGAACGCATACCGTATAGGACGATTTCTGCTGAAAGCTACATCTCTCTGACTGATGCGAAAAATAGCAGTGTGGCCACTGAACATTGGGGAATACTTGTTTCACAAGAAAGTAATATTTTCGATGGTAGGGTGTTCGAATTGCAGCGAGAGGGCAATTATAGCAAGCTCAGCTGCCAGAAAGGCGAAATGTTGGGGCAAGCTTTCCAGGGCGTTCCCCTGTGGCGACTGCAACGCATTGCGCTCACTCATTTGAGCGATGCCAAGGTTGAGGAATATGGTAAGACTCGGCATCCCATGCTTAACCTGCTTAAAGATGTACATGATACTAACCAATATACAGCATATGCAGCTTTGAATAAAGTCGGAGAAACATACAATCTCCTCTCACGCAATTGCCAGGTTTTCACGAAGCACCTTGTTCCATGTATACAAACCCCAACAAGGAAAAATAAGATCCTTGCCGGTCTACAGGACGCTCCGTATCATCTACAACCAGAGATTTTGAAACGCCGGTGTCACGAGTGGGTGGAATTGAATGCCAAGCTGAATATAATGCCCGGCCGCACCGAATCATGGAAACTCCCTACGACGACGGCTGAAATGATACTTCCTGCGGCTAGGGTGGCGTGTGCATCACTCGTACTTGCTGTCGTCGCTGTAGCCGTAGCCATGGATCAGCGGTGGGTCGTTTCAGTCTTGTTGTTTGTCGTCGGTTGGCTCAGTCACTATGCAAAAGTTCATCGCATCCAATTTACAAAGACGCTTCTCTCATACAGTTGGCGCAGAAGGCACACAAACCCGCCAGATGAGTTGTGGGATGAATTGATCAACAGAGTCAACCATACAACAATCGAAAAGCTAAGGGAGGACTACGCAGGCATACTCAATGAAGTGATTGTAAAACTTTTACCATAAGGCTTATGTTTATATTATCAAGTTATCTGTAGGCAAGTTACTGGAGAAGATTTCCTATAAGATCTACGAAATGAGGTTTTAGTAAGATTTTTTAGCCTCGAAGAGTGAACTCATGCAACTGACTCCAATGAGTGTATAAAGGGAGTTTTCCTGGCCATAAAGCGAATGCGGGATAGGGAGAAGAAAATAAGCGTAAGGGCAGTCGTATTCGGGGAGTCTAAGGAAGACTTGGCTAAATATTCTCGTCGACGTTTGGAGACATGTTTCCAAAATCAAACTCTTGAAAAGACAATTACTTCTAGCTAACCCAACAAAACTGAAAGATTTCGGTATTGTTGTTTTGATAATCGCTTGACTTCAGCATTGTTCAAAACGGATGATGGAGGGAACGATGGTAAACAAGGTGGCTTAGCACACCTTAGCATTACGTGCAAGCACAGCTCACGAAACCTAAGCCCTAACAGAATGTAGCGCATGACCGGCCGAGTCTGTCAGGTCCCAACTTTGTAACCAAATGTGCTTTTTCTCCCATATTTTGACCTATCTGCTTCACAGTAGATCAAACGTTGTATCAAGGTACATATTGTAGGTCCAAACATACGTTCCCCAGACGATTCAACCAAATGCGCATGTTAGTCATGTGTACGTGACTTCTCATAAACGACAGTCAGCTGCTGCGTTCGCATAGCCCCACTATTTTGCTCAGATCCGCTGTCTTGTTCAAGTATTGCGCACTCATTCTCGTCTTCAGAACGTTGAAGCTCTTGATTCAAGATGATTTCCTCACTGTCCCGACCCAACGTCGTATCCGAAACACTCATCTTTCTGTTCGCGTTCTGGTTTGTACGGCTTCGGCTTCCGATTGTAGCAAGCTTTACTGGTTAGCTTCCGCGCTGTTTAATCGGCATGCTTTTGATAACGATCTTTGCTGCCAAATATATGTCTATTGAAGAAACGATCAAGCAATGGCTGCAGAGTCGGTATGCATGCGGCTATGATGATGGAATTTCCTTCAATGCTGGTCCAGACAGTAATGTCGGCTGATTCATCTGTATTGGAAAATCAGCATCTCGTCACTACGATACGTCAAAGCTGCACTCACAGGTAGAATCTGCGCTCGCAAGTCCACATAGACGAGTAGACTTGTATATGGCCACAGCCCCGGCACTGACCCTGGTATTAGCAAATGTAGCCGAGTGAAGAACTTGAAACGTACATAGAACCCAAACCAAGAGCAATGTTGAGAGCTGTCTTTTTTCTTCGGTTCATTCGCAATTTATAGAGAACGAGGGCGGGGTACAGTGCGAGGTAGAGATCTACCGCAGCAGAGATCGCCTTCGGGTTCTTAGCCATTCAATACCAATTTTGAATCCACTGAGCAGGGAAAACATACTACCAGTTACGATAGCGTAGTCTATCAGTACCCAACGGCTCCAACAGGTCCCTTTTATAGAAAAGTTCCACTGCGATCGAGTTGGAGTACATTGTGCGAAGATGATGACAATGCACCCAAACAGGATGGCCAAACAGCCGCTTGTTATAGACCAGAGAAATATCCTTTGTCTCGGGCTAGGATTGGTAATCCTCGTTAAAAGTGCAACAACAGCTAGCTTGGGAATGCCGAATGAAAAGATGCCTGGGCAAAAGCAGGAAAATATATATAGGATTGGCCCAGACTTTTGCTCGTCGCTGAGCGTGGCAGAGTGACGTCCGTTACCAGCTGTCACGGCTGCTATGGCCAGACCAAGCATGAGATGGCCACAAAACTAAATCTCGAGTATCAGCATGGGGAAGCTAAGTTGAGTATCGAGCGAGGGCTCTCTACCAAAGATATAACCATTAGCTAGTCATCGAGACCGACCCACGATACCATCCGGATTCTCACGTAGAGTCTTGCAGCAACGAAGAGCGTAGCCACCGCGGTTAGTGTGGTACATGCTGCCAAGATTACCGGTCCTTTGTTCTGGTGTGTATTGTCCGGTAGCGGCTGCTGTGAAGATGACATGGCGAAATAAATGTCAACTGAATGACCAAGAGACGACGGAGATAATCTAGTGAAGGCTTATAGTACATAGAGCGTAAGTTCATGCATCCGAAGAGGCAAATGCTTCTTCGGACAGGGGCTTTTGTTTCGTGTAATGAATTCGGTCCGGCTGGAGGAACATGCAGGCAGCTAGCTCTGTCGGCTAGGTACCGCCATCTTAATATGGCATTGTGGTGAAGATTAGTCCCTGTGCCGTGACACTGCATAGGAACTCGAACCCACTCGCGACAGGCGTTTAGTATGTGAAAATTGTAGAGGTGTAGCTGTGATCTGCAGCAACACCCATGAAACATACAGGTCACTGAAGTCGGCTTCACGAATGTACCAGAAACCGTTCTATCGTTGCTCACGTAAAGAATAGGACTACGGAACTGAAACGAGGTGATCCTTGGACGAGTACCTTGAACACTGTGAACAGTCTAATGCAGGGCGAACATGTGCTCAGTATTGCTTCGGTGCCGGCTACCCATGATCCAACCGCAGGTAACCGTGGAACTCACCCAATCTTAGCACGCTGACTGTGCTGTAGATTTAGTCAACATCAGTCTCTGACGTCAACCCATCCGCGAAGGAAGGACCAAAAGAAAGCATCAGCTCATTCAATCTCCACTTCGTGCTCCATATTGATCCGGCGCAGTCGGAATTGTCATTCCGTTGCCGGCTTGGCACTGTTACCCCATATAACTGCAGCTTTGCCCGCTAGCGCACGCTTCTGTTCCAATGCCGCGCATCGTTCTGTCGGCTTTGATCATCGTAGGATCCTTCTCCTAACCGTTATGGGTATTGCGGGCAGTTCAGGATGCCCGAGCCGTGTTTAGTGAGACGCTTTGGTATTATGACAGGGAAGCTAAGAGTGAATGAGCTGATATGGCTGTGGACGCGATGTGGAACACCCGTTCTATTTCATCTCTTTCAATAAGATGCCGTTGTCTCTGATCTCTTTCTTTCCCTTGTTTCCTTTCCCATACTCACTTTCGCGTCTACAACAACCCACGGATATTGGTCAAAGTGGCTCCGAACAAACTGAGCGGCTCCTTAGACAATAAAAAACAGAAAACCCTCAAGACCAAGTCCCCTATGGACACCGACATTGCTGTAAGTGCGTGTAGCCCAGAGGCTGTTCCACGCATACTGGAGGATCTTTTGACTTTCGGAATATCCCCATCGATTGACGAAGATGATACTCGCCTGACAATGCTGGTCAGCGCTAGGGCTCTTGTCAGGGCACTGGAGACGCCCCGAGAGACAATGATCCGACACAACTGGGCGCAGGTATGTCAGAAAGGTTTCCAGGGCATCTTAAGTCGACCGAGGCTAACCCTGTTCGCTAGCCTGGCTGTCACACCGCCATTACTACTTGCTACAACGCAGGCGTTTTCGGAGTACTCACGGACGGAACGAAAAAGGTTGATGAGATTGCGAGCCGACTTGGAATGAATCGTGAAGTGTTAGGTACGACTATCCATTGACATACAATTGACTAACCCCGCTCACGCCACCAGCACGCTTGATGAAACATATCGCGGCCATGAGCTACATCATAGAGACGGGGACTGACGAATATGCCCCCACAAATTTCTCCAAAGCCCTAACTATTCCTATCATTGGAGATGGTTACCCAGCCCTGTATGTATCGAAGCATAACCCGCGTGTATATCCGCCAAGCATAATGTTGACCTTGATAGTGCTGGTGGAGCCCACGTGTCTTGCAGCAAGTTCTCCACGTACATGCAGCAGATGAAGTATGCAAACCCTTCCGAGTTACGACCCAGACCCTATCAGTATGCTTTCGTCACCAACATGGACATGTTCCAGTACCTGCACGCTCATCCTCCTTTGGGGGTACAATTTGATCACCACATGGGTGGCTATCGACAGGGTCGTCCAAGTTGGATGGACACTGGCTTCTATCCCGTCACGGAACGACTGGTAGATGGCATGAGCACCAGTCAGGATGCTGTGCTACTGGTAGATATTGGCGGAGGTCTGGGCCATGATTTAGGAGAATTCCGGTAGGTTGTCGGGCAAGCGTGAACTCCATTCGCCCGCTGATGATGCATTCAGGGCCAAGCACCCTAACGTGCCTGGTAGGCTCGTACTACAGGACCTTTCGAACGTCATCGATGGCATCCAACATCTAGATCATAAGATTGAGCGCATGGAGTACGATTTCTACACGGAGCAGCCAGTGAAAGGTAGAGTTTTTTTTTGTCACGAGGCTTGGACCTTGAATGCTAACTGGGTTCCGAAGGAGCGCGAGCGTACTTCATGCATTCGGTACTACACGACTGGACCGACGACGTGTGCGAGAAGATATTACAGCAAATTGTAGGTGCTATGAAGCCAGGCTACAGCAAGCTGTTGATCAATGAGAATGTCATTCCAAACAAAGGGGCTGACTGGCAAGCTACTGCTCTGGACATGATGATGATGACACTGTTTGCGTCAAAGGAGCGAACACTCTCTGAATGGCGCCAGTTGTTGGAGACGCCCAAGCTTGGTCTGAAGATTGTGAACATCTGGAGCTCTAAGCATTCACAGGAGAGCTTGATAGAATGCGAATTGGGAGATCCAAGTCCATGATTGCACTGTATGCCACCCGGAAAATGACGTACGGAATCTTCTACCATTCTTCTTGTAGTAAAATGGTAGCATTTGACCGGAGTAGATAGCCATAAACAATGAGTCATTCTGGTTTCTTTTAAGCTTGGTCAGACGAGACTATAGATAACGGCTTGACTTCTGCCAGTGTGTTGTATTTATGCTAATGCAGTCTCAGCCACGACGATGCCTACAGTAGGCACAACCCCCACGCATTTCCATCCTTCAACGATTGCATCTTTCAAATGTGGATATCTAGCATCTGCCCAGGCAATTGTTAGTGCCGCAAAGTCTGCAAATTTGCTATTGGAATGAAGCTTTGGGTCGGTCATTGCATGGAACCATACGCGACCCACCCCATTCCAAGCTGGGCCATTTGTGGCAATCGCCGCTTTGTGAAACGCTCGATTTGGGATACCCGAGTTGTGGTGAACACCACCATTATCGTACGGTAGATCTTCATAATCTCTATAGCGGATGGGCTGGGGTGGATTTGACAGCTTTGGATTCTCAAAAGATCGTAAGTAGCCGCGGGCCCATTGATCGTTGAAAACCGTACGCTCATGAATCATATAGCAGCTATCATCAGCGGCACCTGAAACTACCCACCGAATATCTCCGTTCCCGTCTTCCCACAGGCGTGGCTTGGGTTCATCGTGACGACGATCGACACTGAGTGTGAA
>Ga0265780_10003709_pt1 | contig 19964 bp, 11 predicted proteins | sample P1T30metagenome_FD_192432 | JGI IMG/M metagenome (GOLD analysis project Ga0265780, IMG submission 192432) | Plant litter microbial communities from East Loma Ridge, Irvine, California - P1 T30 | ecosystem: Environmental > Terrestrial > Plant litter > Unclassified | place: USA: California...
TCCAGGGTGGACGCATGCACAAGCTGACCATCTTTACTGATGACCTGCACACGGGTGGGAGAGGTACCGCTGGCTGATGTGGTGGTAACGGCATAATTGCCGTTATTGAATTGCGCCATAGCTCCATGATGGGGTAATAAACCGGCGTTAATCACCCTGAATTTTGCTCCGGCGGTATTGAAGTCTTTATCGTCGGCCGCGCTTAACGTTCCATCCTGGTCATTAAATATAAGCGACTCGGTGCCCTTGCTTTTAAAATGTGTCGGTTTCAGACCATTGGCCGTGATTGCTGCCCATTTCGGGTCGTTAACAACATCTACGTGGTCTGCATGCGACTGCAGGCCGCTGTCGAACACTTCTACCAGATTTTGATTCTGGTAGAGTACTGCGGCATACCGGCCAGACGATGTGCCGTAAAGATTAGCGAGCGGAAATTTGGCATTAAAGGCTGTTACCTTGCCGGAGAAAGGCTCAATGAGGCTGAGCTGATTGCTGAGCTCATCGCCTGCCAGCACACGCACGTACTTAGATTCCTTTGCTGTTTCTGCCGGTGGTTCAGTTTCTGAATCATTGTTGTCTTTTTTACATGCGGTGAATGCTGCTGCTATGATAAACAGCATTCCGAATTTTTTAAGGGTGTTTTTGTTGTACATAAATTGATATTAGTTAATAGTTGATAATGGATTTTTTGTAATGAAATTTATTCAATTTTAATGCTCAGCCCCCGGATTGTCTGCCAGCCTTCTTTGTCTGTCAGGCGTATCATAAAGTGGTAATCGCCTGGGTCGACGTCTGTCGGGATAGTGATTTCTTCCTGTATCTGGTAATCTTTAAACCCTCCGGGGATAGCATAACTTTTAATAAAAAGGAAGGGCTTCTGCGCTGTTTTTACGAGCTCCTGGCTGCAGCTGTTTACTTCAGTGCTATGGCTATGATGATCGAAGTTATGATGGATGTCTACGCTTACAGAGCCGAGTTCTGCGTTATCGCTCAGCCAGGCGCGGAACTGAATCTTTTCTCCCCGTTTCATGCTGCTGCATTGTACCGGAAAAGCGTTGGCGATGCTGATGTCTATAACAGGATATTCTGTATCGATGGCATCCAGTTTGTCTTTTTTGCAACCTGCTACCAGCACGAGGGCAGCCAGGCAGGCGTAATGCAGTCGTTTTTTTAGAAAGGTCATGATCGTTTATTAATTGATTTCTACAGGTATTTCGATGTAATGGTAATATCCCATATTGTAAGTGCTGTTCTTGTAGAGCACTCCGAAGTAATACAGGCCCGATTCCCATGCTTTTGATCCGTTAATTGGATTTGGCTGCGGCAGGTTGTTATCGTTAGCTGCGCCGATGTTCAGGTTTGGCCAGCTGCGGATGGATGTATTGGTGCTGAGGTCAAAAACGCTGTTAGAGAAGAAGTCGGTGCTGGTCCAGTCCCGGTGCTCGTAAACGTCGTATACGATAACTTTACTGAAATCGATCTTGTCGATAGATTCCGGACGGTGATTTGCTTTTTTGCTGATCAGCAATAAGTACATCTTACCGCTGCCTTTAGCGCCGGCGATAGTTGCCTGCGAGTTAAACAGGTCGCCTTTTTTTAGCCTGGAGCCCTGGCTGGTAAAGTTGCCGTTCCGGTAAAAGCGGGCTTCATTTACAAAAACATTAAATAGGCTTAAGGTTGGATTAACCGGAACATTAGCTTCTGCGTAGATGGCGAAGTTTTTTTTGATCTCGAGGCGGGTGCCGTTCTGGTCGTTCACGATGATCAGGAAATCGTATTTGCCTTCGACTGCATCGGCAGGAATATCGAAATGTTTGTGAATAGTCGTGTTTTTTGCTCCTTTATATTGCTCCCATAATACTTCGTGATTCCAGGTCCGGGAATACGTTTCGCCGCTTCTTTGTACAATTTTTACCTGTACGGTTTCAATTTTGTCTGCGGCGGAGACGTTTGCATTAAAATGGAAATCTTTTCCGATTATGCCGATCTCATTATTACCCAGCCCGATTTCAAGATCTTCGACTGCGGGTTTAGCCGGTTCGGGTTCATCGCGGCTATCTTTCTTGCAGGCTGTAAAGGCGCTTGCAAGCAGGAAAAATGCTGTAATGCTTCTGAAAGTTTTCATGTTTTGTGTTTGTTATTTAATTAATGCGTGCTCGTTTGCTGAATTATGCTGAACGGTAATTTGAGGGAAAGAATGAAGTCGCGCCCGGCTTCGGGCAGCTCTATAAGCCGGTAGAAACTGGTGTGGTTCAGGTAGCGCGTGTTAAGCAGGTTTTGTACCTGCAGGCTGATTGTTGCCAGCTGCTGATTGATCCTGACTTTTTTGCCGGTCTGCAGGTTTATTATCCCATATCCCGGAGTTTTCTTTTCAGGCGGCACTATATTACTCTGCTGAGATGTGATACGGTAATCCATTGACAGGTAACTGCCCGGTAAGCCGCTGCTTATAGCGGGCGACCAGCTGAGGTTTAATAGCAGCGAGGCCGGTGGTGAAAAGGGCAGGGTGTACCCTTTTTTATCCCCCGAAAGCTGTTCTGCATGCAGGTATTCGCCAAGTATCTCTGTACTTACTGTTTTTAGGACTCTGTATCTCAGCTGGATCTCACCGCCGTAGCGTTTTACCCTGCTTTGCGTATAATGGAAAACCTGGTTCCCTGCACCATAATTGGTATCGTGCTGTGCAGTGGGATTGAGATAGATATAATTAGGGAAATAGTTGTAAAAAGGGCTGAGCTGCACCGACCATTTTTCTGCCGTCCAGCCCAGGCTGAGGTCTGCCTGGTAAGATTGCTCGGGAGATAATGAAGCATCGCCGCGTTCGAAACTGAAGTAATGGTAATTTACGCCATTAGCACCCAGTTCTTTGGCGATCGGTATGCGAAAGCTCTTTCCAACATTGGCTTTCAAAGCAAATTCGCCGGGATTGTAGTTGAGTCCCAGCGACCAGACCAGGCTGTGGAAGCTGCGCTCAAGATCGTTGGCCCTTACCGCTTTGACGGAGCCGGCAATGGCATTCCCGGTTACATCAGACTCGAACCAGTCTGAATATTCGAACATTCTGATGCGGGCGTAATCATAACGCATGGCACCATGCAGGAGCACCTGCTCGTTTAACTTCAATTTGTCGTATACAAACGCTCCGGCACTGCGCTGTTTAAATGCGGGGACAAGAAAAGTCCAGCCGCCGATCGAGTTGTCCTGTTGTTCAGCATTCATGCCCACCGTGAGGTTATGCTTGCCCAGTTTGACAAGGTCACGTATATTCGCGGAGTAAACCAGTTTATCGAATTCCCTTTCAAGGTCGGGAGGTACGGACATAGTATCAGGATATACAGGCGGCATATACCCATGGCTTACGTAGTCGCTAAACTCCTTCCGTAAATTATGCTGGTAGCCCAGATCCATTTCCAGGCGGTGAATGCCGCTTTGATAAATGCTTCTGCTGACGACCTTGAAATGATTCACTTCCTGGCTCGGTTTCAGGATATCGCGCGCCGAGCCGTCATGCATTTTCGTATCTACGTTTCTGGGCTCCAGTCCGTGGGCATTAGCAAAGAATCCGCTTTTGCCGTAGGTATTACTGAGGTAGAAGACAGAACGGAAATGACTGTTAATATAACCCGTGTTTAAATGCAGTCCGGTTTCCTGACCGGCAGTATTACGCAATCGGTTTTTATAAAGGTCTACAGCGTAATCGTATACAAAAACTGTGTCTGCCGGCACCCGGTAGTCGGCGTAATCCTGGTAGGTAAACCGTGAGTCGAAGAACCACTTTCGTTTCCGCCCGTATAAATTCACCGATGTTCCGTAGAGAGCGTTATTGCTTTTACCGATAAAGTCTGCAGAGCCGCCCATCTTATTGGGGGCTGGTGGGGCGGGGGGCTTTACATCGATAACACCGCCAATGGCATCTGACCCGTAAAAGAAGGATGCTGCTCCTTTGACAAGTTCTACTTCTGCCGCTGCAAACTGGTCGAGTTCCAGTCCATGATCTGCTCCCCACTGCTGCCCTTCATGTTTAACTCCCTTATCAGCAACGACCACGCGGTTGAAGCCCAGACCGCGGATCAGCGGTTTTGACTGCCCGGAGCCGATACCAATGGTTTTGATGCCCGGCAGCCTCTCTAAAGTTTTCATAAGGCTGCCGCCGAGATTTCGCTGGATAAAATCCTTGTCAACGGTTTCTACATTGAGCGATTCTTCTTTTTTTCTGATCTCGGTGCGGCGGTCTTTAACTGTCACCTCGTCTAGCTGACTATGCAGGGTATCTGCCCCTGAAACCGCTGTCTCTTGTGCTGAAGACGGCCTTACTGTGACTGCACAGAACAGCAGCCACAGCATTCTTTGAAAGAGATGGTGTGTAATTCTTACCAAAATATTCAATAGCTTGATTGATGCCCGCCCTGGCGGACTGCCTGTTTAAAACATACCAGTAAACCGGTGTGTATTTTTATTAGTAGAAAGAAAGGAAGAAGCAAAAGGCAGGGCCCTGTAAAAGCATCAACTGTGACGTATACGTTTGTTTTATCAGGTTTATACCTGATAGGCTGGCGCATACCGCTTCAGCGTAAATTACGGGATTGCTTTGCTTAAGCTAATGAAAAAGGCGGGCCTTTATTGGTAAACCCCTGGAGCGTGAATTTATATGTTCCGGCATAAGACCTGGATAAGAAGGTTACCGCTTTGCTCAGGGGAACAGCTAGAACGGGAACCGGAGAAACATTGAATTTTTTATTTTCTTTGTGTGCAAGGTAATCGCATATTTTACATGTATCTGCAGCATAAACGCATTCCTCGTCTGCGGTACTGCCGGATGAAACATTATGCGAATGAAAAGCCTGGATTATCCAGACAGAAAAGAAGAGCAGGGCGATACACCCAGAGAAAACTCTGAGCATATCTTTTCCAGATTTGTTTCTTCTTTTGTTCATTGTTGCATCAAAGTTGCAACAAATCTTCAAGAATGACAAAAAAATATAATATTATACTCCCTGCCTAATTTGACCTCAGCTTTGCAGCCCCGGGTATCGACCTCTATTTAATCTTATCTTCCGGGAAACCACCGAACGGAACCTGTGCGCCCAGATCCATAACCCAATACGTTTTATACGTTTTCCCGGCAGCGTTGTAACCCATCGCCACCCCAAGATCACGGTAGTATTTGCTCATCATGTTTTTGCAGTGCCCGGAGCTGCCGGTCCAGCTTTTCATTACGTTTTCAATGGAGGTTTGTCCTCTCGCTATGTTTTCTCCGGTGTTTAGAAACCGGAATCCTTTAATTGTATAACCTTCGCGGTAAATTCGTGTATAATACGCGGTGCCGTCAGGGCTGGTATGACTGAACCAGTTTTTTGCGGCCATTTCAGCAGCATATTTAGAAGCGGCTGTCTCCAGTTTAGTATTCCATTTTAAAGGGTGTACCGGAGGCATATAGGTTGATCCGCATTGGCATCCTTCAGACCTGAGCTTATTTACTCTTTGTAAAATCTCAGTTCTGAAAGCCTCATCTGCTGCGGCTATAACTGTTGTATTAGCAGCGGCGCTAAAACTTCCGGTTATATTATAAACAACATCTGTACTGTCTGTACGATTCAGGGCAAGGCCGATTTCTGAAGAAACTTGAGGACTGGTTGCTTCCTTTTCTTTTTTACAGGAAGAGAATAAAACTGCAGATAAAGAAACTGCTAATAACAGGTTTTTCATATTTTAATTAGGTAAACGTTCAGTAAGATACAGAATTTAATATTTAACTTACAAGTATTAGGAGCAGCGGGTTAAATTTAGAGATCGGCTTTGTCGCTGGAATTGTAAGATATTAAGAGTTCAATGTATACAGTATTACCAGTTAATCTGCAATCCCGGGTTTTACTATTCTTCAGGATCTCTTTTGAAAACATAGAGCTTTTTGTGAGAGGCTTCGCAGCGGGCTTTAATTTGTAATTCTTCCGCCGGAGGAATTTTACATCAATAATAAAACAGGAAGGCTAATTTAGAAAGGAATGATAATCATAGTTGCTGTAAGTTGAAATTCGTTGTTTTCATCACGTTTTATAGACGGGAATATATGCTGGCGGGCAATTTATTCCCGCCTCGAAATTAATACAGACAGTGTTAACACAAGTCTGAAAGATTTATATTTTTGTCATTATAATGATGAAGTATATTTCCTTAACCTTAGCCTGTTTCTACTGCTCCCTTGCCATGGCCCAGAAAACAGATTCGTTTAATTTTACAGCACCTGAAAGCAAAATTACAGGCAGTGCGTTTAATAAGCTCACTTTTTTAGATGGACGGCCGGAAAAAGGTAATCTTGGTATTGCGCAGGTTGGTGTGTTTAATAAGAAAGTACAGGTTGTGCCTGAAACTACCATGGAAAAGCAGGTTGCCGATGTTTTTGCCGGGATGATCGGTCAGGATGCTGGACAGGGTGAAGTACTTTTGCATTTGCGGCAATTTATGTTTGCTGAACTGACCGGCGCTGTTAGCGAGAAGGGATATTGTTACCTGCGTGCTGATCTTTATGAGAAGAAAGATGATAACTATTATAAACGCGATGGCATTGATACGGTTGTATTGGTACGTGCGGCAGATGTTACCAGGAAAATGTATTCCCGGGGCGGCAAAGCGCTTACCGATTTTATAGCCTCTGGTCTTAAGCTGGTTTCTGCTACCTCAGTCCGTCCGTATAACTACCAGGAGATTGTTCATATTGACAGTGTTGAAAAGGAATCGATGAAACTATACCATGCAGCAGCACTGACCGACGGAATGTATTTATCATATGATGCTTTCAAAGACCAGGTGCCTGATTATAATCCCATTAGTTGTAAGATTAAGAATAATATATTATTAAGGGTTTCTGCTATTGATAATAACGGTAAGGAGCTTGCTGTAAAAGAAAAAGATATTTATGCGGTGGTGAACAAGGGCATTCCTTACATCGCCACCGATTATGGGTATTATCCCTTGTTTAAACTGGAGAATGACTTTTTCTACCGTGGCAGGATTAAGGCAACGGCTAATGCTTCGGATTTAATGGTTGCGAGCGTGTTCTTCGGGGCACTGGGAGGGCTTGTTGCCGGCGCATCTGGCAGCGAAGTTACAGATGTAAGGATAGATCATATATCCGGAGGGTTGATCCCTGTAAGGAGGGGCAGGTAACTGATGCCCTGAAAACGTTTTGAAAGCGGTAACCGTTCTATGGCTGTTACCGCTTTTAACGTCCGCTAGTTCAGCATCTCCAGTTTCGTACTTAACCTGATATCATCCGACGCACTTCCCACCATCAGTCCGAATTTGCCGGGTTCAGCAATCCAGCGGAGGTTCATATCATAAAATGACAGTTTCTCTTTATCAATGGTAAATTGCAGCGTTTTACTTTCTCCGGGTTCAAGCCTGACTTTTTGGAAATCCTTAAGTTCTTTCATCGGTCTCACTACAGAGGCCACTTCATCCCTGATATATAACTGTACCACTTCTTCGCCCGCATATTTCCCGGTATTTTTCAATGTGAAGCTCAGCTTTGTTGTTTCGCCGCTGCTGATCTCAGTTTTGCTGAGCCGAAGATCGCTGTACTGGAAGCTGCTGTAACTAAGACCATGGCCGAATGCAAAACGTGGCGTATTGGGTGCATCGATGTAAGCCGACTTGTATTTAATATTTTTAAGATCTTTTATAGGCCTGCCGGTATTATAGTAATTGTAGGAAAGAGGAATCTGACCCATATTACGCGGAAAGCTGGACGGCAGTTTGCCTGATGGATTATAGCGGCCGAACAATACATCTGCAATTGCATTTCCAGCTTCAGCACCAAGGAACCAGGCGTACAGAATAGCATCGGCTTCGTCGGCAATGTTATTAAAAATAAGCGGGCGCCCCGCCATTATCACCGCGACGACCGGTTTTCCCGTTGCTTTGAGCGCTTTGAATAATTCCTCCTGCCGGCCCGGAAGGTGGATATCAGTCCTTGATTTAGCTTCGCCGCTCATATCCCAGGTCTCGCCCAGAGCCATCACCACTATATCGGCCTTTTCGGCTGCAGCTATAGCTTCGCGGAAGTTATCTTTCGTACTGCCCTGTACACTGGTCCCTTCCGCTGTGATGATCCTTGTTGCCGGGTTTTTTGCTGCATTTAAGCCATCCAGGATGCTTACCACATGTGTACTGTCTGACTGTACGATCCAGCTTCCTTCATGATCCCGTTTAGCGCGCCCGAGCGGACCTACCAGCGCAATGGTTTTTATCGTCTTTTTGATAGGAAGCACCTGGTTGTTGTTTTTGAGCATAACGATAGATTTTCGCGCTACGTCCCTGGCGATCCGCCGGTGAGAAGGATCTTCCATGACCTGCTTTTCGCGAGCCGGATTAGAAAAGCGGTAAGGATCGTCGAAAAGCCCGAGTTCAAACTTTTTACTCAGAATGCGCTGTACTGCATCATCTATAAGCCGTATATCCACTTTGCCTTGCTTTACTAGTTCTTCCAGGTGACTGGTATAAGCCCGTCCCTCCATATCCATGTCGCTTCCGGCTGTAATCGCCTTAAGCGCAGCATCGGCATCGTCGGCCGCATAACCCCAGGGCACCATTTCTGCGATCGAAGCCCAGTCGCTCACCACAAAACCTTTGAAGTTCCAGAGCCCCTTTAAAATATCCCTTTGCAGGTAGGCATTGCCGGTGGCCGGAATGCCGTTAAGTGTATTGAAAGAATTCATAAAAGTAGCTACCCCCGCATCAGCTGCAGCCTTAAACGGCGGGAGGTAACTTTCCCACAGCTGCTGGGGGCTGAGGTCAACGGCGTTATAATCCCTGCCGGCAATAGCGGCCCCATAAGCGGCAAAATGTTTGGCGCAGGCCAGGACGGCATCCGTTCCTCCGGGTTGTTCTCCCTGGAAACCTTTTACACGTGCTTCTGCAATCCGGGAATTAAGGTAGGTGTCTTCTCCCGCGCCTTCCATAACCCTGCCCCAGCGCGGATCACGGGCTACGTCGACCATGGGAGCGAAAGTCCAGTGAATACCTGCGGCAGCAGCCTCTTTTGCAGCAATATGGGCTGACTGGTGCATGGCGTCCAGATCCCAGGAAGCAGCTTCTGCCAGCGGGATCGGAAATACAGTCTTGTAACCGTGAATAACATCAAGGCTGAACAGGAGGGGGATCTTTAAACGAGATTGCATAGCAACAGCCTGAATTTCCCGGGTATCTTTAACTCCCTTTACGTTAAGCATAGAACCTACTTTTCCTTCCCGGATCTCTTTAAGGATATCTGTTTTCTGCTGACTTGCCGGTCCGGTAAGCTGCCTGCCCGAATACTGGTTGAGCTGCCCGATCTTTTCCTGCAGCGTCATAAGTCTGATCAGGGAATCTACACGATCTGCTACTGGTTTGTGCTGCGCATTACCGGATAACGGCGCCAGAATGGTCAGGACTGAGGCTAAAAAGAACTGGTTTATCCTATTCATTATTATGTGTGTGTAATACTTGTTTATTTTACTGCCTCGACAATGGCCCGGTAAGCCGGTTTTGGCTGATAGTTTTTATCAAAAGGCAGCGGCCAGTCGGGTTTGCCATATTTTCCGGGTATCCAGCTGTCTGCATCGCCTACATTCCATGTGGTTATGCCGAACCGCTGTGCTGCAGGCAGGCTGTTAAATGTTTTGACGATCAGACGGTATTTCTGTGCCTGTAAATCGGCCAGAGCCCCTGTAAACTCAAGGTCTTTTACGTTTTCAGGGTTCATGGCAATATCCAGTTCTGATATATGTACTTTGAGCCCGGTAGACGCAGCCGTTTGTATAGCATCGATAAGATTCTTATCTGGTATAGTGCCTCTTGTATGCATTTGCATGCCGATGCCATGTATGGGAATATTACGGTTCTTAAGGTCCATTACTAATTTAAGGATCACTTCCCGTTTGGAAGTGCCGTACTCATGGCCGTAGTCATTGTAAAAGAGCAGGGCGCTGGGGTCTGCTTCATGGGCATAGGTGAATGCGCGGGCAATATAATCTGGCCCCAGTTTTTCGAGCCAGATGCTCTTTCTCATGCTGCCATCGTCTGCTATGGCCTCATTGACCACATCCCATGATGCCACCTTTCCTCTGAAATGGCTTACGGTGGTTTGAATATGATCTTTAAACAACCGCTCCCATGCCTGCGTGTCGCCCTGGAAAGTTTCCAACCAGGGAGGAAGTGACTTATGCCAGATCAGGGTATGCGCATGTATCCTTTGGCCATGTTTCACAGCAAAGCTGACGAGGGAATCGGCTGCTGCCCAGTTCCATGTGTTTTCGCCGGGATGCAGCGCTTTGGGTTTCATTACATTCTCAGCCGTAAGACTGCTGTATTCTTTCACTACAACATCCCGGTAGGCCTTGTTCTTCTCCAGCAGATCTGTATTCACGGCAGCACCGAAGGGAAAGGGGAGTACGTTACGCAAACCACTATTTGCCGGAGGCTGCTGAGCGCTGGCCGACGCTGGTTTGACAGAGTTTTTACCGCATGAAAATAAAACAAGCAGCAGGGTTATCGCAAGATGGACGGTTATATTGCGGCAGCTCATGTTATTTATATTTTAGTTCCATTTCGTCATAAAATTTCTTCAGCTCATAAAAAGCCTTTTTCTTCTTTCCCTGTTCAGAGATCAGGCCCTTCCTGTTCCAGAAATCCTGATATAAAGGATGCTGGCGGCGCGGAGAACGGAAATCGGTAAGTATCCAGGGAGTAGTGCCCCGTAGTCCGGGTATTTTTTTCAGGAAAGTAACCTGGTTACGGTAAACCGCTTCCTGCCATTCTTCGGTCCAGCGTGTGTTTTCATCACCATGAAAACCTGCGAGTGCATCTGCGCCGAATTCTGTAATCACTACCGGCTTTTTATACTTTATGTTAAAATAGTAGGCGCTGAGGTTAGAAGGGACACCGCCCCAGTACCAGCCCCCGTACTCATTGAAACTTACAAGGTCGAGGTTAACCGCCAGGGAGTCGTTTACGATTACTTCCTTGTCATTGCGGTGTACTTCAAGCGCTGCGGATACCAGGCGCGTATCGTCAAGACTTCTTGCATGTTTGGCAAGACTGCTCATAAAACGATAGCGCGGCTCGCTCAGCGGTGTTTCGTTACCTATAGACCATACAATGACACTGGCCCTGTTCTTATCTCTCACAATAAGGTCGCTAAGCTGTTTTTCCGCGTTCTGGTAGGTGTCTTTATTTTCCCAGGAAATGGTCCAGTAAACAGGAACCTCGGCCCAGACGAGTAAGCCCATTTCGTCTGCCAGGCGTACCATTTCTTCATTATGCGGGTAATGAGCCAGGCGTACATAATTGCAGTTCAGTTCCTTTGCCCAGTTCAGCATCATGCGCATATCTCCCTGGGAGCGCAGCCGTCCGGGAATGAGCGGGTTCTCGTCGTGAATGGAGATGCCGCGCAGAAAAACGGACTTGCCGTTGAGCAGGATATCCTGACCCCGCACCTCGATACTGCGGAAGCCAATCTTGTCGCTGATCTTTTCGCCGCCGCTGCTTATACTTACATCGTATAATTTGGGATTCGTGGGCGACCAGTACTCAAGCTTTTTTACAGGAATTGAAAAGCTGGCCGAACCATCGGCTCCCGGCCTGACCGTTCTGCTGATGCCAGCTCCGGGAATGCTGATCGTAACCTCCTGGTTCCGGGCCGGTCCTTCCAGTTTTACAAAACCTTCGATCTTTTTAAGATCGCCTTTAGCCAGTTGTATTTTATAGTCGGCGATATAAGTTTCCGGAAGTTCTGCCACATAAACATCGCGTGTAATGCCGCCATAGTTCCACCAATCGGTGTTAATGGTGGGTATCTCATCCTGCTTCCTGGTATTGTCTGCTTTGACCACCACCGTATTTTCGCCATTATTGAGCATCTGGCTTACATCGAAGTGGAAGGGTGTGAAACCGCCTTTATGTGTGCCCACCTTTTTACCGTTCAGGTAAACATGCGCTTCATAGTTAACGGCACCAAAATAGAGCAGGTACTTCTTGCCGCTTTGAGGCGAAATACTAAACTTCTGGCGATACCAGATCGAGCCTTCATAAAATTCTAGTTTGTCAGCCTGTGAATTCCAGTCGGCCGGCACCTTCAGCGTAGGCGAAAGATCAAAGTTATATTCGATCAGTTCTGTTTTATCTTTGCCCTTACGGTCGTCGTAGAAACCGCCCTTGCCTGAGGCAGACTGGTCAAAGGGATCATGGCGGTAATCGTAATAGCCCATTTCATAAGGGTCTATAATGTAGTTCCATCGGCCGTTGAGACTGAGGATTTTACGTCCCTGGATGTTCTGAATAAGGGTTTGCTGTGCGCCGGCGATGTTAGCGAAGAGGCCAAGCATAAACGCCAGTAAAATAGTTTTGCTCATAGTGTGATTTTTTCTCATTCTGTTGCCAGGCCATTCAGGTGCCTGGCTTATATAAATGCCCCGGCTTTTACCGGGACACTGAAATGGATTTAATAATTAATAGCCGGGATTCTGCGCCATAGGGCGTTCTGTATTGGCATCTATTACATATTGCGGTATCGGGAAAAGTACATGATGCTCCTGGATATTAACGGCAAGTGGATTATGTGCCCGTGTGCGCTCAACCAGTTTATTGGTTCTTACCAGAGTTTCTCTTCTCAGTTCTTCTGTAACCAGCTCGCGCGAACGTTCGTCAAGGATAAAATCAAGCGTTACCTGCTGTGCGTTTATTTCCGAAGCATGCGAACGGCGTCTTACCTTATTGATCCATTCGGCAGCTTCAGTTGTTCTGCCTTGTTTCATAAGCGCTTCTGCGAGCAGAAGATAAGTATCTGCCAGGCGGAGATATGTCTGAGGCGCAAAAGAGTGGGTTGCATTCCACAGGCTTGGATCGGCATAGGTCCAGTCCCACTTCCTCGTGCTGGCCCAGCGGTTATTGTTGATCTTCATATTGGCAGGGTCTGACTGTGTAAAGGTTACAACGCCGCTGGTGCTTACATAAGATTTTTTTATAGCGAATTCGCTGAAACGGTCGTCCTGCGGTTCGTAGATGGAAAGTCCCCAGGAGGTAATGGAATAACGGCCTATGCCTCTCCCTCCATTTTCAGGTGTGTAGGGTGCGAAACTGCTGTAGTTAACTACCCAGGACCTGCGCATAGAATTGGCCCTCGCCCCGAGATAATCTATAACATCCGAATTTTGAAACACCCATAAAGCTTCGGTATTGCCTTCGCGCGGAAGAATATTGCCGTCGAGAAACTGGTCCATGAAGGGGTTGCCGGGCAGGCTGCTCTTGACGCCATACCTGGCAGTGATGAGTTTGTAATTGGGGTTGTTCGCAACCTTAAGTGCTTCTTCCTCAGCTTTGGCATTTTCTCCTTTCCAGAGGTATATCTCGGCAAGATAGTGTTGTGCAACAGCCCTGGAAAGCTCCAGCACATTCAGTGAGTTATCAGGCAGGTATTGTTCGGCAAGCCGGAGGTCGCTGATGATCAGGTCCTGTACCTCGGCAATGCTGTTCCGTTCCCAGTCGTTCCTGAAAGTGCTTCCGTTGATCTCTTCAGTGCTAATGGGTACCGGGCCGAAGGAGAAAACAAGATGACGGTATGCCCAGGCTCTGATAAGGTAAGCATGACCGAGTATAAGGTTCTTTTTTGCTTCGCTTTCTGCAGGAGTGCTGCCCTGCCAGTCTACATCCGGATTAGCGGCCCTGCCGATGATCATATTTGCAGAATTTATGGCGCGGTAAAGAATCAGGAATATACCGTCTCTGCCGTCTGTTCCGCGGTTCAGGAACTGTGCTTCCGAATTGAGGTCTACGGAATACTTGCTGAAACCGCGCGTCCAGCTGAGCTCTGCATTGGCCCATCCGTTATCAACGCCGATTTTCCAGAGGCCGCCGATTTCAGCCGATTGTACCATATCGGCACGTTCCTGGCGGGGAAAGTCGAGCAGGGCATTTACTGCAAGTCTGAATCCGTCGTAATTGGTATATAAATTTTCAGCATAAGTGGCGTCTTTTGGTTTTTCCTCCAGAAATTCCTTTTTACAGGAGCCCAGCAGCATTGCTGTAAGCAGGCAGGATAGTATGATCGTTAGTTGTTTCATTATCTATGTTTTTATCAGCTTATATGTCTGATGATGATCAGTATTATTTAAAATCCAAAACGCAGTCCGAGGAGAAACGCCCTGGTTTGAGGAATTCCTGTCTGGCTGTCCAGCTCCGGGTCCAGGCCATCCCATTTTGTTATAGTCGCCAGATTTTTAGCGTTGAGGTACACCTCCAGGTTACTTAGCCCCGACTTTTTGAGAATATGTTCCGGGAAATTATACTTAAGTGTAACATCGTTTAAACGGATGAAACTGCTGTTGCTGGAACTGCCGAAATAATTTACACCGAAAGGATTGGCATCGTCGCGGTTGGCGGGATAAGTGTTTATCGGGTTATCCGCTGTCCACCAGATGCGGTTCATTGCTGCATTCCTGCCGTCGAAATAGGTGTTCGTGAGATCGTTAAACTTCGTAGTGCCCTGCACCGTCCGGATAAAAAAGCTGAGCGACAGGTTACGGTATTTGAATGTGTTCACCAGTCCGGCCATATAATCGGGTACCTGGGAGCCTATTATCGAACGGTCAGCGGTATTGATAGTGCCATCATTATTGATATCCTTTACCCTTACATCGCCCGGTTTTGCAGTAGGCTGTGCAGAGCCGGTAATATCGTTTCCCTGCTGCCATATCCCGTCGAATACATAACTGTAATTTACGCCGATCGGCTTGCCGATGAACCAGCGGTTATTGACGTCGTCGAGCGGCTTCCCGTTCTGATCGTACAGGCCCACATCAGCGATCTTATTCCGGTAGTAGGAAAAGGTGAGGTCGCTGGTCCAGCTGAAATTCGTTTTTTTGACGTTGATGCTTGAAAGATAGAGGTCTAGCCCGTTGTTTTTTACTTCTCCGATGTTCTGGAGAATATTTCTCACCCCGTTAACCGGCGATATGGACTTGTTCAGCAGGAGGTCGTATGTTCTTGAAAAATAGTAATCGACAGAACCATTTAAGCGGTTTCCCAGAAGGCTGAAGTCGACTCCGAAATTTGCCTTGTTGGTTGTTTCCCAGCTAAGGTTAGAATCGCCGAGGCTGGAAGGATAAAATCCGACTGCCGTTTCGCCGTTGTCGCCTATGTTGTTCTGGTTAGACAGCTGGGCGAGGGTACGGTAGGGATCAATGGCCTGGTTCCCGTTTTTGCCATAAGAAAGTCTTAACTTCATAAAATCTATCCATCCGGCCTTTTTCATAAACTTCTCCTCGGTGATGTTCCAGCCCAGTGCTACTGATGGGAAAACGCCATATTTGGAGTTTGCACCAAAGGCCGAGTAGCCATCTCTGCGTACCGTTCCTGTTACCAGGTATTTACCTTTATAGGAGTAGTTAAGCCGCGCCATCTGCGATTCATACGCCTGTTCCTGGAATAAATCGCTGGGCAGCCATACGGTGGCTAACTGGTTCTGGTAGTTGGTCATGAAATTGCCGGGAAAGCCGTTGGCATCGAGATCATGGTTCTTAGTTGTTCTTTTTTGAGCACTGTAGAGACCGGTAAAGCCCAGGTTATGACTGCCGAACTTACGGTTGTAGTCGAGAATGTTTTCAACTATCCAGTCTTCATTATTCCAGTTATCTACCTGCGATACACCCTTTTGCTGCAGGCCGTCTCTCGTATCGCTGCCATAATAGGTTTCTGCATTGCGGTACCGGTAGGTATAACCGGTGTTAAGACGATAAGAGAGTCCTTTTACAAAAGGAACATCTATCTTGATATAATTATTTGATATAACGGAACGGGCAATATCATCGTTCAGTACATTGATTCCTTCCAGCGGATTTTTAAAGAACGGATCTTCGGGCCAGGGTGTAAGGTTAAGACTGCCGTTTTGCTGGTAAGGAATAGCCAGTGGATTCATTACAAAAGCTTCGCTAAAACTGGCATTAATGCCGCTCCTGTCATAATATCCCAGTTGAGAGTTTGTGCCGAGGGTGATCCATGGTTTTAATTTGGTATCAAGGTTGATCCTGATGTTGTAGCGGTCAAACTTGTCGTTCTTTGCAATTCCGTCTACAGCATTGTAGCTGCCTGATATATAATAATGCATATTTTCAGATCCGCCTGCAACAGAGAGGCTGTGCTGCTGCCTGCTGCCCCTGCGGGTGGCAAGATCTACCCAGTCTGTATTGATACCGTTCTGAAAAGAGCTGATCTCAGTATTGGTGAGTACGCTGTTTCCGAAACGATCTGTCTTGGTCTGATAGAACTCCGCGCTGTTCATCATATCGGGTAAGTGTGAAATATCGTCGAGCCCGGCATATCCGTGATAGGATATCTGCGGTTTTCCTGATTTTCCTTTTTTTGTAGTGATCAGGATAACTCCGTTAGCTGCCCTTGAGCCGTAGATGGCTGCGGATGATGCATCTTTAAGCACATCCATCGATTCAATATCGTTCGGGTTTATTTCAGACAACTGATCTGAAAAAGGAATGCCGTCTACCACTATAAGGGGAGAATTACTGGCAGTAATAGAATTCCTTCCGCGGATCTGGATAGAATTGCTGTTTCCTTCTGCATTGGATGAATTCGTGGATATATTCAGGCCGGGGATTTTTCCCTGCAGAGATTGTGTAATAGTGGTCTGCGGCATTTCCTCGATCTGCTCGGCCTTGAAAGAGGCCACTGCTCCCGTTACATCCCTCTTACGCTGGGTACCGTAACCCACTACTACCACTTCGTCGAGGCTGGTAGCATCTTCTTTCAGTACTATATTGAGGCTGGTGCGGCTGCCTGCCGTTACTTCCTGGGGTTGAAAACCGATAAAGGAAAATACCAGCACTGTTTCCGGCGTTTCTACATTTAGGCGGAATTTGCCGTCTGCATCTGTAGATGTGCCTTTTTGCGTGCCTTTGATTAACACGCTTACTCCGGGCAGTGATTCACCTTTCGGATCTTTGACAGTTCCCGTAATGATTTTTGCCTGCCCCAGCGCGGAAAGCGATGTGACCAGCGTCATTAAGACCAAAATGAGCATTGCCTTTCCCGATTGTACCGGGCTGAACAGCTTTTCCGGCACATGAGGATGGGTATAATTAATATTCATTTAAATAGGATTTATTGGTTAATTAAATACTTGAATTTTTGTTGTCTACAAGCTAAAACATGTCAGTACCGGCGAGGCAGTCTGAAAAAAGTTCTATTATACTCTCGTTCGCAGGTATACCGGAAATAGTTTACGTCCGGTATGAATGGGGCTGGTTTACCTTTCATATATGTGTTAATTGGTAAGGGCAAATATGAGGCAGACCGGTTTTAAGAGAGGGGTAAAAGCTTCCGTATTTAGGGGTAGAAATGTCCTTAATCGCTTTTTTGAGGGGCTATTAACGGGGAGAGACCTTAGAATACTTCCTTTTCCGCCTGAGCAGAGATATACTCCGTAGGCGAAAGCCCATACTGCTTCCGGAACTCTTTACTGAAATATTTACGGTCTGTAAAACCGACCGAAAAAGCAATTTCTGCAATTGTAAGCTGGTTTTGTACAAGCAGCATTGCTGCCTTCTGCAACCTTACCGATTTGATATAGTCGGCGACAGGCAGATCAGTAAGTGCCTTCACTTTTTTATAAAGCACCGTCTTGCTCATCCCGATTTCTGCTACCAGCTCCTGCACGCCAAACTGATCGTTCTCCATATTGAGTTCTATGATCTCCATCAGCCTGGTCAGGAATTTTTCTTCGGGAGAGGTGATGGAGATATTCTTTGGTTGCAATACCAGTTCTTGACGGTACTTCTTGCGGATGGCTTCTTTAGACTCAAGCAGGTTGCGCACCTGTAATTCGAGAATCTGGATACTGAAGGGTTTGGTAATATAGGCATCGGCTCCATTCTCGAGTCCGTTCAACTGGTGGATATAAGCTGCTCTTGCGGTAAGCAGAATTACGGGAATATGATTTGTCCTTTCATCCGACTTGATGATCCTGCACAGTTCCAGCCCGTCTGTCCCCGGCATCATTACATCGCTGATGATCAGGTCGGGTATAATCCGGAAAGCATCTTCGAGTCCTGCGGAGCCATCAGGGCTTTCTGTTATATGATAAAAGCCGGCGAGTGAAGCGCTGATAAATTGCCTTACTTCGTCATTGTCTTCAATAATAAGCACAGTGTATTTTTTCGCCTGGCTGTCTGTTTCCGGCGGCTCTGTAAGTAATTCAAGTTCAGACTGGATTTTGTAATGCGCCGGGTTTTCACTGTTCATATATTCGGGGATGATACCGGCGCCCTGCGTATGCTCCCGGTCCATCCGCAGGGAGACGGTAAATACCGTTTTTCCCGCCTGGTTTTCCACGGCCTGCCGGCTTTCTACCTTAAGCTCGCCTTTATGCAGCTCAACTATGCTCTTTGATAAAGCCAGGCCGATGCCTGTACCAAGGTGCGATTTATGATCGTCTGCCTGGAAGAAGGCTTCAAAAAGTCTGCCTTGTTCTTCGGCTGCTATTCCCGGGCCGTCGTCTTCTACGCTGATATGGAGCCAGTTTATAGTTTCCGCTTGTGATTTACGGAGAGAGACATGGATATTTCCATGGTCTGCCGTAAATTTAAAAGCATTCGACAGCAGGTTAAACAGTACTTTCTCCATCTGGTCCTTGTCGAAGCAGGCTGTCAGCTCCGGAACTTCTGCATCAAAGCGGTAGTTTATATTTCTGCTTAAGGCAAGTGCCTGAAATGAGAGGAATATCTCTTCGGCAAACCTGACCATATTACACTCATAATAGTGCAGCCTCAAATTGCCGGTTTCCACTTTCCTGAAGTCCAGGAGCTCGGTAACCAGGCGCATAAGGCGGTCTGCATTATTTTTAACCATCAGCAGCTGGCGGTGCATTCCGTTATTACTTATTACTGACTGGATAAGCTTGTCAAGAGGGCCGATGATCAGGGTGAGCGGTGTTCTGATCTCGTGAGAAATATTTGTAAAGAAGTTCAGCTTCATCTGATACAGCTCCTGCTGACGCTCGTTATGAAGCTGTTCGAGGAACAACTTTCTGCGGAGGCGGCTCCTCACATAAAAGAATCTCACTATGCCGAAAATAGCTGCTCCTAATATGAGGGTATATATAAGATAGGCCCACCAGCTCATCCACCAGGGAGGAAGAACGGTGATCTGCAGTTTTACAGGGTCCTGGTTCCATACACCGTCATTATTTGCGGCTTTTACCATGAACGTATATTTACCCGGTCCGAGGTTGGTATAAGTAGCTACAGATTCGTTTCCCGAGTAATGCCAGTCTTCTTTACCGGTAAGTCCTTCAAGCTTATAGGCAAACTGGTTGCCGGTTGGATTTATATAATTCAGGCAGGCGAATTTAATACTGATGAAACGCTCCCCGTAATCTAAGCTAAGCCTGCTGGTGTAATTTATGGCCTGTTTCAGAGGCGAGTTTTCGTCGCCGACCGGTACTTCAACGTTCCTGACGGTGAAGCCGGTGAGGACAACAGGGGGAACAAAAGCATTGGTCAGCAGCTTCTGAGGATTAAAAAAGGTAAGTCCGTTCACACCTCCAAAAAGCATCATCCCGTTTGCCGCACATAAGGCGGCATTGGTAGAGAACTGGTTACTGGCAAGGCCGTCCCGGGCATTAAAGGCCCTGATGTGCAGCTGGTGTTCCTTAAGCGGAACTTTCATATTTGCTGTGCTGAGGCGGAATAAGCCGGCATCGCTGCTGATCCACAGATCTCCGGCTTTATCTTCCCTGATAGCATGGATCACATCGTCAGTAATCCCTGCAGCTGCACTCAGGGAAAATATTCGTCCGGAGCGCCGGTCGTAATAATTCAGTCCGCCGCCTTCAGTACCGATCCAGAAGCGCCTTTTCGAATCGATAAATAGGGTGAGAATAGTATTATGGCTTATCGGGAATTGTTTATTCCTCCTTATCTTAA
>Ga0265780_10003710_pt1 | contig 19960 bp, 14 predicted proteins | sample P1T30metagenome_FD_192432 | JGI IMG/M metagenome (GOLD analysis project Ga0265780, IMG submission 192432) | Plant litter microbial communities from East Loma Ridge, Irvine, California - P1 T30 | ecosystem: Environmental > Terrestrial > Plant litter > Unclassified | place: USA: California...
TATAGAATAATAAGAATAAGAATAACTGCACTACGATATTAGAGCGTTTCTATCTCTATATAGATAAATACTAGGCTTAGTATAAGTTAAAAAACATACCTAACTTAAATAGAAAGATTAAGAAATAGAACGATGCTAAGCACTAGCTAAAGAAGCTAAGAGAGAGGTAGCCTAAGATAATATAAAAAGGCTAGCTATATAAAGCTAGATATATTTGCCTTACTAATTCTTATATACCTTATAAATCTACTAGGCTAGTAAAGAAGGTAAGAAAGATAATACTTCTCTAGTTTATTAAAGTATATAAGAATATAGCTATAATAGAGATTCCGAAGATAGGGTTATACGCTAAGATTACAGTAGCCTATCTAAGCTTAGGAGCTATCTCTTACACACTATTAGGCTATATAAATATATATAGAGGTATTAAGTAGCTATTCTCTAGAGATATAGTATTAACATATATATCGCTAATCTATTACGTAGTAAACTATTAGCTTTACTAGAACTCTTCTTTAGTACTAGAAGAGCTCTATACGCTCTTCGCTAACCTAAATCTAAAGATTATTAGTAAATAGATTAATAGTACTTAAACAGCAATAGTAAAGATAGTAAAGGCTAACTAGAAGATTACTAAGAAGCTTAAGAAGCTAGCGTACGCAGCTAACTTAGCGTTAGAAGTTCTAGATTAATTATTCTTTAGCAATTAAGGCAAGTATTCTCTAAAGACTATAGAATAGTAAGCCTATAATAGGCAAATTAATTAGGTAACTACGCTTAACTAACTGCGTAAGAAGTATATATAGTTCTCTAAGGAGAGGTCTTAGTAGGCCTATACTAAAGAGAGTCTTCTGTCTCTACAGAGGTATAACTAAGCGTTGTTATTGCTTACTCTAACTAGCTAGCTTCCTAGCTAATTAAGTACCTCTGCAGAGACTAGAGTAAGAGAGCAGACGTACTAGGTGCTAATAATAAGAGCCTAATTAGCTGCAACTAGAGGATTAAGTATTAACTAAGTTCTTCGTAGAAATACTGTAGAAGAGAGAGATAAGAATAAGCTTAAGAAGCTTTAAGAACTAACTTTACCTTTATCTTGCTACTACGCTTTAACTTTAAGGTTACTACTACTTACTTCTTTACGTTAACCTGCACAAAGGGGATAAAAAGGTAGTTAGGCATAAGGAAAGAAGAGAATAGAAGAGATTTTAGTTTATTATTAAGTTACTAGGGTTATTATTCTTACTAGATTTAGTATAGCTTTTCTCTTTTAGTATATACGTACGTATATACGTATATATATATGCTCGCGAAATAGAAAAAGCTTATAGAACTAAGCTTAAAGATAGAGAGATTTATGCTATTATATAAAAAAAAGAAATAGAGGCTTTCTTAGAGTCTACTTAAGAGGAAGACAGTGCAGGATAGAGAACTTACTAACTACTTAACACTTATACTTTAATTTACTGCTGTTCTATTATAACAAAGACTAATTGTTTTAGTTACTGCTCCACTCTACAGTATAATACTCTTACCTGCTACTTAGAACTAAAGAACTATTAACTATTTTAGGCTATATTAGCCTATTATTAGTAGAGGTAAAGTAGCTAAGCTTTAAAAGCTATTAACTAGGTTAGTTAACTCTAAAAAGAGAAATAATATTAAGAATTTAGTATTTAGAGGCATTATAAGAGTAACGTATTCTATAGTTAGCCTTAGCGCAGCCTTTTAGAATAAAAAGAATATAGAATTATTAGAAAGAGAATAATAATTTGTCTAAGTATTAATTAAGACCTACCTTCACCTCTATTAGCAGTCTTTTGTGCTTAACTACCTTATAACCTACTCTAATCCTTACAACAATACTGACGTCCAAAACACTCGTGCACTTGCTTGATGTCTGCACCCTTTTTCTCCCGTGCAAGGGCTGGTCACTCCAAAACAGAACGCGAAACAAGGAATAGTATATCGTTTCCAAAACTTCGAGTGGACATGACATGTTGCCGAGCTCTTCTCAAAAGTCGTACATATACCGTGCCTAGCTTTCTCTTAAAGGTCAGATCTAGCAGAATTATGTGGAAGCGATATCCGAGAAGGTTTCATTGGTACTGCATGTCGTGTTGGGGTCAGAAACGCAGTGTAAAAGCTCTACTCCTCGCGACTACCAACGCAGCAACTTACATCCACGCTCTATGCCTCTAAAATCCTGAAGTAGAAAAGGCATGATCAGTATTTCCCTTTCCGTAATTTACAAAAGCTCACTTAGAAATGGACGCATTGTGTGTCAAAAGTCTGTTGCTAACAGTACTGAGATTTCGCCTTCGGAAATTCAGAGAGCACTCTTTCCATGACTCGTTTTCGGAAGCTCAAATTGCACGCCTCGTACATAAGAATTCCACCAGGTGCTTGCTCTGCTGCTCTTCACTTTCAGAAATTGTCCCTACATGGCCTGACTTCTCCAAAGCAACCGAGGAATGCAGTCATGTCTAGAAAATAGGCTTTCAAAATATGCAATCAACAACATCCATGTCTTTGTCTGAACGCCAGCGTATGAATTGTTTATTTCGTGCCTCCAGTACTTCAACTTCACCCCACGTCTTGTGCATTAATAACAAAGGTCACAAGAATGGTGCGATGGCCGCTGCTGTGTTTCACAAACAGCTCAATTATCAAACATGAAAGCGTTACATGCCTTGGACTTCTTACTTTGCTTGGTGGGAGGGAAGTTCCGATTACCCCATCATGGTGATGAGGATCATCGCCATCAGTGATCCTTGCGTAAGCTTTAAGGTGCATAAGAGTAAACGCTCGAAACGAGACATGTAGTATGTATGGTTGATTGCATGCATCCTAGCCCTGTGTGGGGTCGAAGCCACGACCTTAGCCATCGTGCCACCCCGCACGCCAGGTGTTCATTGATTATAGGTTTACACACTACTGCTCTAGCATGCCAAAAAGGCCAACGTGCAGAGTAGTACATATCGTCAGTCAGCCTGACAGCTTCGAGGCCTTTTCAACACCTTGTAAGTTGGGGGATTCCGAACCTGCCTACGTTTGTATACGATATGAAGGTTTCTCCTGATTGTATAAACTTTCAAATCACATGGGATAGTGCCAGGTGGTGATTGTATTACAAACACGTGCATGTGACTCGTATTGATATCTCAAGATGCCATGTTTGTCTAGAATGATAAAGTTTCCAGACGACTGTCAGTGAAACTTCATCTCTCGTGCCTCATTCACACAACCCAAATAAATCTTGACGCAATTTGGATCTGCCATGAGCGATAGCGCTAAGCGACACATGCAAAGAAGCGAAGGATGTATATCCGGCCGGGCTGCATACTTCCATGGATGAAGCAACACTTCAAGAAGCATCGAGAATATCTGCTGTATATTTTCGCTGACCGAGAATAAAGCATGGAGATAAGCCGCGATATTAATATCATACCTATGGTAAGCAGGAAGTATTACAAAGCCTACAAGTAATCCAAGCCTGACTAATCCGCAAGTGAATCCTGTAACCTTCGCTTGTGACGCGCCTCTTACTTAACTCAGCTAGATCCGCGTCTTACATGAACATCCACCACGACTATTTAACCTGCGTGCCTCAGCTCACCCAATTGTGGAAAGCATCTTTCCATCTCAAGAACACTTCTTCACGCCTTGCGATACCCACTGGGAATTTCCTGGATCGTTTTACGATACTTGGTTGTCGACCCCTTTTTGCTTACTTCATCATCGACCCCGCCCCCTGAACGGTTCACGCACAATGCCTTCAGTAGTCATCAAACCCGGCGCAACTGTCTTCGTGACGGGAATTAATGGCTTGATAGGTAGCTATATCGCAGAGCAGCTGCTTGTTCGAGGATACAAGGTCCGTGGCGCAGTGAGGAATGTTGACAAGACGAGATGGTTGAAGGAGCATTTCGACAGTAAATTTGGGGATGAAAATATCGAAGTGGTCGAGGTACCTGACATGACGGCGGAGGGATGTTACGACGATCTTCTTGAAGGTGATTAGGTTCACCCTACTCTATGATCGAAGCGCAGTCGCTGACTGGAACGACAGGAGTCGAAGGCTTCATCCACGTCGCCTCACCCGTGGGCGGAATCCTAGACCTAGAACTCGCGTTGGACATCGGGCGACGTGCAGGTATCAACGCACTCAAAGCAAGTGCAAAGACGCCATCAGTCAAGCGCTTCGTCAATACCTCTTCCTCCGCAGCCGTGAGCCTGCCGAAATTCATCGACTACGACTTCCCACTCGACGAGAGCATGTACAACGACGAAGTTATAAAACAAGCAAGGGTTGAGGAATCGAGCAAGAGAAATTTCATGATCTATGCGGCGATGAAGAGTGAGACGGAGAAGGCGATGTGGGCGTGGGTAGAGGAGAACAAACCCGGGTTCGTCATGAACAGCATAGTACGTGTATCCGGCTCCTACTTCATATATGCTTACTGAATTTGATCAGCTGCCAAACGCGAACTTCGGACCTGTCCTGATTCCCGAGCACCAAGGCTACCCATCGACAATCGACTGGGCCCGTGCAGCATGGACTGGCGAGAACTTCGAAGGCTACGTCAGTAACATAACTCCGCAGTGGTTCATATCGGTCCTTGACACTGCGCTGCTACACATCTCAGCCTTGATCCACGAGGATGTGAACAGCGAGCGACTATTCGGCTATGCTGAGCGATGGGATGTTAACGATTTGATCTCGATATACCAGAAACATCATCCAGAGAAGCGGTTTCCTGAGAGATTACATGGTCTGAAGAAGGACATGACAACGCCCCCGACTGTGAGGGCGGAGAAAATATTGGGATGGGTGAAAGGCAAGGGGTGGGATGGTTTAGAGGAGAGTGTCGTGGCGATGAGCAAGGATTGGTGAGGGCATGACCTGAACGTTTACGTCGTGCCACTAGATACTGCTAGACTTTGCGCGCGTGTTCCAATACTGTGTTACAAATCAGCTTGGATGTCTTCAAACACTTGTTGGCACACAAGAACTTCTTGAAATAGCTGCAAAGCTACACAGCTCTAACGCTTTAATGTTAGTGCCAAATTTCAAGAACTAGTTCCACATTCGCGTGATGGTGGTAAGGCGAACCCATGGAACTTGTATCCTGTCGGCGAAGCTCACCCGGACTCTTCGAATATCGCTGCAACTTACAGCCGCGGCGATCGAGTAGATAGCCGACAGATGCTTCTCCATACTGACTAGCATGCTGCCTGCAGATCATCTGGGGAAGCGAGGCGCAAGACTTAGTTGCGATGCAGACGTTTATTCGTGGACAAATAGCCGGACACAATCTTCCGGGTGGAATAGACTTGGCGACCAGCGCGCCAAGATCACTGCAACAGTATACTCGCACGTTCATTGACGGAAAGATACGATGATCGTGGCTCCGATGCATGTCCGTGGCTGATATAGCCATAGGTAGTCATCATACATACTGCAATTTGCAGTAGGACAGTACGAGCTTGACCACGAGATGCGCCTCTTTTGACGAAGCGGCTGGGCATGCGAGTCGTAGTGGAGCAGTACATAAGAGTAACTAAGCTTCAAAGTCCCGTCTACTGTCCAGCAGCTCGGCTTGATTGATTGTGAGCAAAGCGCGCCATCATCTCACCTTGATTATCAAAATGAAGCTCTCTCGAAGCCTGGCTCTACCTCTCTTGGCATCATCATGCTCAGCAGCAGCGGTGCGGAGACAACAAGGTGACGGCCCACAGGGTGCTGTCGATTCGACTCAAGGAGACCTGGGAGGTCGACCTCTCCCACGATTCCCATTTCCGATTTTGGAATTCCCAGTAGCCAAAGAAACAGTGGTCCTCAACGAGACGATGTACATCCAGCCAGGGCAGATCTTTGATGGTCAGATGAAGAGATATGAGCGTGTCGAGGGGAGCTGCAACGAGCAAGCTGAAGGAACGGATGCTGATGCAGTGTTCAACTTGCTCCCTGGTAGCACGATCAGGAATGTGATCATTGGAAAGCACCAGTCTGAGGGGATCCATGCTCTTGGAGACGCCTGGGTCGAGAATGGTAAGAGAATCATCGTTTATCTCAAACAATCTACTGACAGCTCCAAGTCTGGTGGGAAGACGTCTGTGAAGATGCTCTAACTTCCAAAGGCTTGAACACGCAACTTCGCGTAATCGGCGGCGGCGCTCGCGACGCACAAGACAAGGTACGTCGAACGCCAATCGTTGGTCTCAGGATTGCGTACTGACTGTCGATGCCAGATCTTCCAAGACAACTCCCTTGGGGGAAAGTACAACATCACCGGCTTCGTCGCCGACACTTTTAGTACCTTCTACCAGTCCTGCGGAAATTGCTTGAACCAGTCGAAACGAAATGCCACAATCCAAAACGTCGTTGCAATCAACGGCACACGAATGGGCATAGTATGTTCCTGAAATACCATTTGACTCTCATCCTACTTTTACTCACCGTCCATTAGATCAACCCAAACTACGGCGATGAATACCGTATCAAAGACGCGCAGATTCAAGACGTCAGATTCATGGTCGACAAGGAGATTGGTAACAACGTTCAAACGGTACCGTACACGGTGGGCACAGGGCCAGATGAGAAGTATGCGTTGTACAATATGACGCGCGATCGTATAACAACGTTCAATGGAACGGTGCTGAAGCAATACGTGCCAGAGAACCCGTACCCGTGGTTGGGAGAGTTCTGGCCAAGTTTGAGGAATGGAAGTGTTAATGCGTAGGAAGGTGGGTGAACCAAAAGGCAAGATGTGTATAATAGAAACACCAAGGCACGACTGAATTCGAAATCCAGCAAGAGACTCACATCTACCATTCTTCTATTGTACTTCATCTGTGATTGAAGTGGTTGTTCCCATCGCGATTAGGGGCAAAAGCATAGATGAGTGATGAGAGAGTCAGAAGACCAGCGCGGAGGCCGACATCTGTACAAATAATACAGATGAATGTGCCAACAAATTCATGCCGAAAATTTGGATGAATGTTGGTGGTTGTCCAACAAATTCATGCCGAAAATTTGGATGAATGTTGGTGGTTGTTAAGCTGTTAAGGTCGTGGTCGCGAAGTCTAATCCCTGCAAACCAGCCTTGGCACTCACGTGCTCGCTTAGCCCACTGAATTTCGAGCCCATCGAAAGTTCGCAGGCCCGCTCAATCGCAACGACTCCAACCGACGCCGAACTCCACACAACGAACGATTACCGTTAACCACACAATCGCACATCATGGATACCGCTAAGGCACCCGTCAAGCTCGTCAAGGTCACCCGTGTCCTTGGCCGAACCGGTACGCGAACTCCCACAATATGCTGAAGGCTCGGAGGAGGAAGAGGGGCATGCAGAGAATTGCCACAATTTGACGGAGAAGGCGGCATGCTGACAAAAACTCTCAGGCTCCCGTGGTGGTGTCACCCAATGCCGTGTCGAGTTCATGGACGACCAGACCCGTTCCATCATCCGTAACGTCAAGGGCCCAGGTACGCGCACATCGACGCCAAATTGCAGTCAAAACAAAATGCTGACTCAGACACAGTCCGCGAGAACGACATCCTCTGCCTGCTCGAGTCCGAACGTGAGGCCAGGCGTCTGCGATAAGCGCGCACCAGTCGGGAATCAAGGAGCGGCATTTCTTTCGGTTACGGAGTTCTTGCGAAAGCTATGGGCATCGATACGGACTACTACATGACGGAATGATGCAGGTGTGGTGCTGAGAAAGCGCCGTACCTGGAGGTGGTGGATGTGATTCGGATACGAACATCACGAAAAGATGACATGGGGTTCACTCCGGACTAAATCAATACCATTCGACCTCTCAAATTGCTCTTAGGCAGAACTGCTGTCGTCGATGTGACTGGGAACATTTGGCAGACGAGCTGACAGCTATAGACCGAATATGCTGAATTCCAGGACGAGCCAAGCATAGGCCCATGTTCAGCAATCTGGTCTTCGAATACCTCAGGATTACCTCCGCCAAGGTCGTCCGATGCATGAACTCTAATACTCCAGATCCGCGGAACCCACCAACGCCCGCGATAGACGCACATCCGACTCCTCTCCGTCCGCAGCCCAAGTTGCCCGGCAGTCGTACTTCTTATCAAACAGGTACCAGATATCCCACAGCAGACGTAACGCGACGACACGGCTCTGGAAGAGCATGAACTTGGGGTCCGTCTCCATCGAATCGTTGGCGGTCTTGGGAATCTTCTTCGTTGGCGACAGTTGGAGCTTCCGCTGCGCACTCTTCGTCCTCGTCAGACCCAACGTATCTTTCTGAACCTCCGGCAGGATGGTGCTCCACTCCGGCACGCCCTTAGTGACAACCATCTCGCCCGTCTTGACCGTCGCAAACACCTCATGCCACTGCCCCGTGACACTAACGACCGACTTGACATACAGCTTCCACAATTTCTTGAACGCGAGGTTGTGATACGCGCCGCAGATGACTTCATTGCCCTCGCGCCGGATAACCAGAATCAGTCCGCCATCGTTATTGTCGACTTTGCGGCGATACACAAACTCCCTGACACGCGGGTTGAGAAACGCCCCCAGGCACTCGTTGCTCGTATGCGACAGCACCGTCGCAACCGCATCGCACAGCCTCGGCCTTGCATGTCGCACCAGCGCATCGGTCGCGGTGAAGTACGCCTCCAGATCGACCACACGCATGGCTCTCGGCAAGTCTCCAGCGAAATCCCGCGTCGGCGGGAGATACACGGTCTTGATGACTGCGTCGTTCGCATCGCCGTCTGCATCATACGCCCACGTGTTCTCCAGCTCTTTCACCCTCTCATCCTCCTCCGTGTCCTTCTTCGCCACCACACTCTTAATCGTATCGCCCCATCCGCGCGGTGCGGGCATCTTGTAAGTTGCTCTGAACGTCGCCGCCACGCAGCCTGCGTCCATCCACTCGTCGTCCTCGGGGTCCCAGATGCTGCCCATGTCGCGTCTGTGGTTGTTAGTGTCAGTAGTTGAGGCGAGCGAGAGTGTCGAGCCGGTGTTTTCAGCGCGCAGGGTGGGAGGGGATGGGGTGGGGCGGCGCACTCTAGCGGTGTGCGCGCAAACGCCCGTGGTGGTGGTGGTGAGGCCGGGAGGAGACGTCGGGGCGTTGTGCTCGCGAAGACGGTCAGCGGCGTGAGTGTCGGCTCCGGGGTGTCTGTTGAGGGCGCGAGGGTTAGTACTGGATGCGCGGAAGAAGCTGTCGTGTTTGTAGAGAGTGGCTGAGCCGGGGAGGTCGATGGCTGGGTAGTGAAGTATCTCTCTGGAGCCGGAATGAGGAAGTGGCTTCAAAGGGGAGGGCTTTTGTGATGTAGAGGTAGATGATGGCGTACGTGCGGACTTTGCCAATATGGCTAGGAGGCTGTCGATGCTGTCCATGTTGAGGGTTGCTGGTGAGGTGGAATGGGATTGGAGGTGAGGTACAGGAGTGAACTGGTGTTGGTGGGTGTACAGCGAAGTAAGTGAGCTGGCAATAGAGCTGTTGCCTTAACTTTTGGACATCATTATCGTGGTCACAGGAGCTCACGTTGAAGCGTGTGTCACCGTCATATAGGCATCCATCGTCCGAAGTCCCCTTCATCTACTGTTCACGGGCCTCGACTGAAGCGTGTTGGTGATTAGAGCGACTGCCGAACTTCAAAGCGGCATGTCTCTCCAGGCAGAAAAAGATACAGCCCGCAGTGACTCAAGAATGTAATATCGACAGAAAGGTGTTGAGAGCATCATGGGGATAACGCAGAGTCACACCAAGTCAAGTGTGGAAAAGCATATTGAAAGGTAAGAAATACTTTTAGTATTGTGTGAATCATAAGCTTCATCAATCTATATGATGTGCTGTGCAAGCAAGCTCGCGAGCTATGCGGAGTATATTATCCCACTCAACAAAAGAAAAAATAAATTATACCCAAGAACGCCGTAGAATGCAACTCTAGGAAGTACTAAAGTCCTGCTCTTCCCTATCCTATCCTCCTGTCAATTTCTACAACCCGCTTAAGCAATAGCAGAAGCAGAAGCATCACCGTGAAGAACAGGGTTGATCTTCTCGTCGAATTCAAAGTTGAAGTCCTGGCCCAACTCCTTCTTCATCGCCGTCTTGACAGCCTCAAGCACATTGACAAACACGCCGAAGCTAGCCGGGTTCTCCTCGTCGTTCTCGCCGCCCTGGAACACACCGGTGCGCACCAGACAAGTGTTCCAGCCGTACATGTTGCCACCGATGATGTCGGAAGCTGGGTTGTCACCGATCATGTAGATGTTGGCGGGCAGGCGCTCGTCGCTGTGGATCTGCTCCATCCAGCTGGCAATCACCTCGTCGGCGTACTTGTAGGTAGCCAATTCGGGCTTGCCGTAGACGACACGCTCGAGGTCGACGCCGGTGAGGGACTTGTACATGGCCTCGAGGCCGATGCGGAAGGCGCCCTGCGACATGCGGGGGAACGGGTGCTCGGTGGGGCACAGCATGTCGCCCTGGGAGAAGTAGATGGGGATGCGCTGGGACACGGGGTCCTTGGCGCGGGTTCCGAAGCGGCCGTTCTCCGACTGCAGCAGATCCATGATGATCTGCATGTCAGTGGCGTAGTCGCGCGAGTCGGAGAAGACCATGATGGCGTCGATGTTGACCTTGGAAAAGTCACGGGGGCGCGAGGTCTTGCGCTCCTCTTCAGTGAAGACGCGGTAAGGTGCGATGGTAGGGTCCCATGCGATGATGTCGTTGGGGACGACGATGTTCTCGAAGCCATACTCCTCGGCGACCTCACGGCACTTGTAGCCCTCACCACCGACGACGAGAACGGTCTTGTAGTACTCAGACAGAGCGCGCATGGGAGTGTGCGACTGGATGAACTGGTCGGTGGAGATGGGGTTGTGCAGGATCTTGGAAAGCTGCTCGCAACGAGGGCCTTCAAGCTTACCAGAGCCGTTGGTAAGGAAGATGTGAGGAATCTTGATGCCGAGCTCGTTGTCTCCGTTGAGGATCTCAAGGACACGCTTGCCCTCAGGAATCAGGCGGTCACCGTGGACAAGGACACCGTCAATGTCGAAGACGAAGGCCATATCCTTTGCGGCGCGAACCTTCTCGCCAGCAAGATCCTGAAGCTGAGCGGCGATGATGTCGCGGGAAGGCTGGATGGCAGGCATTCCAGGGCGCTGAGCAGCTCCCCGGCCCTCTGGGTAGTGGACAGACGACAATCTTGACTGCCTCTTTGATCGAGGGATGGGAAGCGAGGCACCAAAAGAGTTGCGCGAGCCTCTCCTCTCCTTCATGGATGGAGAGAGGGAGAGGTTGTGCATGTATCCTGATACATCGGCAACTTGTGACCGAGTTGCGGGAACCTCGACAGCGTTCTCAGTTCCATCCTCAGCAGCGTCACCAGGGATGGCAACGGATGGGTTGTTGGAAGACTTGGTCTGGTCAAGAGGCTGACTGACACTAGCTTCAGTGTTGTTGATGGCAGACATATTGGGAGATGTAAAACCTGATAGCAAATGGGGTATCAAAATGGTGGTATGAGAATGTGAGACGCTGCTTGAGACTGGTGTGAGATGCTCAAGGAAAGAGATGAGTGATAGTGATGATTTGAACGGATTCAGGGTCTTGGGGGAACCGGTATATATCTCTTTCTCGAACCATGGGTCACTCCATTCATAACCCCAGGTAGCATCATAATTTTGGAAAACTTCGCTGGACCCTTATCCCAAATCCGATCCAAGCCGATTCTCCCCACTCATCCAGTCTCGAGTAACATCCAACAAGTACCTCTGTACCCACTGCGACATCATCGTAAGCTCGGTTCAGTCCGTGCAGGGCAGCGCTAGTGGAGAAGTCTGCCAGACCAGAGAAGGAGAACTGGATACCGTCATAGTGGAGTATTCACAGAAAAATGGATTTGCGATAACAACGTGGGAAGGTGAGTCGCCACAGCTTCCACACGGGAGAACGTGCAGCCACGGTTCAGGCAGAGAGTTCGCCGATCCAGTATTTTGGGCTGGGAAGCTCATTCGACCGGACTGTTCTGCGCGGCCGGCAGGTAGCCGAAGACACACCGCTGTTGTTAGCTGACGCTGGATAAGGATATGTCGCTGTTCATTCAACAACCTTTTTAGAGAAGATGTGGTTGGTTGAGGGTGGTGGTCCGTAGCAACGAGTGGCTGTGACGTGCTGCATGTGGATCATCTCATAGCGCAGTTCGGCGAGTTTGGGCCACCAAGCATGGAAGATCAGCCCAGCCGAGGACGCATGCGGTTAATGTGCCTAGCGGGACCGCAGAGCCGCACCTTCATTTGCTCGCTTGAGGCGTCTTTGATGCAAAACCTTCGAGAAAGTCATCGGCCCGTCCTGTGGGACCGAGTCCACTGTGATGTCATGTTGCCGGACGCTCAGCATCGCAGCACCCTGTGTTGAAACTGTTGGATGGGACTATTATGGAGACTCTGAGTGTTTTGCAGCGATGCGAGAAGAACTCGGGATCAGTGGGCGCGAGTGTGAGGTCACTGGAAGGTACCGCGATGGTCGAAGTGTGGTCGCGGGCTGAGGAAAAGATTTCGGCGCGAGGCAAGCGCGCCAGATGCGATATATGTAGCACTGGAACCTTGACCCGCGATTCGGAGCTTTTGGAGACAACACACAATCAAACCCATCTTGTTCTGAGAACTTTCACGTACTTTGAAATAACTTATCCCTCATATCACCGCAATCATGGCACCCCTCGCGAACCAGAAGACCTACAAGCTCAACAACGGCGTCGAGATCCCCGCCGTTGGCTTCGGCACCTTCGCCAACGAAGGCTCCAAGGGCGAGACATACAAAGCTGTAACCCATGCGCTCCAAACTGGCTACCGCCATCTCGACTGCGCGTGGTTCTACCAGAACGAAGAAGAAGTTGGCGACGCCGTGCGGGACTTCCTCAAGGCCAACCCCTCAGTTACACGCAAAGACCTCTTCATCTGCACAAAAGTATGGCAGCACCTCCACGAGCCAGATGAGGTGGAATGGAGCTTCAACAGCTCACTGCAGAAGCTGCAGATGGACTACATCGGTACCACCCCCACCCCAGCTCTCCCATAACTTCCTAACAACGTCAGACCTATTCCTCGTCCACTGGCCCATCGCCGCCGAAAGCAACGCAGACCACATGCCCGCCCTCGGCTCGGATGGGAAATACATCATCAAAAAAGACCTGACCGAGAACCCCGAGCCCACATGGCGCGCCATGGAAGCCCTCAACAAGTCCGGCAAAGCCCGCGCCATCGGCGTCTCCAACTGGACCATCTCCGGCCTCAAGCAGCTCATGTCCTTCGCCTCCATCAAGCCCGCCCTCAACCAAATCGAAATTCACCCCTTCCTGCCCAACACCGAGCTCGTCAAGTTCTGCCTCGACAACAACATCATGCCCGCCGCGTACTCGCCGCTCGGGTCGCAGAACCAGGTTCCCAGCACCGGCGAACAGGTGCGGACGAATCCGAAGCTGAACGAGGTTGCGCAGCGCAGCGGACATGATCTCGCGCAGGTGTTGCTTGCGTGGGGTCTGCAGCGCGGGTATGTGGTGTTGCCGAAGAGCTCGACGCCCAAGCGCATTGAGAGCAATTGGCTCATTCCCGAACTGAGTAAGGAGGACTTTGAGGCGGTGAATGAGGTTGCTAAGGGCAGGCATACACGCTTTGTTAACATGAAGGACACTTTTGGGTATGATGTTTGGCCGGAGGAGGCGAACGGCGAGCTTAAGGCATAGAGCTGTCAGCTTGTGAGAGGCTTGAGTTGGAAGCGTTAGGAAGATTGTGTCAAATATTTAGCGATACCAAAGATCGGATCATAGATTTGTGTATATATTGAATTCATCGAGATATCTCTCAGCCATGCTTTGGGACTGTGGCCGCTATTCATGATTCACCTTGGTTGTTTGCAGAAGAGGCGATGCAACCAACGCAGTCAGACCGCGACATTGGTTTGAAGATAGAACAAAAACGACAAGGTAAAGTCACGAGTCACTTGAGGAAATCTTTTGGCTTCACTCGGAGTACATCTCTATAGCTGCGGGCACAAAGGCTAGGAATGCAGTTTTGCATATGCATTATGACGCTGGTATATCTTGTTGCTTCTACAGTGCGAGGGCCACCTTGTTCTCTTGCAATGTGGGGTCCCCGCTTTCAATCGGCACTGTGAACAGTGTGGAACTCTGGGTCCTGCTTTACTAGATACATCGGCGTGCAGTGTTGAAGTGCCGCTACGGCTATATCCTACAGATGCATGCAGATTGACCCGTCGATCGTCGCTTTTGTCGCCCTTCACCGCAGTAAGACTCCCGTTCAGGCAGTTCGTTGACTAGCCATGAGTCGCATGGACCCGCTTACTCCGTGATCATCGAAGCAGCGTCCGAGGCCGGGAAGGTAGTTGAGTCGGGGTTATGGCTCGTTGGGGTGGAGTGCATGTTGTTGGAAATGGTCTCAGGTCAATGCTAGCTGATCAAGCAGTTCCAAGTTATGCCTCTCCCGACGCTGTTTGTGTCGCGCTGCTGGCTGAGGAGCTGGTGCCGCTACAGGGGCCTTGGGAAGAACGAGGTCCGTAAAATGTTCCTTTGAGAACTGCATTGCAATTTGCGCCTCGGCATATCTCTCTTCTTCCAACAATTGATGAGCGACTCCAAGGCACAGCTGAACCAGAAAGTGTCGTCGACTCTGCGCACTTTGAACGTGGGCAATGGCGCCTGAAGGGTCCTGGAGGAACTCAAGGCCCGACCTTGCACTTCGTTGTGTAGGGTGATGCAGCCACAGCATAGACTCGACTGCCTGACTCCAGCTGCCGAGCCATTGGCGCGACGAGACAAAAAACGACTGATAGAGTTATGGTTCAATTGCATGTCCGGGCGTAGACATGATACGGTTGACGAGGTGAGCGCCAGCAGGCCGGAGAACGGCGTAGGCTGCCTCGATTCCTTCCACTTGTGCCATGCGGAATGCCTGCATAAAGACCGCAAGGCCCTCGCTGAGGCTTCGGTTCTCTTGCGTATGTACCATTTTCCATAACAATTGCTGTCTAAATTTCGCAACAATCTTGGCGTCGAGCTTTGTCTCTTTGGTGCGCTGCTCTTGGGATCGGATGAACCATCGCCACGGAGCAGCCTTCTCTCCGTCAGTGAACATCATTGTCACGAGCTTGTCCATTGACTTGTTCCCGAAGCCTTGTTTGGTAGTGTTGAAGTCAACAAACTCCCTCGAAAGGTCTGCACCGCTGGTACGCAGCCACTCAGCTAGTACGAATGCTGTAGTCTTCCCATTGTGAAGACGTGGAGACGTTTCTGAAGCCACATCCAGCACTTCTAAGCACATGGCCGCTCGCGATAGGGTGGCAGCACCTGTTGCAATTTGACTCACGAACCAGGCCACAGGATCCCGAAGCACATCCACAGCGCCAGACTCGGATGCTCTCCTGTGTGGTTTTACAGCAAACAATGGGTTGGTCAGAATCGAGTCGATGTGCTGTGAAGCCGAGGTGTAAGATGACGGGACACGAGTCGGCGAGGGACTTCTTTGAGCATTGCTACCGGGAGTCGTCTGCACCCGCCTGCCCTCGGGCACGGGGTGTTCGCGGTCAAGGTGGGCGCGGAATGAGGTGGTGAGCAAGTTGAGGAGCTGCTGGCTCTCGCGGGGTGAGAGGGGCAATTGGGGGTGCAGCTTCGATGCGAGCGAGCTCAGCATGCGCTTGCTCGCGGCGGACTGCATTGTTGGCGTCTGGTGTCTCCTACAGACGCGCTCTTGTGTGGTGTCGTGTAGTACGACCCTCTCGTGATGACGAGGCGAGGTGGGTGGAGTAGGCGGCAAAACCCCGGGCCCTACGCAACGCAACCAGCCGCACGTGACTGCTGTTCTAGGAGCTTTGGAGCAAGCACGACAGACACGCCCTTGCTTTTGCGCTGCCCAATACTCTCCTCACCATCTCCTTCTTCCAGCCGTGCATCCCCTCCAGACGCGAGACTGTCGCGCCCTGAACGCCATTGGAGCTCCAGCCTTGGCAACCCATAGCCTGCTTCTTTTAGCTTTCCCCGACTTTACCTCCCTCTCTACATCATCCCCACGCACGTCCTCTCTCACACCACAAACACGCCCCGAGTCCCCTGCGGCTTGCACACAAACACACAAATCACATGTCTGAAGTACAGTCCCGGCCTGCGCGAGGCAGGAGCACTGCCCGCGGCGGCAGAGGTAGCTATGCTGCACGAGGCCCGCGGAAACAGACAAACGGCGACTGCGCATCGTCAACCATCGACACATCAGCCGCGGCTGGCGAGCTGGCGGAGCTCAAGAAGCGCTACCAAGGACAGCTGTCCATGCTGAAGGAGCTGTTCCCCGATTGGACCGACGCAGATCTCGTACTGGCAATTGAGGATTCTGACGGTGACCTAGAGAGGACCATCGAGAAGATCAGTGAGGGTACGTTCACGTTGCATCGCAGTGCGCATGCATTGCTGCAAACTATGGCGCACTGCCACCACAATCGCGTCTGCTAACAACAATGCCAGGCTCCGTCTCTCAGTTTGCTGAAGTACCCAAGAAGGCAAAGGACCGCTCTCGCTCCAAGGCGGCCAAGGAGAATGTGGTCCCTACAGACGGCACATCGAGCGTGCGCAGCGTTCGCGGCGAAGTTCCCCGACGTGGCACTGACAGCGTTCGCGGTGGCCGTGGACGTGGAACCGATCGTGGTCGCGGTGGCTTTGGAGGAACGACTCGCGGAGGACGTGGAGGCGCGACCAGCGGCCCTCGAGCTGCTGCCTCAATTCCGACGACCGAGTCCGCTGCATGGGACACGACGCCCGCAGCACCCAAAGAGAACGGCCACGCTACAGAGCACGCAAAGGACGACTCCGAGCACAAATCGACCGTCGAGGCAGCTGCGACCGCTGTCAAGGGTGCTGCGAAGAAGACATGGGCCAGCATGTTCTCTGCGCCTAAGCCTGCACCCGCTCCAGCCAAACCGGCCGAGAAGCCCGCCCAAGCTACAGAAGAGTCAAAGGCTGTGCCTGACGAGATTCCCGCGCATGAAGTCGCCCAGGAGTCCGCAGTCCAAGCCGAGGAGATGCCCATACCCCCAATCGCAGACGAGGCCGTGCAGACGCCACCTATTGCCGTCGATGATACTTCAAAGCTGACGCCAGACAAGGCCGGAGTAGGATCTGGACCAGACCTCACGCTGACACCTTCGAAGGACAAGCTCACCGAGGAGAATGTCGAGCATCTCCCAGACGAGTCGCATCCGCCACCCACAGAGACGGCCTTCAGCACCGTCGCCAGCTCCAGGGACATTGGGAGTGCTGTGGCAACCCCATTGGGCACCAGCCAGGCGCCCGTTCCCCGCCCCGGCATTGGAGGGTTTGCCACGAGCGCACTAAAGGCTACTTCCACCAGTGGACACCGAAGCGCAAGCTTCCAGCGGCGATTGATGGAACAGCACGAGGCCGTCGTCATGCCTGGCAACCATGCTGTGGACAGGGCCGCAGTGCAGTTCGGCAGCTTGGGTCTAGGCGAAACTTCCGACTTGGACGTAGATGAGGACAGGGAAGAGGCAGAGACTCGGGAACAACCACCTCAGCACTCGCCAGTCGCGCAGCCCCGTGCTGCCCTACCCCCCGCGCCCCGTCAGGCTCCTCCAGCAGCTGAAACGCAGCAAGAGTCTGTCCCCACCCCGAAGCAAGCGCCAGGACTACCTCCTGCACCCCAGCAGCAGCAGCACTTCTCGCAGCAATCGCCTTCTGCGCTCGGTGCACAATCGATGCAGCCACAGACCTCGCAACAGCGCTACGATCAGTTCGGACGCTATGGTCAGCCAGGATTGCAGTCGGAGGCCGCTGCACCCCCTCAGAAGGCATACGATCCTTTCGGTCAACAAATCCCGTCACAGTCGAACCAATACGACTACCCAGGCCAGCAAGGTCAACAGAGCCAGGCCCAGTCACAGCCCGGCGCCTTTTCCTCTGCACCCGACAACTTCGGCTCTCAGTACCTCACCTCTGAGCAGCGATACCAAAACTACTACGGCGGTTACGGACAGCAGGGTGCACCAAGCCAGCAGGAAGCTGGCTCCGCTCAGCAGCGAACGGGCAGTGCTTTCGGCTCCGGCCCTAACGACTCGGCTTTCTCCCAGAGTCAGCAGCAGCAGGTAAGACAGCCTTTTAGCGACATTCAATCGTCTTTCCCTTTCGAGGATTTGTCGAAGCCTCCCTCGCAGAAATCAGCTACTGCCTTTCCGGATGCATCTGAGCAGATGCCTCTCGAGAGTCGGTTGGGTGGTTTTCGCAAGGTCAGGCCGACGAATGAGACGGAGTCGCAGCCATTGGGTCGACAATTTTCTAATGAACGCAAACAGGGCCAGGGTCGATACGATGCCCAGAACAGCGGACACAACACACCCAACCCCGCCTTGGGCGGACAGCAACCCGGTGCTCCTGGCTCGCAGAGCCACAACATGCAACAGCATGCTGGCCAGCAGGGACACTCAGGCGCTTACCCTTACAACCACCCGTACTATACCAGCCCGTACTACGCCAACTACATGAACCAATTCGGCGGCTATAACCAGGGAGCTGGCTACGGCTCCTTCGGGAAGGGCATGTATGGTCAGCCTCACCACTATGGCATGTCTCCTCAAGCTGCTTACGAACAGCATTCGTCGTCTCCAGCCAACGCTGGTGGCTTCGCTGCGTCTGCACTGCACGAGCGCTCTAGCGGACTTGGTGAATATGGCCGCTCGGCATCTGGAACTTCTCAGAACCACAGTGCCACTGCAGGTGCTGGCGGATTCGGTGGTTTCCCCGACTCATTCGGACGTCAACAAGGTTACTCTGGCCAGAGTTCCTATACTCAACAGCAAGGTGGTCAGCCAGGAGCCAGCGAGGACTCCCTGAAACCTTTCGGCGACCCTAAGAATGGCGGACCTAGCCCGTCTGCTTTGGGTGCTCAGCAAGGCCGACCCGGATCTGCTACGCAAAACACCCCTGGCCAGGCTGGTCCTCAGCAATCGCACCAGCAAGGTTTCGGCGGCTACCCTAGCCATCTGGGTGGCAACAGCCAGTATGGCGGAGGTCTCGGCGGCCTCGGCCACCAGGGCGCCGGAAGCCACCAGCAACAGAGCCAGTATGGCAACTATGGTGGTGGTTTCGGAGGAGGTTATGGAAGTGGAAGCTACAGCCGCGGCGGCTGGGGCGGAAACTACGGAGGGCATAACTAGGCCCTCTCCATGACTTCCGGCCCTATGAAAAGAGGCCAAGTCGTATCAACAAGCACGTGGTATGGCGAGGGGTCTTTCTTTTCCGCCCATGTTTTGACAGGCTGACGGCTCTTTTTAAAAGCATCTCTTGGCCAGCTTCATAACGCCTCAGTCACAACTTTGTACTATGAAATCTCCTTTCTTTCCTCTCTACATTCCTCTCCTCTTGCATCCTCTCACTCTGTCACATCTTGGTTAAGCTGGTTCCATCGCGCAAGATGCGAAAGGCGTTCTACATTCGCAAGGGAGGGTACCAAACTCAAAAAGATTTGCTTTCTGTGGTTAATGTGTTAGCACTTGGGGACCTGGGATGAATACGGCAAATGGGGCAAAGTAGAGAGTGGACATGCTCTCTGGATGGGTGGAGTTGGAGTCAGATGTAGCTGCGTATCAGCCTGCTATAGCTAAGCAATGCGAATGATTGGAAGCAGACTAGCTTTTGTGTGGATGTAGTTGTACGTGTTGATGATGAGCCTGTGATGACCTTACCCGCCGCCGTCACAATATGCATAGGGGCGCTGGAACCACCTTGCTACGTTCAAATGTTTTCCGTGGGTTCACTATTCGTCAAGATAATGCAATTCTCGATTATCTGGTGAACATACGTAATCATGGGTAACCAAGTATGACTCTCCCTCACTAACATGAGTCACTCAAGTATAGGAATGTGTCTTTCTCGCATAATGCTGTTCCAT
>Ga0265780_10003711_pt1 | contig 19953 bp, 15 predicted proteins | sample P1T30metagenome_FD_192432 | JGI IMG/M metagenome (GOLD analysis project Ga0265780, IMG submission 192432) | Plant litter microbial communities from East Loma Ridge, Irvine, California - P1 T30 | ecosystem: Environmental > Terrestrial > Plant litter > Unclassified | place: USA: California...
CAGCGACCTGAAGTCGAAGAATCAGTCCATCGACGACGACAGGAAAAAGCTCTGTTCTTGGCTAAGCATCAGGGATGCTTGTTCCCATGAAAACGTCAAGAATTTTATTCCGGACAGCAGTGGGCCTGCGCCGGGATGACGGTATTCAATATACTGGTGAAAGCGCACTTTGCCGCAGCGCCGGCCGGAGATGCGCCCTCCACTAGCAAGGTCAATACACGTCCCGGCAATACCTGCCATCCGCATCGAGCTGATCCAGCACCGCTGCCCCCAGCGCACGCTGCAACGCGTCGTGCACGCCTGCCGCCATCCCCTGCAAGCTGCCGCACACATAGATCGCCGCCCCGCGCGCGACCCACGCCGCGATGGTTGTGGCGCGTTCATCGACCACCTGCTGCACATAGCGTGGCCGCGCAGCGTCGCGCGAGTAGGCCAGGTCCAGCTCGGCAAGGTAACCGGTCGCGCGCCAGTGCTGGAGTTCGTCGGCGCACAGGGCGTCGTGGTCTGGACTGCGCTCGCCGAAGATCAGCCAGTTGTCGCGCCAGCCCTCGTCGACGCGTGCTTTCAGGTGGGCGCGCAGGCCGGCCAGGCCGCTGCCGTTGCCGATCAGGATCAAAGGGCGTTCAGCGTTGCCGTTCAACCGGAAACGCTGATGCGCGCGCACGCGCAGGGAGATCGTGTCGCCGTTGCTGGCGCCATGGCACAGCCAGCCGGACGCGGCGCCGGTACTGCCGCCGGCATGGACATGCAGGCGCACCATCAGCGCGAGGTGGTCTTCGGCCGGGACCGAGGCAATCGAGTAGTCGCGCGCATGGTTGTCGTGCGGGGGCGTGATCTGCACCAGGTCGCCGGCTTCCCAGTGGGGCAGGGCGTCGTCGACAGGGCACAGCGCGATGTGGAACAGCGGGGCGCCGGCGCTGCCGGGATTGAGTTGACGGCGTGCGACGATGCGCCAGGCGCCAAACGCGGGCGCTTCCCAGTCGGGCGCGTCGCTGGTGCCGGCCACGTGGCTGAGCTGGTGCTGCCAGTGGGCGATCGCGTCCGGCGCGCCCTTGTCGACGTCGATGCGGTCGAACAGTGGCCGGGCGCCGCGCGCCTGCAGCCAGGCGTCCAGGCCGCGCCCGAACCCGCAGTAATGGGTGTAATTGCTGTCGCCCAGGGCCAGCACGCCATAGTGCAGGTGCGCCAGGTCGGGCGTGCCGCTGAGGATGTCGCGGGCGAAGCGGGCCGCGCTGTCGGGAGCGTCGCCTTCGCCGTAGGTGCTGACGATGAACAGGACGCGCGTGGCAGTCGCCAGCGTTTTTGCATCGAGCGCGCCAATATCGACGGCGTGCGCGTGCAGGCCGGATGTGGCCAGCGTGGCGGCAGTACGTTCGGCCAAAAATTCAGCGCTGCCGGTCTGGCTGGCATAGACCACCAGCCAGTCGGCGCCCGCAGGGACGGGCCTGGCAGGCGGGCGGCGCAGCTTGGCGAGACACAAGCCGGCATAACCGAGCAGCAGCAGGCTGGCGCCGCCGAGGCGGATGGGTTCCAGGCTGATCATTGAAGGAGGGCGCGGTACGCGCTGGTGGTGACTTCCGCCAGCGCGCCGGGCCTGCGCAGCAAAAAGCGCGCCGCAACGCCGCGCTGCTCGGCAAAGGCCAGGCCCGCGATCTCGCCGAGGACTGTCAATGCGGTCGACAGCGCGTCGGCGGCCATGCAGGAAGCGTGCAGCACGGTGACGGACGCCACGTCGTTGGCAATCGGATGACCGGTACGCGGGTCGAGCGTGTGCGATGCACGCCCAGCCTGGTATGAAAAAAAGCGCTGGTAATCGCCGGAAGTGGCCAGCGACAGGCCGTGCAGCGCGGCAATGGTACCGGGCGCGCCGGGCGCATCGGGCACGCCTTCGAGCGCCACCCACCACGGCTGGCCGTCGGGCTTGACGCCGGCGCCGCGCAACTCGCCGCCCACTTCTACCAGGTAATGCGCCACGCCCTGCATGCGCAGGCAGCGCGCCAGCTGGTCGACGGCAAAGCCCTTGGCGACCGACGACAGGTCCAGCTGCACCCCGCCGGGCTGGAACAGGCGGCGCGTGGCAGTGTCGTACTCCACTGCATGCCGCGTAGCCAGGACAGAGGAAATCGCATGTGGAGAGGGCGCGTGAAAGCCGGCCTGGTCGAACCGGCGTTCGGGTCCGAAACCCCACAGGTTGACCAGCGCGCCGGCACAGGGATCGTACGCGCCGCCCGTGTCAAGCGACACTTGCAGCGCGTAGTCGATGACAGTGGCAAATTCAGCAGGCAGGGTCTGCCAGGTGCCGGCCGGGGCGCGATTGAACCGGCTCAGGTCGGAGGCGGGTTCCCAGTGGCTCATCTGGGCCACGACCTGGTCGAGTTCACGCTGCAGGTCGGGCAGCGGCGCGTCGTGGATCACCCTGGCCGACCACGTGGTGCCCATCGTGAGGCCGGCCGCGTCCTGCACCACGCTGCCGAAACGCGGCGGCGTGGGGTCGATGGCAAGGGGAACGAGGACGCGCTGCAAACCGGTCCTTATTCCGGCAGCACGGCGAGGGTGGCGGTGTAGCTGTAGCGTTTCGCGCCGTTTTCAGGCGGGCCCTTGCGCTGGTCGTTGGGGTAGCTTGCGCCCAGCCAGTACTGTCCTGGCGCGGGGAGTTTGATGGACGCTTCGCCTTTGGCATCGGTTACCAGGCGCACTTCGCCCAGTACGCCGCGGAATTTGACGCCGCCTGGAACCAGGCTGAACGGTTGATTGGCCAGCGGCTTGCCGTCCAGCGTGAAGCGCATGCGCGCGGTTTCGCCGGTGCGCAGTTCGGTCGGATTGGTCAGCGGGATCATTTCCAGGCCTTCGCCGCTGGGCTTGAACGCGCCCATGCTTGGCTTGTTGGCCGTGACGAACGTTTCCAGTCGCGAATGGTTGGTGCTGCGCACGATGTCGGTGGCGCCGGCAGGCGGCTCGTCGGTGCCGCGGAAGCGTTTCATTTCGCCGTTGAGCTTGTAGCTGCCCATCGTATTGAGCGACACCATGCTGACTTTATAGGTGCCTTCCTTTGGCAGTTTCAGGTCGACGCTGCTGCGAAAGCGGCCCACCAGCGGCGCCGGGATAGCCGATGTAGCGCCGTCCGGATCGGTCACCAGCGCGCCGTCCATTTTCAGCATGTTGGTGTCGAACTCGAAGAGCTGGTCGGAAATGGCGCCATCAATGGTGGCAACCGGCTCTTTTGCCTCGATGAAGGTGTTCAGAGGCATGATCCACGGACGGTGCGCGGAGGCGGACAGGGCAATGCTGGCCAGGGCAACGGCGAGGACAGTTTGTTGAATTGTTTTCATGGTCGTCTCAAGCATCAAGGGGTAATGGTGAGGGCGACATTGCCCAATTCTTCTTTGCCAGCGGCGCTGGCAGTGAGCTTGCCGCCTTTGGCTGGCCAGGTGAACGGCACCCGCACCAGTTCGCGCCCGCCAGCTTCGCGCGCCGCCTCCACGACCAGTTTGTAGTCGCCGGCCGGCAGCTTGTCGAAACCGGTTTTCGCCGCGCCGAAGGAAATCGTTTGTTCGCCTGCAGCGCGCGTGGCGCCGCTGATGCCGTCGTACGACGTCATGTCGCGGCCCGCCTTGCGCCACCAGGTGCGCATGTCCTTGAGCCACTTGGTGCCGGCATTGTCTTTTTTCTTCACGTCGTACAGCACTGCCAGGTTGGCTGCCACGCTCTGGTCGGCGCGCTCGATCCACATGGCCACGTAAGGGCGGTGGTATTCGGCCACGTTCAGTTGCGGAATCTCGAATTTGACGCTGAGGTCGGCAGCTGTTGCCCAGCCGGACAGCACGGGCAGGGTGAGGACGAGCGAGTGGGACAGTTTCATGGAGACCCTACGGTGAGTTGAAGTAAACATCAGTGGACAAACAGGAGCGCCAGCACCATCGGCAGCACGATCCCGAACCCGATCACGGGCCAGGTCGACGGCCGGTTGGCGGCATGAAATTTCAAGATCAAAAATCCGGTGATGCAAAACACCAGGCAGGCCAGCGCGAAAAGATCGATGAACCAGCTCCACACGGCGCCGGTATTGCGGCCCTTGTGCATGTCGTTGAGCCATGAAATCCAGCCGCGGTCGGTCTTTTCATACTCGGCGCCGTCCAGGCCGATGCGCACCCACGCGTCGCCACCCGGGCGCGGCAGGGCGACATAGGCATCTTCGTCGCTCCATTCGGCAGCTTTTCCAGCCACATTGACCGGAAACGTTTTCTCGGTCCAGTCAGCCAGTTTCTCCGGCAGCGGCGCCTTGCTGTCCGGATGCGCTTCGGCAAAGGCGCGCAGTGCATCGGACAACGCAGGCGGTAACGCTGCTTTTTGCCGGGTCACCTGCGGCTTCGCCTCGATCTGGCTGGCATGATTCAGTGTAAATCCCGTGATGCTAAACAACAACATTGCCATCAAACATATCGCGGAACTGATCCAGTGCCACTGGTGCAGGTTTTTCAGCCAGACGGCCCGCCCTGCGCCCGGCAAGGCGGATGGCGCAGATGTAACGGGAGCGGCGGTGACGTGGCCGGCAGGTGGTTCGGGTGTTTTCATTGATGCAAATGATAACCATTATCATTTGGGTAGTCAACGCGGGATCGTTGCTCAACGATTCAATGTAACAAATTCACTACCTGCGTTTTGCGCCTACGCATAGTGCGTTACAATGATTTGCTGTTTCAGAGATTGCCCTTTGCAATTTGCAGGGAGCCTTCCGCAGAGAATTGCAACACTGTCCTTCCCCCACAACTTGATGTCAAGAAGTGCAATCCGCTAACCGGTCAGGCCGTGTCGCGGAAGGTTAGATTAACCCGCCAATTTCGCGAAGCGCGAAGAAAGGTGAGCAAGAATGATGCAACAATCCACCGCCAACTCCTATTTGTTTGGCGGTAATGCGCCGTACGTCGAAGAGTTGTACGAGTCCTACCTGGACAACCCTGGTTCCGTTCCCGAGAACTGGCGCAAATATTTCGACGCGATGCAGCATGTGCCCGCCGTCGATGGCAGCAGCAAGCCGGACGTGGCCCATGCCTCCGTCATTGCCTCGTTTGCCGAACGCGCCAAGGCTGGTCCGATCCGTGTCGTCACGGCGTCCGCCGATGTCGAAATGGGCCGCAAGCGCGTCGCTGTCACCCAGCTGGTCGCCGCTTACCGCTTCCTCGGCTCGCACTGGGCCAACCTCGATCCGCTGCAGCGCCAGGAACGTCCGCCGATCCCGGAACTCGATCCGGCATCGTATGGCTTTACCGACGCCGACATGGACGTCGTCTTCAATATCTCGAATACCTATTTTGGCCAGGAAACCGCGTCCTTGCGCGACCTGCTCAACTTCCTGCGTGACACGTATTGCCGTTCGATCGGCGCCGAGTTCATGTACATCGGCGACCCTGCCGAAAAGCGCTGGCTGCAGGAACGCCTCGAGTCGATCCGCTCGACCCCAAGCTTCGCTTCCGAGAAAAAGCTGCAGATCCTCGACCGCCTGACTGCGGCCGAAGGCCTGGAACGCTATCTCCATACCAAATATGTCGGCGCCAAGCGCTTTTCGCTGGAAGGCTCCGAGTCGTTCATTGCCTCGATGGATGAAACCATCCAGCGCGCGGGCGCCAACGGCGTCCAGGAAATCGTCATCGGCATGGCCCACCGCGGCCGCCTGAACGTCCTGGTCAACACGCTGGGCAAATCGCCGCAGGACCTGTTTGAAGAATTCGAAGGCAAGCACGCCGACGACCTGCCATCGGGCGACGTCAAGTACCACCAGGGTTTCTCGAGCGATATCTCGACCCCGGGCGGACCGGTCCACCTGTCGCTCGCGTTCAACCCATCCCACCTCGAGATCGTCAACCCGGTCGTCGAGGGTTCGGTCAAGGCGCGCATGGTGCGCCGCGGTGATACGGAAGGCAAGCAGGTGCTGCCGATCCTGGTCCACGGCGACGCTGCGTTTGCCGGCCAGGGTGTGGTCATGGAAACGCTGAACCTGGCGCAGACCCGTGGCTACGGCACCGGTGGCACGATGCACATCGTCATCAACAACCAGATCGGCTTTACCACGTCCGACCCGCGCGATGCGCGCTCGACGCTGTATTGCTCGGACGTTGTCAAGATGATCGAAGCGCCGGTACTGCACGTCAATGGCGACGATCCTGAAGCCGTGGTCCTGGCCACCCAGATCGCCATGGACTACCGCCTCATGTTCGGCAAGGACGTGGTCGTGGATATCATCTGCTACCGCAAACTGGGCCACAACGAGCAGGACACGCCAGCGCTGACCCAGCCGCTGATGTACAAGAAAATCGCCAAGCACCCTGGCACCCGCAAGATGTACGCGGACAAGCTCGCTGCGCAAGGCACCGTCGACGCCGACTACGGCGACAAGATGGTGGCTGCCTTCCGTGACGCCATGGATGCCGGCAAGCACACGCACGACCCCGTCCTCTCCGACTTCAAGAACAAGTACGCGGTCGACTGGCTGCCGTTCCTGAACCGCAAGTGGACCGACAGCGCCGACACGGCCGTGCCGATGACGGAACTGAAACGCCTGGCCGGCCGCATCACGGTCGTGCCTGAAGGTTTCAAGGCCCACTCGCTGGTCGAAAAAGTGCTGAACGACCGCGCCGCCATGGGCCGTGGCGAAATGAACCTGGACTGGGGCATGGGCGAACACCTGGCCTACGCTTCGCTGGTCGCGTCCGGTTACGCCATCCGCCTGTCGGGCCAGGATGCCGGCCGCGGCACGTTCGTGCACCGCCACGCCGTGCTGCACGACCAGAACCGTGAGCGCTGGGATGCTGGTACGTACGTGCCACTGTGCAACGTGTCGGACACGCAGGCGCCATTCACCGTCATCGACTCGGTGCTGTCGGAAGAGGCTGTGCTGGCCTTCGAATACGGCTACTCGACTGCTGAACCAAACACGCTGACCATCTGGGAAGCCCAGTTCGGCGATTTCGCCAACGGCGCCCAGGTTGTCATCGACCAGTTCATCGCGTCCGGCGAAGTCAAGTGGGGCCGCGCGTCGGGCCTGGTCATGATGCTGCCGCACGGCTACGAAGGCCAGGGTCCGGAACACTCGTCCGCCCGTCCCGAGCGTTTCCTGCAACTGTGCGCCGACAACAACATGCAAGTCGTGCAGCCGACCTCGGCTTCGCAGATTTTCCACTTGCTGCGCCGCCAGATGGTGCGCCAGTTCCGTAAGCCTTTGGTGATCCTGACGCCGAAGTCGCTGCTGCGTAACAAGGATGCCGGTTCACCGCTGACCGATCTCGCCAAGGGTGCGTTCCAGACCGTGATCGGCGAAGTCGACGAGAAAATCGACGCGTCGAAGGTCAAGCGCGTGATCGCCTGCTCCGGCAAGGTGTATTACGACCTGGTCAACGCCCGCAAGGCACGCGGCCAGGCTGACACTGCCATCGTCCGTATCGAGCAGCTGTATCCGTTCCCGCACAAGTCGTTTGCCGCCGAACTCAAGAAGTTCCCGAACGCGACGGAAGTTGTGTGGACCCAGGATGAGCCGCAAAACCAGGGCCCATGGTTCCAGATCCAGCACAACCTGTTCGAGAGCATGGAGTCGGGCCAGAAGCTGGCTTACGCCGGTCGTCCAGCGTCGGCAGCGCCTGCAGTCGGTTATGCCGACAAGCACAACGCGCAGCAGAAGGAATTGCTGGAAACGGCATTCTCGAAGCTCAAGGGTTTCATCCTGACCAAGTAATTAGTCAATCTAAAAGCAACAGCCCCCGGCAAGCCCCGCACAGCGCGGCTTGCCGCACCAAGAACAGAAAACGGAGTTTTTAATGGCACAAATCGAAGTCAAGGTCCCCCAGTTGTCGGAATCGGTTGCAGAAGCAACCCTGTTGTCCTGGCATAAAAAAGTCGGCGAGCCGGTCGATCGCGACGAAAACATGATCGATATCGAAACCGACAAGGTGGTCCTGGAGCTGCCGGCCCCATCGGCTGGCGTGATCGTGCAACTGCTCAAGGGCGACGGCGCAACCGTCGTCGCTGGCGAAGTAATCGCCATCATCGATACCGAAGCATCGGTGCAGGTGTCGCCTCTGCAAGTGTCGTCGCATCCCGTTGCTGCTGCGCCTGCTGCTGCACCAGCCGCCGCACCAGCTGCACCAGCTCCTGCTGCCGGCGGTTCGATGGCCGGCGTTGCAATGCCTGCTGCCTCGAAAATCCTGGCTGACAACAACATGAGCGCCAGCGACGTTGCCGGCAGCGGCCGCGACGGCCGTGTGACCAAGGGCGACGCGCTGGGCGCCATCGCTGCACCGAAGCCAGCTGCTGCGCCTGTGGCAGCGCCAGCGCCGGCTGCAAAGCCAGCCCTGCAGCAAGTATCGGCCGCCATCGTGCAAAACCTGGGCGACCGTCCGGAAGAGCGCGTGCCGATGAGCCGCCTGCGTGCCCGTATCGCCGAGCGCCTGCTGCAATCGCAATCGACCAACGCGATCCTGACCACGTTCAATGAAGTGAACATGCAGCCGGTGATCGACCTGCGCAACAAGTACAAGGACAAGTTCGAAAAAGAGCACGGCGTCAAGCTGGGCTTCATGTCGTTCTTCGTCAAGGCTGCCGTTGCCGCGCTGAAGAAATACCCGATCATCAACGCATCGGTCGACGGCAACGACATCGTCTACCACGGCTATTTCGACATCGGTATCGCTGTCGGTTCGCCACGCGGCCTGGTGGTGCCGATCCTGCGCAACGCCGACCAGATGAGCATTGCCGACATCGAAAAGAAAATCGGCGAATTTGGCGCCAAGGCCAAGGAAGGCAAGCTGACGCTGGACGACCTGACCGGCGGCACGTTCTCGATCTCGAACGGCGGTACGTTCGGTTCGATGATGTCGACCCCGATCATCAACCCGCCACAGTCGGCCATCCTGGGCGTGCACGCCACCAAGGACCGTGCCGTCGTCGAAAACGGCCAGGTCGTGGTCCGTCCGATGAACTACCTGGCCATGTCGTACGACCACCGCATCATCGACGGCCGCGAAGCCGTCCTGGGACTGGTCACGATGAAGGACACGCTGGAAGATCCGGCCCGCCTGCTGCTGGACCTGTAATTTGTGAAGGACGCGCGCGCCGGTGGCGCGTGCAAACACTCTTTAATGGAGGAATGGCATGAACATCTCCGATGAGATCAAGCGTTTGCACGACTTGCACCAGGCCGGCGCGCTGTCCGACAGCGAATTCATCCGCGCCAAGGAAAAGGTCCTGGCCGGTTCCACCGTGAACCTGGACAAGACCACGCCCCCTGGCGACGGCAGCTTCACGGCCGAATTCTCGCGCCTGCGCCGTTCGCGCACCGACCGCTGGCTGGGTGGCGTCTGCGGCGGCATTGCCGTCGCGTCCGGCATCGATGCCTGGATCTGGCGCCTTGTGTTCGCGCTGTTCGGCGTCACGTATGGCGTGGGGATATTGATTTATGTGCTGTTGTGGGTGTTTGTTCCCGAAGAGTCGGGGACCCAGAGCACGCCTGCTGAACATTAACGCAAGAATAATAGACGCACACATCCCCGCGAAAGCAGGGCGATGTTTCATTGCGTCAGAAGGGGTTTTTAATGAGTGATACCAAAAATTTTGACGTCGTCGTCATTGGCGGCGGTCCTGGCGGCTACATCGCGGCGATCCGCGCCGCGCAGCTGGGCTTTTCCGTCGCGTGCGTCGACGAGTGGACCAACGCCAAGGGCGGTCCTGCGCCAGGCGGCACATGCACCAACGTTGGCTGCATCCCGTCGAAAGCATTGCTGCAATCGTCGGAACACTTCGAGCACGCCGGCCATTCGTTTGCCGAGCACGGCATCGATGTCGCCGGCCTGAGCCTGAACCTGCCGCAAATGTTGAAGCGCAAAGACCAGGTGGTCAAGCAGAACAACGAAGGCATCCTGTACCTGTTCAAGAAGAACAAGGTCAACTTCTTCCACGGCCGCGCAACGTTCGCGGGCGCCGCCGACGGCGGCTACACGTTGAGCGTTACCGGTCCTGGCGCCGCCAGTTTGTCGGCCAAGCACGTCATCGTGGCCACAGGCTCGAACGCCCGTGAACTGCCAGGTGCACCGTTCGACGAACAGGTCATCCTGTCGAACGCCGGCGCGCTGGCCATCGATGCGGTTCCGGGCAAGCTCGGCGTGATTGGCGCCGGCGTGATCGGCCTGGAAATGGGTTCGGTCTGGCGCCGTGTCGGCGCCGACGTGACTGTTCTTGAGGGCCTGCCGACGTTCCTGGGCGCGGTCGATGAACAGATCGCCAAGGAAGCGCATAAACTGTTTACCAAACAGGGCCTGAAGATCAGCCTTGGCGTGAAAATCGGTACGATCACGAAGACCGGTTCCGGCGTGACCGTGGAATACACGGACGCTGCCGGCGCTGCGCAAAAGGGCGAGTACGACCGCCTGATCATCTCGATCGGTCGCGTCCCGAACACGATCGGCCTGGGTGCTGAAGTGGTCGGCCTGGCGCTGGACGAGCGCGGTTTTGTGAACGTCGACGCCGAATGCAAGACCAACCTGCCGAACGTCTGGGCAGTGGGCGACGTCGTGCGCGGCCCGATGCTGGCGCACAAAGCCGAAGAAGAAGGCGTGGCAGTGGCCGAGCGTATCGCCGGCCAGCACGGCCACGTCAACTTCAACACGATTCCGTGGGTGATCTACACGCACCCGGAAATCGCATGGGTCGGCCAGACCGAACAGCAGCTCAAAGCTGCGGGTACCGCCTACAAGGCCGGTACCTTCCCGTTCCTGGCCAACGGCCGCGCACGCGCGCTGGGCGACACGTCCGGCATGGTCAAGTTCCTTGCCGACGCCACGACCGATGAAATCCTCGGCGTGCACATCGTGGGCCCAAGCGCTTCGGAACTGATTTCGGAAGCGGTCGTCGCCATGGAATTCCGCGCGTCGGCCGAAGACATCGCCCGCATCTGCCACGCGCACCCGTCGCTGTCGGAAGCAACCAAGGAAGCCGCACTGGCGGTGGACAAGCGCGCGCTGAACTTCTGATCGATCTGGTCCGGTAGCATCGGCCGGTGCGTCTTTGGCGTGCCGGCCTTTTTTGTATTGTGTACACATGAACGTTCAAGAGTATTACCAGCATGCGCTGCAAGAGCGCGGCTTTACCTCCGATGCAGCCCAGCAGGCTGCCGTCGACCGCCTGCAGCAGGCCTACGACGAGTGGGTCCATTTCAAGGGCCAGCGTTCGTCCACGTTCAAGCGCCTGATCAACCGGCCGGATGTGCCGCGCGGCGTCTACCTGTGGGGCGGGGTGGGGCGCGGCAAATCGTTTTTGATGGACAGCTTTTATTCGGTGGTGCCGGTGGTGCGCAAGACGCGCCTGCACTTCCACGAATTCATGCGCGAGGTACACCGCCAGCTTGATGAACTCAAGGGCGTGGCCAATCCCCTGGACGAGGTCGCGCTGCGCATCGCCAAAAAATACCGCCTGATCTGCTTCGACGAATTTCACGTTTCCGACATTGCCGACGCAATGATTTTGTACAACCTGCTCGGCGCGTTGTTCAAGAATGGCGTGTCGTTCATCATGACGTCGAACTACGATCCCGACCTGCTCTATCCCGACGGCCTGCACCGCGACCGCATGCTGCCGACCATTGCGCTGCTCAAGGAAAAGCTCGACATCCTGAACGTGGACGCCGGCGTCGACTACCGCAAGCGTGCACTGGAACAGGTGCAGACTTTCCTCACGCCTTTGAGCGCCGAGTCCGACCGCGCGCTGCGCGACGCCTGGGGCAAGGTCGCCGACACCGCCGACGAAGACCCGCGCGTGCATATCGAACACCGCGAAATCCGCGCCCTGCGCCGCGCGGGCGGCTGCATCTGGTTCGATTTCGCCACGCTGTGCGGCGGCCCCCGCTCGCAGAACGATTACCTGGAACTGGCCAGCCAGTTCCATACCGTGTTCTTGTCCGGCATTCCCGTGATGTCGGCGGCCATGTCGTCGGAAGCGCGCCGCTTCACGTGGCTTGTCGACGTGTTTTACGACCACAAGGTCAAGCTGCTGATGTCTGCCGCGACGGAACCGGAAGCGCTGTACACAACGGGCGTGCTGTCAAATGAATTCCACCGCACCGTCTCGCGTATCATTGAAATGGGCTCGCTCGAATACATGCAGAGCGAACGCCGCGGGCAAGCCGATTCGCTGGCCTGAAACAAGGATAAAAAAATGATGAAACTGACTACCTCGCTGATCTTGATCGCCCTGTTCTCCGCGGGTTGCGGGACAGCGCCTGTGGCCGATCCCGAGCCAATCGTGGTCCCGTCGCGCTCTGTCGCAGAGGCCAATACGCACATCGTCGAAGCTGCCGCTGAAAAAGCGCGCATCGAGGCGGAATTCCGCGCCCAGGAGCAGATCTGCTACAAGCGCTTCTTCACCAACAACTGCCTCGACCTTGCCAACGAAGAGCGCCGTATTGCGCTGGCGGGTGTCAAAGCGCGCGACAACGAAGCCCAGCACTTCCTGCGCCAGAACGCGCTCGATGTGCGCGATGCGGAAATTGCGCAGAACGAAGCGGAGTTTGCGAAGAAGGAAGCCGACCTGGCGGTGATGCCGCCGCGGGTCGCGCCGGAGGTCAAGCCGTTGCCGCCGCCGAAGCCATCAACGGTTGCTGCCCGCCAGGCACGCCAGGCTGCACGCGAACAGGCCGCGGCCGCGCGGGAGGCAGCGAACGCCGGCAAGCGCGCCGACAAGGTTGCCGCGTTCGAGAAGCGCCAGGCCGATGCGGCGCGCCGCCAGAAGGAAGTGACGCAGCGCCAGGCCGAGCGGGCCAAAAAGGCGGCTGACAAGGCGGCAAGCGATGCCGCGGCTGCAGCAACTGCAGCGCAGGCAGCGAAGCAGGCAGCGGACGCGAAGAAATAAGGTCAGTGCCTGGCAGGGCAGCGTCTAGCCGCCCTCGCGCAACCTGCGCCACAGCGTCGTCCTGCTGATCCCCAGATGGCGCGCCGCGGCATCGCGGTTGCCGCCGAACTGCGCGACCACGTCCGCCAGCGTCGGCACAGAAGCTGCTGCCCCGGCGCCGCGCAATTCCGGCGCCACCGCCAGCATGAATTGCCCCGTCAACGCCTGCAGCGGCTCCGCTGCCAGGAACAGCGCCAGCCGTTCCGCCAGGTTGCGCACCTCGCGCACGTTCCCGGGCCACGCGTAGCCATCGAGCACGCGGCGGCACGCGGCCAGTTCCGCCACCAGGTTCGGGTGGGGCTTCGCGCCCAGGGACGCCAGCGCGGTTTTCAGCGACCATTCCAGTAGTTTGAGCGCATCGCCGCCACGCTCCCGCAGTGGCGGCAAGGACAGGCGCAGCACGGCCAGCCGGTAAAACAGGTCGGCGCGGAACCGTCCCTCGCGCACGCGTGCATCCAGGTCGCAGTGCGTGGCGCAGATGACGCGCACGTCGATTGGCACGGGCCGCGTGCCGCCCACGCGCATCACTTCGCGCTCTTCCAGCACGCGCAGCAGGCGGGTCTGCAGTGCCAGCGGCATCTCGCCTATCTCATCCAAAAACAGCGTGCCCCGGTGCGCCGCCTCGAACAGGCCTGCGTGGCCGCCGCGGCGGGCGCCCGTGAACGCGCCTTCTTCATGGCCGAACAGTTCCGACTCCAGCAGCGACTCGGCAATCGCCCCGCAATTGACTGCCACGAACGGCCGGTTGGCGCCCTGGCCGCGCGGGCCTTCGCGGTGGATCGCCTGCGCCACCAGTTCCTTGCCGGTGCCGGTTTCGCCCACGATCAGCACCGTGGCCTGGGAGCGGGCGTACAGCACCACTGACTGGCGCAGCCGTTCCATGGCGGGCGAATCGCCGCGCAGGTCGTGCAGGCCGCGCCGGGCGCGCGCCGCAACGTGGCCGTCGCGCGTGGCGCGCCCTGCCGTCAACCGCGCCACGCGCGCAGTTTCCAGCGCATCGTCGAACGCCTGGCGGATCGATGCGGCGGAATACAGGAAGATGCCAGTCAATCCGGCTTCTTCGGCCAGGTCCGTGATCAGCCCGGCGCCGACGATCGCGTCGATCCCGGACGCTTTCAATTCCTGGATCGCAGCGCGCGCGTCTTCTTCGGTGACGTAGGTGCGCTGGGCCAGGTCGATGCCGAACGTGGCGCTGAAGTTGCCCAGTTCCGGCAGCAGGGACTGGTACGTGACGATGCCGATGCGGGTCGAGACGCGGCGCGCGCGGGTCAGCGCCTGCAGCACGTCAAAGCCGCTGGCGTGTGCCACGACCACCGGCACCGACACGCGGCTTTTCAGCCAGGCGGCGTTGGAACCGGCCGCAATGATGACGTCGCAGCGCTCGGTGGCGAGGCGTTCGCGCAGGTGGCGCGCGGCAGCATCGAAGCCCAGGTGGACCGGTTCGATGTTGGCAAGATGGTCGTATTCGAGCGTGATGTCGCGGAACAGGTCGGACAGGCGCGATACGGAAACGGTCCAGATGACCGGCTTGTCGGAAAGGGATGGCATGTTGCGATTGTAACGGAATGCGTTTCAGGTGTTTCAAAAATAAACGGCGGCACGATGGTTGTCCTGCGCCAAGTCACTGAATAGACAGGCTTTATTCTCAATGGCTACGCTGGCACGGGCTTTGCAATAAGATCGTCATCGATCATCGCTCATGGAGACCATCAAATGAAACAATCCCCCGGCCTGCTGTTTCGCCGCGCTGTACAGGAAGAGTCGCCGCTGCAAGTTGTCGGCGCCATCAACGCCAACCACGCGCTGCTGGCCAAACGCGCCGGCTTCAGGGCGATCTACCTGTCCGGCGGCGGCGTTTCGGCCGGCTCGCTTGGCCTGCCGGACCTGGGTATTTCGAACCTGGACGATGTGCTGGTCGATGTGCGCCGCATTACCGACGTGTGCGACCTGCCGCTGCTGGTCGACGTCGACACTGGCTTTGGCGCGTCGGCGTTCAACGTTGCGCGCACGGTCAAATCGCTGATCAAGGCCGGCGCCGCAGCAATGCATATCGAAGACCAGGTCGGCGCCAAGCGCTGCGGCCATCGCCCGGGCAAGGAGATCGTCAGCAAGCAGGAGATGGTCGACCGCATCAAGGCTGCCGTCGACGCCCGTACGGACGACGACTTCGTCATCATGGCGCGCACCGATGCGCTGGCCGTGGAAGGGCTGGACGCCGCCATCGAGCGCGCCGTGGCATGCATTGAAGCCGGCGCCGACATGATTTTTCCGGAAGCGATCACGGAGCTGTCGATGTATTCACAATTTGCCAAGGCAGTCGGCGTGCCGGTGCTCGCCAATATCACGGAGTTCGGGTCGACGCCGCTGTTCACCGTCGATGAGCTCAGGGGCGCGGACGTGGGCCTGGTACTCTATCCGCTCTCGGCGTTCCGCGCCATGAACAAGGCGGCTGAAAACGTCTACGGCGCCATCCGGCGCGACGGCACGCAGCAAAACGTCCTCGACACGATGCAGACGCGCATGGAACTGTACGACAGCATCGGCTACCACGCGTTCGAGCAGCGCCTCGACGCGCTGTTTGCAGCCCAGAAGAAATAAGACATCCGACAACATTGACGCACCAGACAAGGAATACGCCATGACCGACGCACCAATCCCCTTCAAACCAAAAAAATCCGTCGCGCTGTCCGGCGTCACTGCCGGTAACACGGCGCTGTGCTCGGTCGGCAAGACCGGCAACGACCTGCACTACCGCGGCTACGACATCCTCGACGTTGCCGACCGCTGCGAATTCGAAGAAATCGCGTACCTGCTGGTGCATGGCAAACTGCCCAACGACGGCGAACTGCGCGGCTACAAGGCCAAGCTGCGTTCCTTGCGCGGCCTGCCGGAATCGGTCAGGCTGGCGCTGGAAGCGCTGCCTGCTGCGAGCCACCCTATGGACGTGATGCGCACGGGCGCATCGATCCTGGGCTGCGTGCTGCCGGAAAAGGACGAGCATACTGCGCCTGGCGCGCGCGACATCGCCGACCGCCTGATGGCGTCGTTCGGCTCGATGCTGCTGTACTGGTACCACTTCAGCCATAACGGCAAACGCATCGACACGCAGACCGACGACGACTCCATCGGCGGCCACTTCCTGCACCTGCTGCACGGCCACAAGCCGCCGGAACACTGGGTGAAAGCGATGCATACCTCGCTGATCCTGTACGCCGAACACGAATTCAACGCGTCCACCTTCACCGCGCGCGTGATTGCCGGCACCGGGTCCGACATCCACTCGGCCATCACCGGCGCCATCGGCGCGCTGCGCGGCCCGAAACATGGCGGCGCCAATGAAGTGGCGCTGGAGATCCAGAAGCGCTACGAAAACCCCGACGAAGCTGAAGCCGACATCCGCAACCGCGTCGCCAACAAGGAAGTCGTGATCGGCTTCGGCCACCCGGTCTACACCGTGTCGGACCCGCGCAACGTGGTGATCAAGGAAGTGGCGCGCTCCCTGTCGGAGCAGGGTGGTTCGACCAAGATGTTCGACATCGCCGAGCGGCTGGAGACAGTGATGTGGGAAGTCAAAAAAATGTTCCCGAACCTGGACTGGTTTTCAGCCGTGTCGTACCACATGATGGGGGTGCCGACCGCCATGTTCACGCCGCTGTTCGTCATTGCGCGCACGTCCGGCTGGTCGGCGCACGTCATCGAGCAGCGCATCGACAACAAGATCATCCGTCCAAGCGCCAACTACGTGGGGCCGGAAGACCTCGCCTTCGTCCCTCTCTCGGAACGTCAATAGACCATGAATACCGCACACCGTAAAAACCTGCCGGGCACCTCCCTCGATTATTTCGACGCGCGCGCCGTGGTCGACGGCATCGAAGCAGGCGCCTGGGACAGGCTGCCGTACACCTCGCGCGTGCTGGCTGAAAACCTGGTGCGCCGCTGCGATCCCGTGACCCTGATGGCGTCGCTCGAGCAGCTGGTCTACCGCAAGCGCGACCTCGACTTTCCGTGGTTCCCGGCGCGCGTGGTCTGCCACGACATCCTGGGCCAGACCGCGCTGGTCGACCTGGCGGGCCTGCGCGACGCCATCGCTTTGGAGGGCGGCGACCCCGCGCTGGTCAACCCCGTGGTGCCGACGCAGCTGGTGGTGGACCATTCGCTGGCTGTTGAATATGGCGGCTTCGACCCGGACGCGTTTGAAAAGAACCGTGTCGTCGAGGACCGCCGCAACGATGACCGGTTCCACTTCATCGACTGGACCAAGAAGGCGTTCCGCAACGTCGACGTGATCCCGCCCGGGAACGGCATCCTGCACCAGATTAACCTCGAGCGCATGAGTCCCGTGGTGCAGGTCAAGGATGGCGTGGCGTTTCCCGACACGCTGGTCGGCACCGATTCGCACACGCCGATGGTCGACGCGCTGGGCGTGATCGCCATTGGCGTGGGCGGCCTGGAAGCGGAAAGCGTGATGCTGGGCCGCGCCTCCTACATGCGCCTGCCCGACATCATCGGCGTCGAGCTGACCGGCAAACCGCAGCCAGGCATCACTGCCACCGACACCGTGCTGGCGCTGACCGAATTCCTGCGCAATGCAAAAGTGGTCTCGTCGTACCTCGAGTTCTTTGGCCCCGGTGCGGCGCACCTGACGCTGGGCGACCGCGCCACCATCTCGAACATGGCGCCGGAATACGGCTCGACCGCCGCCATGTTCTATATCGACGAACAGACCATCAGGTATCTGACCCTGACCGGGCGCGAAGACGAGCAGGTCAAGCTGGTCGAGCTGTACGCGCGCGAGACTGGCCTGTGGGCCGACAGCCTCAAGACCGCGGTGTACGAGCGCACGCTCAGCTTCGACCTGTCGTCGGTGGTGAGGAATATCGCCGGCCCGTCCAATCCGCACAAGCGCGTGCCCACCTCCGAACTGGCTGCACGCGGGATCAGTGGCGTGGTGGAAAATGAACCGGGCCTGATGCCCGATGGCGCCGTCATCATTGCCGCCATTACCAGCTGCACTAACACCAACAACCCGCGCAACATGATTGCGGCCGGCCTGATTGCCAGGAACGCCAACCGGATCGGCCTGCAGCGCAGACCCTGGGTGAAAAGCTCGCTGGCGCCCGGCTCGAAAACCGTCGCGCTGTACCTGGAAGAAGCCGGCCTGTTGACGGAACTCGAAACGCTGGGCTTTGGCGTGGTCGCCTTTGCCTGCACCACCTGCAACGGCATGAGCGGGGCGCTCGATCCGGCCATCCAGCAGGAAGTGGTGGCGCGCGACCTGTACGCTACCGCGGTCCTGTCGGGCAACCGCAACTTCGACGGCCGCATCCACCCGTATGCGAAGCAGGCCTTCCTGGCTTCGCCGCCGCTGGTGGTGGCGTACGCGATTGCCGGCACCATTCGCTTCGATATCGAAAAGGATGTGCTGGGTGTCGATGCTGCGGGCAAGGAAGTGCGCCTGGCCGACATCTGGCCGGCGGACGAAGAAATCGACGCCGTCGTCGCGGCCAGCGTCAAGCCCGAGCAGTTCCGCAATGTGTACACGCCGATGTTCGCGATCCAGGCCGACAAGGCCGATCAGGTCGCGCCGCTGTACGACTGGCGCCCGCAAAGCACGTACATCCGCCGCCCGCCGTACTGGGAAGGCGCGCTGGCCGGCGCGCGTTCGCTGACGGGGATGCGGCCGCTTGCGGTCCTGGGCGACAACATCACCACCGACCACCTGTCGCCATCGAACGCGATCATGATGGACAGCGCTGCCGGCGAGTACCTGCACAGGATGGGCTTGCCCGAAGAAGATTTCAATTCGTACGCTACCCACCGGGGCGACCATTTGACGGCGCAGCGTGCGACGTTTGCCAATCCCACCTTGAAGAACGAGATGGCGCGGGCGACCGGCTCCCTGGCGCGCGTGGAACCGGAAGGGCAGGTGATGCGGATGTGGGAAGCCATTGAAACCTACATGGCGCGCAAGCAGCCGTTGATCATCATTGCCGGCGCCGATTACGGCCAGGGTTCGTCGCGCGACTGGGCTGCGAAAGGCGTGCGCCTGGCAGGGGTGGAAGCGATTGCCGCCGAAGGCTTCGAGCGCATCCACCGCACCAACCTGGTCGGCATGGGCGTGCTGCCACTGGAGTTCAAGCCCGGCACCAGCCGGATGACGCTGGCCATCGACGGCACCGAGACGTTCGACGTGGTGGGCGAACGCACGCCGGGTGCGACCTTGACGCTGGTGCTGCACCGGCGTTCGGGCGAGCGCGTGGACGTGCCGGTGACGTGCCGGCTCGACACGGCCGAGGAAGTGTCCATCTACGAGGCGGGCGGCGTGCTGCAGCGCTTTGCGCAGGATTTCCTGGCGTCGTCCAAGCAGGCGGCGTGAGCTTCATTGTTCAGTGTCAATTTCAAAACCGTCACCCCCGCGCAGGCGGGGGCCGATACCACGCTTGCAGTACCGGTGAGCGAGCGTGCGATGGGTCCTCGCCTTCGCGAGGATGACGTCGGCTAAAGGAAGAAATTGTGGTCCATCTCCCCCAACTTAAAATTCCCGCCACCTACATGCGTGGCGGCACCAGCAAAGGCGTGTTCTTCCGCCTGCAGGACCTTCCTGACGCGGCGCAGGTTCCCGGTCCGGCGCGCGACCGGCTGCTGCTGCGCGTGATCGGCAGCCCGGACCCGTACGCCAAGCAGATCGACGGCATGGGCGGCGCCACGTCGTCCACCAGCAAGGCCGTGATCCTGGCGCCGTCCACGCGGCCCGGCATCGATGTCGATTACCTGTTCGGGCAGGTTGCCATCGACCAGGCGTTCGTCGACTGGAGCGGCAACTGCGGCAACCTGTCGGCGGCGGTGGGGTCGTTTGCCATCGCCAGCGGCATGGTCGATCCGGCGCGCGTGCCGCACACCGGCACGGCTGTCGTGCGCATCTGGCAGGCCAACATCGGCAAGACCATCGTGGCGCACGTGCCGATGACGGACGGGCAGGTCCAGGAAACGGGCGACTTCGACCTCGATGGGATGACGTTTCCCGCCGCC